>Ga0070717_10001294_pt1 | contig 17113 bp, 12 predicted proteins | sample LARL113metaG_FD_71366 | JGI IMG/M metagenome (GOLD analysis project Ga0070717, IMG submission 71366) | Corn, switchgrass and miscanthus rhizosphere microbial communities from Kellogg Biological Station, Michigan, USA - LAR L11-3 metaG | ecosystem: Host-associated > Plants > Roots > Rhizosphere ... | reverse complement strand
CCGCCCCTGGCCACCGCCGCCAGGAACGTCGAAAGGGAGCCGAACGCGAACGCGCGGATCGCGAACAGCGAGATCCGGAACATCGGGTTGGCGACCCGGGTCTCGACCACCAGGAACGCGACCAGGCAGGCGGCGCCGCTCGCCAGCGCGGCGATCACGAACGGGTTGTGCCAGCCCAGGCTGCCGCCCGCGTACGGCTGGATGCCGTACGTCACCCCGATCATCACCAGCACCATGCCGACCGCGAACAGCAGGTTGCCCGCCCAGTCGATCGGCGCGGGCGTGCGCACGCCGCGGTCCTGCAGGTTGCGGTACGCCCAGACCGTGCCGAACAGGCCGAACGGCACCGACACCAGGAACACCAGCCGCCAGCTGATCGGCGCCAGCACCCCGCCCAGCACCAGCCCGATGAACATGCCGCTGATGCCGGCGACGTTGTTGATGCCGAGCGCCAGGCCGCGCTGGTGGGCGGGGAACGCGTCGGTCAGGATGGCGGCCGAGTTGGCGACCAGGCAGGCCGCGCCGATGCCCTGGACGACGCGCATGACCAGCAGCCACGTGGCGCCCGGCCGGCCCGTCATCCAGTCGATGGTGAGCAGCAGCGACGCCGCCGTGTACACGACGAACCCGAGGTTGTAGATCCGGACCCGGCCGAAGATGTCGCCGATGCGGCCCAGGCTGACCACCAGCACGCTGCTGACGACCAGGTAGCCGAGGATCAGCCAGAGCAGGAAGAAGCTGTTGCTCGGCAGCAGCGGGTCGAGCTGGATGCCCCGGAAGATGTCGGGCATCGCGATCAACATGATCGACGCGTCGATGGTCGCCAGCAGCACGCCGACCGTCGTGTTGGAGAGGGCCAGCCACTTGTAGCGGCTGGCGCGCTCGGAGTCGGGCCGCGCCGCGGCCGGGACGCTGATCGCGGCCCGCGTCACCGGGTCGGGACCGCCGGCGCCGGCGCCTCCCGCTCCTCGACCAGCCGGACCCGGTCGATCAGCAGCCGCAGCGCGGCGGCGACCTGGCGCCGCTGCTCCGGGGTCAGCTCCTCGACGGCGATGACCAGCGAGCTGCCCCACGGCAGCGGCGTCTCGCCGACCACCCGCTGGCCCTCCGGCTGCAGGGCGACCAGGACCTTGCGCCGGTCCTCCTCGTCGCGGCTGCGGCGCAGCAGCTTGCGGTCCTCCAGCCGGTCCAGCAGCCGCGTCATCGACGTGGCCGAGAGGCCCAGCTTGCGGCCCAGCTCGCCGGCCGCGCGGGGCCCCTCGCGCAGGCTGCGGAGCACCCGCAGCTGCGTCATCGTCAGCTGGGCCGACTGCCAGAGCCGGCTCTGGTGGGGCTCGCTCAGCGTGATCGCGTCGAGGTAGGCGCGAACCAGCTCGCGCGTGTCGGGGTCCAAAGCCAGGTCCGAGGCCGGGCCGGTATTCGCCATCGGCGCAATATTACACCGCACGGCAATTACCGGGCCGCGTCGCGCGCCACCTGATGCGCCGTCAACGCAATCTGAGATACTCTTTTCGCATTCTGCTGATACAGATTGCAACGGCTGTATCAGCGCCGGAGGTGGAAGGATGGCGGAGGTCCGCAGGCGGCGCGCCCGCGCCGTGACGACGCAGGACGTCGCCCACGCCGCGGCCGTGTCCCGCGTGACGGTGTCCCGCGTGCTCAACAACCACGGCAACGTGACCGAGCGGATCCGGCAGCGGGTGCTCCAGGCGGCCGCCGACGTCGGCTACCTCAGCCGGCCGCCCCGCCGGGTCCCCCCCACCCCGCTCAGCGACATCGGCTTCTTCTTCGCGTCGATCCTCGGCGAGGAGCCGCTGGGCGACAACCCCTTCTGGTCGCCCGTGCTGCACGGCGTGGAGCAGGAGGCCTCGGCGGCCGGCATCCACGTCACGTACCGCTCGATCACGCCGTACGCGGAGCGGCCCGGCGCGCTGCTCGAGCTGGTCCGGGAGGCCAGGCTGGACGGCGTGCTGCTGGTCGGCCCGGCGTCGGAGCCGGTGGTGCGCGCCCTCCACGGGTCGGGTGTCCCGCTCGTGCTGGTGGACAACGCGGTGCCGGGCGTCGCGGTGGACGCCGTGCTCGGCGACTGCCTGGGCGGGGGCCGGGCGGCGGTCCGGCACCTGGTCGGCCTCGGCCACCGCGACGTGGCGTTCATCGGCGGCCCGTTCGTGGAGTCGGACCCGCCGCTGCGCCACCGCACGAACACGATCTGGAGCGTGGAGCAGCGCGCCCTCGGCTACCTGAGCGCCCTCGAGGAGGCCGGGGTCGAGCCGGACCGCCGCCTGTTCGAGGGCAGCAACCTGACGACCGACGGGGGCTACGCGGCCTGCCAGCGCCTGCTGGCCGGCGGCCGGCCGTTCACGGCGATCTTCTGCGCGAACGACGTCTGCGCGATCGGGGTAATCAGGGCGCTGCACGAGGCGGGCCTGGCCGTGCCCCGGGACGTGTCGGTGGTCGGCTTCGACGACATCGAGGTCGCGCGCCACCTGATCCCGCCGCTGACCACCGTGCGGGTGGACAAGGAGGCGATCGGCGCCGGTGCGACCCGGCGCCTGCTGGACCGGGCGGTGGACCCGGCGGCGATCACGTCGACGACGTGCCTCCACGTGGACCTGGTACAGCGGGGAACGGCGGCGGCGCCGGGGCGGCGATAGTCGCGGGCGGGGCCGCCAGCCGCTTCTCCAGCACGATCGCCGCGGCCAGCAGCGCGACCAGGAACGCGAGCTGGGCCACCGCGCCCACCAGCATGCCGAGCGGCACCGAGGCCAGCGCCACCAGGCCCGCCGCCGCCCGGAACCATGCCGGCGCCATCCGCAGCGACCGCCGGAACAGCGCCTCGCCGGCCAGGTAGAGCGCCACGCCGCCGCCCAGCAGCAGCGCCAGCCCCAGGCCCTGCGGCTCGAACGCGTGGCCGATGCTCCGCTTCACACCGGCGGCGACCGCCACGACGCCGAGCACGATCGGGACGTGGGCGTACCCGTACGAGTACAGGCCGAGCCGCGGCCGCCGCTCGGGCGGCGCCGCCGTCAGCGCCCGCTCCGCCCGCTCGTCGTCGCCGCCGAAGTACAGCCACCACAGCCCGGCCGCGAGGGCCAGGCCGAGCACGGCCACGCCGACCAGCGCCAGGTCGATCGGCTCGCCCGCGACGCCGATGCCGACCGCCACCACCGACTCGCCGAGCACGATGATGACGACCAGCCCGTGGCGCTCCACGAAGTGGGCCGGCTCGACGCGGAAGCCGCCGATCCCGCTCAGGAACGGCGTCGCGGCCTGGAGGGCGAACGCCAGCCCCCAGAGCACGTACTCGGCGTCGCCGCCCGCCACCCCGCCGGCCAGCACGAGCAGCGCCGAGGCCAGGTTGAACGGGGCCAGCCGGAGGATCGCGCGCACCGCCGAGCGCGTGCTGGTGCGCGTGAACAGGCCGGCGTGGACGAGCGTCACGACCAGGTAGCCGAGACCGAAGGCGAGGCCGGCGCCGGAGAAGGCGCGCGGGATCGCGAGCGCGACGACGAGGAAGCCGGCCATCCCGACCATCAGCAGCAGCCGCGCCTCGGGCCGGTCCGGCGGCACCGCGTTCGTCAGCCACGCGTAGCCGCCGTACATCCACCAGATCACGCCCAGCATCAGGACGACGGCGAGCAGCCCGCGCCCGTTCGGCTCGCCGGCCAGGACGGACGTGAGCTGGGTGATCGTGAAGACGAAGACCAGGTCGAAGAACAGCTCCAGCGTCGAGACGCGGGCGCCCTCGGCCTCGCTCTCGGGGGCGGTCGTCAGCTCACCACGTCCTTGCGCAGGAACCGATACCACGCCCACGCGAAGAACGCGGCCGCGTACAGGACCGCCGAGATCGCGCCCCGGGCCAGGTCGTCCGTCTGGACCGGGTTCGAGAGCAGGCCCAGCCACGCCTGCGCGTAGTGCGTCGGCAGCACCACGCGGAGCTGGCCGAGCGCGGTCACCTGGTCGAGGATGTCGGAGAGGATCTGGAGCAGCACCGCGCCGCCCACCGCGCCCAGTGGCGCGTCCGTCGAGACCGAGAGCAGGAACGCCAGCCCCGCCACGACCAGCAGCGTCACCGCCAGGTACGCGACGATGCCGGCCAGCCGCAGCACCGCCTGGTCGCTGGCGATCTCGCCGGCGACCGTCGTCCGCAGCGGGTGCCAGCCGTACCGGAGCGTGCCCAGCAGCAGCGCGGTGCCGGTCAGCGTGAGCAGCGCGACCAGGCTGTACAGCAGCGACACCAGCAGCTTGCTGCCCAGCAGGCGGGCCCGCGGCACCGGCACCGCCAGCAGGTAGCGCAGCGAGCCCCAGCTCGCCTCGCTCGCCACCGAGTCGCCGCAGAACAGCGCCACCACGACCACGAGCAGGAACGACGACGACACCAGCAGGGTGAACAGCGCGAAGTTCAGGCCGCCGCTGATGGCGATGTCGGCCAGCATCGCGAACTGGCCCCGGCTGCCGCCGCCCCCGCCCCCGCGGCCCGAGCGTCCGAACTCGAACGCGAGCAGGATCACCAGCGGCAGCGCCACCATGAAGCCCAGGGCCAGCTGCGTCCGGCGCCGGCCGGCCTGCCGGCGCAGCTCGACGGCGAACGTCAGGGTGGACGTGAACCGGTAGCCCGGCACTCCCCCCCTGACTCCCCCCCGGGGGGTCAGGGGGGGCAAGTCGTCTTCCTTTGCCCCCCTCATCCGCGCCCCCCTCATCCGCCGCCCCCGGACGGCCGGTCGCCGCCCCCGACCAGGGCCAGGAACGCGTCCTCCAGCCGGCGCCGGGGCACGACCCGGTTCACGCCGACCCCGGCCCGGACCAGCGCCGCGACCGCCTCGGCGCGCGGGGTGCCGTCCAGGTCCGCCACCACCGTGGCGCCGCCCTCCTGGGTGACGCTGCGGACGCCGGCCTCGCGCAGCGCCACCGCGGCCGCCGCGGGGTCCGAGACGTCGAACTGCACGGACGGCGAGTCGCCCACGATGTCGTCCACCGGCCCCGACGCCACCACCGTCCCCTTGTGGACCACCACGACGTGCGTGCAGCTCTGCTCGACCTCGGCCAGCAGGTGGCTGGACACCAGCACGGCCCGGCCGCCCGTCGCGTACCGGCGCAGGACGCGGCGCATCTCGACGATCTGGGGCGGGTCGAGCCCGTCGGTCGGCTCGTCCAGCACCAGCAGCTCGGGCAGGCCGAGCATCGCCTGGGCGACCGCCAGCCGCTGCTTCATGCCGTGGCTGTACGTTCGCACCCGGCGGTGGACCGCGCTGCCCAGGTCGGCGATCTCCAGCGCCTCGTCGAGCCGGGCGTCGGCCAGCGGCCGGCCGGTGGCGGCCCAGAACTGGCGCAGGTTGGCCAGGCCCGACAGGTGGGGCAGGAAGCCCGGCCCCTCGACCAGCGCGCCCAGCCGCGAGAGCACGGGGGCGCCGGGCAGCAGCCGGTGCCCGAACACGTAGACGTGGCCCGCGGTCGGCGTGATCAGGCCCATCAGGACGCGCAGCGACGTGGTCTTGCCAGCGCCGTTGGGGCCGAGCAGGCCGACGACCTGGCCGCGCCGGACCGTGAAGTCGATGCCCGACAGCGCGACGAAGCCGTCCGCGTACTCCTTGCGCAGGCCCTCGACCACGAGCGGCGTATCGGCGTACGCCGCCTCGACCGAGCGGTCGGCCAGCCGGTGCCGGCGGCGGCCGATCCCCACGACGGCCGCCAGCGCCAGGACGAGGGCGGCCACGACGCCGGCCAGCGCCCACCACCACAGGACGCCCGGGCTGGCGATGGGCTCGCCGCGCACGCTCGGCAGGTCCACCGCGCCGTCCACCGCCACCGTGTAGACGGCCGGCCGGGGCGGGCTGGCGTACGCCTGGTCCGACGTGGCCGCCACGACCAGCAGGCGGTGGCCCGCCTGGAACTGGTGGACGATCGCGGGCAGCGTCACGGTGACGGACCGGGCGTCGGCGATCGAGGCCGGCAGCCCGGTCAGCCGGACGGGCGCGACCAGGCCGTCGGGCAGGGCCGGACCGGCCTTGGGGTCGAGGTCGTAGAGCTTGAGGAACAGCACCGCCTCGCCGGTCGGGCTGGCGGCCCGGATCCGGAGCGCCGGCGCCCCGACCACGTCCACGGTGGCGCGCAGGGGCGCCGAGACGAAGTCGGCGTGCTGGCCGGGCACCTCGCGCACGGGCCCGGCGCCGGCCAGGACCGCGGCGCCGGCGTTGAGCCCGGGCAGCGATGACACGGCCGCCGGCGTGCCGTTGGGCGGGTTCGCGGCCGGCTGCGGCGGCCCCTGCAGCGCGACGGTGGTGGTGGTCTGCCCGGCCAGGCCCGGGTAGCGGGCGACCGAGTAGCCGAGCGCGACCACGCCGCCGTCCGCGCCCGCGGCGATGCCCGCGATGCGCGAGTACGTGAACGTCTCGCCCGGCGCCGGGCCGGTGCCGAGCAGGTAGTGGTCCAGCCACTGGACGGTGAGGAAGCGGATCCGGTCCTGGTCGGACTGCGGCCCGGCGCCCCCGTCGTGCCCGCCCGTGTACCAGGCCACCTGCACCGGCGTGCCCGCGGCCGCGATGCCCCGGGCGTTGGCGTCGGCCTCCGAGAGCGGGAACAGCGAGTCGGCCTGGCCCTGGATCAGCAGGGTCGGCGCCGCGATCCGGGACAGCACGGTGGCGGGGCTGGAGCGGCGGAACAGCGCCACCTGGTCGGCCGTGGCCCGCCCGGTCGTCGCCACGGCCAGGTAGGCCTGGCAGACGTCGGGCGCGAACCGGCCGCAGGCGGGGTCGGCCCGGCCCGGGACGCGCGCGGCGCCGCTGCTGCCGAAGAACAGGCCCGCCCACGTCCGCTTGAACACGCCCGCCTCCGGGCCCGCGCCCGTGCCTTCGGGCAGGAAGGCGCCGGCCAGGTCGTTCCACGTGATCTGGGGCACGATCGCGTCCACGCGGTGGTCGGCGCCGGCCAGCATCAGCGCCAGCGCGCCGCCGTACGAGCCGCCCACCGCGGCCACCCGCGGGTCGCCGGGGGCGTCCCTGCGCACCTCGGGCCGGGCGGCCAGCCAGTCGATCAGGCGCTCCGCGTCCCGGACCTCCCAGTCCGGGCTGTCCACGTGGATCTGGCCGCCGCTGGCGCCGAAGCCCTCGGCCGTCCAGGTCAGGACGGCGTACCCGCGCCCGGCCAGGTCCTCCGCGTCGGAGGCGACGCTGGCCTTCGTGCCCCCGAACCCGTGGGCCAGCAGGACGGCCGGCACGGGGTGGGCGGCGGAGGCGGCGTCGGGCACGTAGTACGTGGTGTCCAGCGGCACCGGCGTCGTGCCCTCCGGGCCGGTGCGGACGGTGATCGTGCGGGCAGTGGCCGTGTAGTCGGGCACGTCGGGCCACGCCGCCCACGCCACCAGGCCGGCCAGCAGCGCCAGCACGACGCCGCCGGTCAGCACCCGGCGCCTCGTCACGCGCAGGCCGGCCCGCATGGCCGAAACGATACTGCGAGCCCGGGAGGGACGCGGCCGCCGGCCCGCCTACGATGGGCGGCGTGTCCACCACCGTCCCGCTGATCCTCGGACCGACCGGCATCGGCAAGAGCCGCGCCGCGTTCGAGGTCGCCCGCGCCCGGGGCGGCGAGGTGGTGGTCTGCGACTCCCGGCAGGTCTACGACCGGCTCGACATCGCCACCAACAAGCCGCCGCCCGAGGACATGCGCGAGGTGCGCTACCACCTGGTGGGCATCGCCGACCCGCGCACGACCTACACGGTGTTCGAGTTCGTCGCGGCGGCCAACGCCGCGATCGCGGACATCGCGGCGCGGGGCCGGCTGCCGGTGGTCGAGGGCGGCAGCATGCTCTGGGCCGACGCGCTCGCGGAGGGCTTCTCGCTGGCCGGAGTGCCGCCCCGGCCCGAGCGCCGGGCGGAGCTGGAGCGGCTGCCGGTCGCCGAGCTGGCGGGCATGGTCCGCCGCCTCGACCCGGAGGCGCGGCTGGACGAGCGCAACCCGGTCCGGCTGGTGCGGGCGATCGAGGTGCTGGAGGTGACGGGGCCGCCCCTGACCGGCCGGCAGACGCGGCGGCCGCCGCCGTGGACGCCGCTCCGGATCGGTCTGACGGCGCCGCCCGAGGTGGTCGACCAGCGGCTGGCCGAGCGGTCGCGGCGCCAGGTGGAGCGGGGCCTGATCGAGGAGACGCGGGGGGCGCTCGCCGCCGGGGTGCCGGCCACCGCGCCGGTGCTGACGGGCATCGGCTACGCCGAGGCGCTGATGCACATCCGGGGCGAGGTCACGCTGGAGGAGCTGCCCGCGGTGATGGCCCGGGCCAACCGGCGGTACGCGCGGCGCCAGCTGCGGTGGCTGCGGCGCAACCCCGACATCACGTGGTTCGACGCGACGGGCGACCCGGTGCCGGGTATCCTTGGATTCCTGCGAGAGCACGGTATTTGATCGAGACGACGCCGGCGCGCGAGCGCGCTTACCTGATCGGCGTCCAGCTGCCGGGGACGTCGTCGAAGACGCTCGGCGAGCAGATGCGGGAGCTGGCCGAGCTCACCAGGACCGCCGGTGGCGAGGTGGTCGGGACCGACGTCCAGCGCCGGAGCGAGGTCGAGCCGGGCCTGTTCGTGGGCCGCGGCAAGGTGGACGAGATCCGCGACCGCCGCCAGGACCTGAAGCTGGACCTGGTGATCTGCAACGAGGACCTGAGCCCGCGCCAGCAGCGCAACCTGGAGAAGGAGCTCGGCCTGCGGGTCGTGGACCGGACCGAGCTGATCCTGGACATCTTCGCCCAGCACGCCCGCACCCGTGAGGGCCGGCTGCAGGTCGAGGCGGCCCAGCTCCGGCACCTGCTGCCGCGGCTGATCGGCGCGTACGACTACCACCGCCAGATGGGCGGCATCGGCACGCGCGGCGGCCCCGGCGAGGCCCAGGTCGAGGTCGAGCGGCGGCGCATCCGCAAGCGCATGCGCGACCTGGAGCAGGAGCTGGCGCAGGTGCGCTCGCAGCGCGTCCAGCAGCGGTCGGGCCGGCAGCGGTCGGACCTGCCGACGGTGGCGATCGTGGGCTACACGAACGCGGGCAAGTCCACGCTGATCAACACGCTGACCGGCGCCGGGGTGCGGGCCGAGGACGCGCTGTTCGCCACGCTGGACCCGACGACGCGGCGCCTGCGCCTGCCGCGCGGCCGCGACGTGCTGCTGACCGACACGGTGGGATTCATCCAGAAGCTGCCCACGGACCTGGTGGCGGCGTTCCGGGCCACGCTGGAGGAGGTCACGTTCGCGGACGTCGTGCTCCACGTGGTGGACGCGTCCGCCCCGGCGGCGCAGGAGCAGGCGACGACGGTGGACGAGATCCTGGCCGAGCTGGGCGCCGCCGAGAAGCCGCGGGTGGTCGCGCTGAACAAGGTGGACCTGCTGGGGCCGGTGACGCTGCGCCGGGCGATGCGGGCGTTCAGCGAGCGCTACGAGACGCTGGTGCCGATCTCGGCGCTGCGCGGGTCGGGCCTGGACGCGCTGGGCGACGCGATCGACGCGGCGACGTCCGAGCGGTACGTGGCCCTCGAGGTCCTGATCCCGTACGGCCGGGAGGGGGTGCTGCAGGAGCTGCGCCGGTACGGCGGCCTGGAGCGCGTGGAGTACCGGGAGCAGGGGACGTACGTGCGAGGCCGGGCCCCGCGCGAGCTGGCCCACCGCTTCGAGCCGTACGCCACGGACTGATCTCGCTAGCCCGGGAGGCGGAGGCGGAACCGGGCGCCGTGCCCGTCCGCGTCCAGCACGTCCAGCGTGCCGCCGTGGGCGCGCGCCACGGCCGCCGACAGGGCCAGGCCCAGGCCGGCGCCGCCCGAGCGGCGCGAGCGGGCCGGGTCCAGGCGCGTGAACCGCTCGAACACGCGCTTGCGCTGCGCGGCCGGGACGCCGGGGCCCTGGTCGGCGACCTCGAACACCCAGCTCCCGTCCTGGCGGCCCGCGCGCAGGTCGATCCGGCCGTCCGGCGGGCTGTGCCGGACCGCGTTGTCGAGCAGGTTGTCCAGCACCCGCCGGAGCAGGTGGGGATCGGCGGCGAGCGTCCCCCACGCAGGGGCCTCGACCGCGACCGACACGCGGCGCGCCGCCGCCGGGCCGCGCCAGCGCGCGGCCGTCTCCTCCAGGACGTCCGCCACGTCCACCGCGACTCGCTGCGGCAGCAGCCGGCCGGCGTCGGCCTGGGCCAGCAGCAGCAGCCGGTCCACCACCCCGCCCAGGTGCTCCAGCTCGGCGTCCACGCGGCCCAGCGCCGAGACGTACTCGGCCGGCGGCCGCTCCCGGGCCAGCGCCACCTCGACCTCGGTCCGCATCAGCGTCAGCGGCGCGCGCAGCTCGTGCGAGGCGTCGGCCGTGAACCGGCGCAGCGTCTCGAAGCTGCGCTCGACCCGGCCGAGCAGGTGGGAGACCAGCGCCCAGCCCAGCGCGCCGCCCAGCGCGACCAGCAGGCCGCCGCCCAGCAGCAGCGTCGCGAGCAGCCGCCGCGTCAGCGTCGCCAGGTCCGTCGAGGAGAGGCTGACGATCAGCGCGGCCCGCTGGTCGCCGACCGGCTGGGCGGCCGCGTACAGCCGGCGGGGGCCGCCGGCCGCGTCGCGCACGTCGAGGGGGCCCACCGTCGCGCCGCCGAGCACCTGCGCCGCGACCCGGGCCAGGTAGGCCGGGGCCAGGCTCTGGGCCGGCGTCTGGACCAGCAGCCCGGACCGGGTGAACACGTCCACCTCGACCGGCTGCCCCGTCGCGGCCGCGATCTCGGGCAGGCGGCCCGGCGGGTAGGCCACCTGCCCGGCCCGCAGGTCCAGCGCGTTGCCGACCGCGCTCCACTGGTCGAACAGCGCCTGGTCCTCCTGGTTGCGGGCCGGGACCGTCACCAGCTCGAACAAGGCGGTGGCGGCCAGGACGACCGCGACCGCCAGGACGGCCGTCAGCACGAGGACGAGCCGGAACCGGGTCGAGCGCAGGATCCGCACCGATCAGCCGCCCTCGAAGCGGTACCCGGCGCCCCGGATCGTCGTGATCGGGTCGCCGGCGCCCGCCCCGGCCAGCTTGCGGCGGAGGCGGCCGACGTACACCTCGACCAGGTTGTCGCCGTCCTCCAGGTCGAAGTCCCAGACGTTCTCGAGGATGCGGTCGCGGCTCAGGACCAGCCCGGGGTGCAGCATCAGGAACTCCAGGACGGCGAACTCCTTCGCGGTGAGGGCGACGTCGGCGCCGTCCACGGTCGCCCGGTGGGCGCCGGTGTCCAGGCGGAGCGGGCCGGCCTCCAGCACGGCGGTGCGGTCGGGCAGGTGGCGGCGGCTCAGCGCGCGCACCCTGGCCACCAGCTCGCGCAGCGCGAACGGCTTGACCAGGTAGTCGTCCGCGCCCGCCTCCAGCCCGGTGACCCGGTCCTCGACGGCGCCGAGACCGGTGAGCATGAGGATCGGCGAGGTGTTGCGGCGGCGGCGCAGCTCCCGCGCCAGCGCGAAGCCGTCGCGGCCGCCCGGCAGCATGACGTCGAGCACGATGACGTCGTACCGGGCCACCGCGGCCGCGGCCAGCGCCTCGTCGCCCGTGCCCGCCGTGTCCACCGCCATGCCCAGCTCCTCCAGGCCGCGGTGGAGGCTGGCGGCCAGCTCGGCGTCGTCCTCGACCAGCAGGAGCCGCATCGAGGGCAAGCATAGGGGCCGTTCCTGAACGCGGGCGAACCCGTTAGCTGGGGGTCAGGAACGGCCCCCAGAATGTGGCCCCATGAAACCACTGAGCATGCTGCTGGTCGTCGTCCCGCTGCTCCTGGCCGCCTGCGCGACGCCCGGACCCCAGCCCCCCGCGGCGGTCAACCACGTCACGCCGACGCCGGTCCCGACCGCGAGCCCGACGCCCGCGGCCTCCGCCACGACGGCCTCGACCGCCACCCCCGTCCCCGCCGGACCGGACCGCTGCCACACCGGTGGCCTGCAGATCAGCTTCGCCGGCGCGCAGGGCGCGGCGGGCACGATCTTCGACACCTTCCGCGTGACCAACACGACGCAGTCGCCCTGCTCCCTCTACGGCTACGTCGGCATGCTGATGCTCGACGCCTCCGGGGCGCCGATGCCGACGCGCGTCGTGCGCAACGGCGGCATGCTCTCCACGCAGGCCGGCCCGAGCCGGTTCCTGCTCCAGCCCGGCGCCGCGGCCAGCTTCCAGGCCGCGTGGTCGGACGTGCCTCACGGGTCGGAGACGACGTGCCCCCAGGCGGCGCGCCTGGAGATCACGCCGCCGGACGAGTTCGACCACCTCGTCATCCCGGTCAACGGCTGGCTGGCTCCGTGCGGCGGGGGCGAGATCGACGTCGCGGCCATCCGGGCGGCGGGCGCCGGTCAGTAGTTGCGCTTGAAGTGGCGCTTGAGCTCCTGCCAGGAGAGCACCAGGCGGGTCGGCCGGCCGTGCGGGCAGGTGATCGAGCTGTCCGCGACCTCGAGCTCGGCGAGCAGCCGGCGCTGCTCCGCCGGGTCGAGGCGGTCGCCGAACCGGACCGCCGAGTGGCAGGCGAGCGACGACGCGGCCTCCTTGAGCGCCTCGTCGGGCCGGGAGTCGGCGAGCACCGTCAGCAGCTCGCGGAGCGCGGGCAGGGCCCGGTCGGGCGGCGTCTCGGCGGGGGCGGCGGTCAGGCGCAGCGTGCGGGGGCCGAACTCCTCGACCTCGAAGCCCAGCGTGCGCAGCCGCTCCCGGTGGTCGGACGCGGCCGCCACCTGGGCCGGGTCGAGCTCCACCGTCTCGGGCAGCAGCAGCGCCTGGCTGGGGGTCGCCAGGCTGCGCGCCTCCAGCCGGGCGAGGAAGCGGTTGTAGAGGACCCGCTCGTGGGCGGCGTGCTGGTCCACCAGGACCACGCCCTCCTCGCACTCCGCGACCAGGTACCCGTCCATCACCTGGCCCAGCGGCCGCAGCGGCGACTCCAGCAGGCCGGCGACCGGGGCGGGCGCGGGCAGGGCCGCCGGCGGCGCGATCGTCGCCGGCGCCACGTGGAGGCGCGGCGTGTGCCAGTCGCGGGCCACGGCGGCGGCCGCCGGCGCCGGCCGGAGCTGGTACGGCCCGCTCCCGGTCAGCGCCGCCCGGACCGCCCGCTGCACGTCGCCGAACAGCGCCCGCTCCGCGCGGAACCGCACCTCGCGCTTGGTCGGGTGCACGTTCACGTCCACCGCCTCGGGGTCGACGGCCAGGTCGAGCACCGCGACCGGGTACCGGCCCCGCTCCAGCGAACCCAGGTAGCACTCCTCGATCGCGAACTGGAGCGCGCGCGAGACGGCCGGCCGCCGGTTGACCGCCAGCAGGATCGCGTCCCGGTTGCCGCGGCTGAGCCGCGGCTGCGAGACCAGGCCCCGCACCCCGCCTCCCTCGACGGGCAGCAGCTCGGCGGCGACCGCGGCGCCGAGCACGGCCGCGGCCGCACCCCGAGCGTCGCCGTCGCCGCTGGTGCGCAGCGCCGACCGGCCCTCGACCGTCAGCTCGAACCGGACCTCCGGGTACAGCAGCGCGTACGCGTGCACGGCCTTGACGCACGCGGCCGACTCGGTGGCCTCGCTCTTCAGGAACTTGAGCCGGGCCGGCGTGTTGGCGAACAGGTCGCGGACCTCGACGACTGTGCCCGGCACCGGGATGGCGGCGCCCTCCTCGACCACCTCGCCGGCCCGCAGCCGGACCCGGCCGCCGCCGCTCCGGCACTCGACGTCGGCCACGGCGGCGACGCTGGCCAGGGCCTCGCCCCGGAAGCCGAGGGTGGCGATCGCGGTCAGGTCGGCGAGCGTGGCCACCTTGCTGGTGGCGTGGCGCTGGAACGCCAGCCGCAGCTCGTCCGCCGCGATGCCGCGGCCGTCGTCGGCGACGCGGACCAGGGTCCGGCCGGCGCCCCGGACCTCGACGCTGACCCGCCGCGCGCCCGCGTCCAGCGCGTTCTCGACCAGCTCCTTGACGACGGCGGCCGGCCGCTCGACGACCTCGCCGGCGGCGATGGCGTCGGCGACCTGCGGCGCGAGGACGCGGATGGTGGTCACGCTGACCGCCTGGGATGCGTCCGACCTGGTTCGGCCCTGGGAGCTACGCCGGCCGGGGTGTCAGCGGCTCTGAACCTGGTCACGTCAGCCGCTGGCGCAGCTCGTAGAGCTTCTGCAGCGCCTCCAGGGGGCTGAGGCGGTCCACGTCGATCGCGCCCAGCTCCTCGCGGATCGGGTCCTCGGTCGCGGCCAGCGGCAGGCCCAGCTGCACCTCCACCGGCTCCAGCGGCCGCTGCCGCTCCAGCTCGCCCAGGATCTGGCGGGCGCGGGCGATCAGCTGGGCCGGCAGCCCCGCCAGCGCCGCCACGTGGATGCCGTACGACCGGTCCGCCCCGCCCGGCACCACCTGGTGCTGGAACTGGATCGTGCCCCCCTCCTCGACCACCTCCACCCGCTCGTTGCGCACCCGCGGCAGCTGGTCCGCCAGCGCCGTCAGCTCGTGGTAGTGCGTCGCGAACAGGGTCCGGCAGCCCAGCCGCTGCGACTCGTGCAGGTGCTCGACCACCGCCTGGGCGATCGACACGCCGTCGTACGTGGACGTCCCCCGCCCCACCTCGTCCAGCACCACCAGCGACGCCCGCGTGGCGTGGTTGAGGATGTTCGCGGTCTCGGTCATCTCGACCATGAACGTGGACATGCCCGCCGACAGGTCGTCGTGCGCTCCCACGCGCGTGAAGATGCGGTCCGCGACCCCGACCGAGGCCGCGGTCGCCGGGACCAGGCTGCCGCACTGGGCCAGCAGCACGATCAGCGCCACCTGGCGCAGGTACGTGGACTTGCCGGCCATGTTGGGCCCCGTCAGCACCACGATCTGCTCGGCGTCCGGGTCGAGCAGCGTGTCGTTGGCGACGAACCGGTCGAACCCGACCGACGCCTCGACCATCGGATGCCGGCCGGCCTCGATCAGCAGCCGCAGCCCGGCCGTCACCTCGGGCCGCACCCAGCGCAGGTCCACGCCCGCCTCCGCCAGCGCGGCGAGAGCGTCCAGCTCGCCGACCGCCTCCGCGCACGCCAGCAGCCCGGGCGCGGCCGCCGCCACCTTGCCCTGGAGCTCACGCAGGATCTCCAGCTCCCGGGCCACCCGGTCCTGCTGCGCGTTCAGCACGACCGCCTCCCGCTCCTTCAGGTCCGGCGTCAGGTACCGCTCGGCGCCGGTCAGCGTCTGCTTGCGGATGTAGTCGTCCGGCACCAGTCCCTGGTTGGAGTGGCTGACCTCGATGTAGTAGCCGAACACCCGGTTGTAGCCGACCTTCAGGCTCTTGATGCCGGTGCGCTCCCGCTCGGACGCCTCCAGGCCCGAGATCCACTCGCGGGCCGACCGCGACGCCTCGTGGACGCCGTCCAGGTCCGCGTCGTAGCCGGGCCGGATGGCGCCGCCCTCGCGCATCACCGCGGGCGGGTCCTCGACCAGCGCCCGGGCCAGCTCGTCCGCCAGGCCCGGGTCCGGCCGCACCGACGCCGCCAGCTCGCGCACCAGCAGCGACTCGACCCCGGCGCTGGCCTCGACCACCCCGGGCAGCGCCTCCAGCGAGCGGCGCAGCGCGACCAGCTCCCGCGGCGAGGCCAGGCCCTGCGCGGCCCGGGAGACCAGGCGCTCCAGGTCGCCGACCTCGCGCAGGGCGGCGCGCAGCTCGGCCCGCCGCCGTTCCCCCCCACCCCGGCCCTCCCCCGCCGAGGGGGAGGGAGCTGAAAGCTCGCTGACCGCGCCCAGCCGCAGCTCGATCGCCTCCACGTCGCGCAGCGGCGCCCACAGCCAGCGGCGCAGCCGGCGGGCCCCGATCGGCGTGCACGTGCGGTCCACCAGCCGCAGCAGCCCGGGCAGCTCCAGGTTGCGGATCGTGGCCGCGTCGAGCTGCATCGTGGCGTCCGGCGAGTACGTGCGGACCCGGAACAGCCCCGGCTCGACGCGGACCTGGTTCTCCTCCAGGTACTCCAGCACGACCCCGGCCGCGCCGATCGCCAGCGGCGCGTCGTCCGCGCCCACCGACGCGGCGAACGCGATGCCGAGCTGGTCGGCCAGGCGGCGCCGGCCCCGCTCGGGGTCGAAGCGGTACGCGTCGATGCCCGGTGGCTGGAGCAGCTCGGCGGGCGCCAGGCGGTCCAGCTCGGACTGCAGGCGCTCCACGGGGACCTGGCACAGCAGCAGCTCGCCGGTCGAGACGTCGCACGCGGCCAGGCCGCCGACCGCGCCCCGGGCCCACGCCGCCACCAGCCAGTTGGAGCGGGCCGGCTCCAGGTACGCGTCGTCCACGACGGTGCCCGGCGTCAGCACGCGCGTGATCTCGCGCTTGACCAGCTTCTGGCCCGCCGCCTCCTCGACCTGGTCGCAGATCACGACCTTGCGCCCGGCGCGGAGCAGCTTGCCCACGTAGCCCTGCCAGGAGTGGTGGGGCACGCCGCACATCGGCTGGCGGCCCTCCTTCATCGGCCGCGACGTCAGGGTCACGCCCATGATCGGCGCGGCCTCGACGGCGTCGTCGAAGAAGATCTCGTAGAAGTCCCCCATCCGGAACAGGAGGATCGCGTCGGGGTGCCGGAGCTTGGCGGCCCAGTACTGCTTCATCGCCGGCGTGGTCGCGCCGGCGTTGGGCATCACGCTGCCGCGACCGGGCCAGCCAGCTGGCCCGGAGAGGCTTCCTCCACCAGGACCCGCACGAGCTCGCCCGGCTCGACGCGCGCCCGTTTCACGACTACGCGTTTGCCCTGCCGGTTGCGCCCGTACGGGCGGCCGAGCTCGTCGGCGCCCTCGACCAGGACCTCCACCGGGCGGCCCAGCCAGCGGGCGGTCCGCCGCCCGGCGATCTCCCGCTGCAGGGCCAGCAGGTCGTTGATGCGCCTCCGCTTCTCCTCGGCCGGCACGTCGTCCGCCCACCGCTCGCCCGCGTGCGTGCCCGGCCGGGGCGAGTACTGGGCCAGGTGCACGACGTCGAACTCGACCTCCTCGAGCAGCCGGCGGGTGTTGAGGAACTGCTCCTCGGTCTCGCCGGGGAAGCCGACGATCACGTCCGTGTAGAGGCCCAGGTCGGGCATGAGCGCGCGCGCCCGCGCGACGATCTCGCGGTACCGATCGACCTTGTACCCGCGCGCCATCCGCCTCAGGACCACGTCGTCGCCGGACTGGATCGGCAGCTGCAGCTC
>Ga0070717_10001293_pt1 | contig 17117 bp, 11 predicted proteins | sample LARL113metaG_FD_71366 | JGI IMG/M metagenome (GOLD analysis project Ga0070717, IMG submission 71366) | Corn, switchgrass and miscanthus rhizosphere microbial communities from Kellogg Biological Station, Michigan, USA - LAR L11-3 metaG | ecosystem: Host-associated > Plants > Roots > Rhizosphere ... | reverse complement strand
TTGGCGGATCCGCAGTTGCGCTGCACGCGCGAGCAGGTGCAGAGGTGGTGCGAGGAATGGATTCGTCCTCCTGGAGCCGAGCGCGACGCGCAAGGCCTCGACTACGAACGCCTCTCACGCAGCATCGGCGAGCGTCTCGCGCAGGTTTCCGAGCCGGATGGGGTGCCGATGCGCGCGCTGCGGCGCCTGCAGTTACGCCGACATGCCCGCACCGCGCCACGTGGATTTCGTGCCCGTCGCTCGGCCGAACTGCCGGCGCGGGAAAATGATGCTTTCGATATGTGCGCGGCGCTCATCGAGGCCGCCCGCCGCTGGTATGCGCGCAGCGCCTGTCACGACCCCAACGTGCAGGCAAATCTCGCACGGCTCGCGGTGCTGCGCTGAGTCAAGCGCGGGGCAGAACCCGCGCTTTGGCAATCTCTTGCGCGCGTAACTGCGCGCACTGCGCGAGCGTTCGGCCTGAACATCCATTCAAGGCGCCCAGCCCGTGCGATGTTCGCACGCATTCCCCCTATACCACTGTTATTTCTGGATTTTCCTGGAGTACAGCGTCATTTCTTGCAGGCTGTGCAGGCTTTGTGGCATATAACCGCCGCGGGGAATATCCACAACATTGAGTGCGCGTTCAATGCCCCACTCGAGCCTCATGCAAAGGATTCCTGTGCTGGAGCGCGGCTCGCGACCACCGTTACGGGTCGGCATCATCCTCGCGCACCGGTTCACGCTCTCGGCCTTTGCCGTGTTCGTCGATCATCTGCGACTCGCTGCGGATGAGGGAGACCGCAGCCGACCGCTGCACGTGCAATGGTCGATCATGGCGAGCCGCCCGGAGCCCGTGCCGGCAAGCTGCGGTGTCATGTTGCAGCCCACGCATGCCCTGCTCGCGCCGGACACGCTCGACTATGTCGTGGTCATCGGCGGACTGCTGCATGCCGGTCCGCAGACCGATGAGATCACCACCCGCTATCTGCGTGAGGTGGGGGCAACCTCGGTGCCGCTGATCGGAATCTGCACCGGCAGCTTCATCCTTTGCCGCGCCGGACTGATGAAGGGACGGCGCTCGTGCGTAAGCTGGTACCACTATCAGGACTTCCTCGAGGCTTTTCCGACCCAGGAGGTGATTGCGGACCGGCTGTTCCTCGCAGATGGTCCGCGCATCACCTGTGCGGGCGGCGCCGGTGCAGCGGCGCTCGCGACCTATCTCATCGAGCAGCACCTGGGTCGTGCGGTCGCACAGAAGGCGAGCCAGGTGTTGATGTTCGATCGCACGCGCTCGGGGAGCGAAGCCCAGCCCCACCCGCCGCTGTCGGAGAGCGTGACCGAACCGCGCGTACGCCGCGCGCTACTACTGATGGAGCAGAATCTCGCACGCCCCATCGCGGTGGCGGCGGTGGCTGCCGAACTCGGGCTCTCGGCACGGCAGCTCGAGCGGCTCTGCCGGCACCATGTTGGCATGGGCCCGGCCTCGCTCTACCGCCAGCTGCGTATGCGTTACGCAAACTGGCTCATCGAGAACACCGACCGATCGGTAACCGACATTGCCAACGAGGCGGGGTTCGCCGACTGCGCGCATTTCTCCCGCCAGTTCAAGGACGCCTACGGCCTCTCGCCGACCAGCCGCAGACTGCAGCCCCAGCGCACCGCCAACGGCGATCACGCGCGTGCGCGCGTTTTCGAATAGCGTCGCTGCGGGCCGCCCGTGGTCCACCCGACGCCCGGTCGCGTCAATTGCGACCGGGCCAGTCTGGCAGCCTTTCGCAGGCGCGCGCGTGCTACCGAGCTGACGTGTATATTCAATCGCGGATTGCGGGCGTCAGATCCAATCGGTAAGCCGGCCATGCTGGTGAAACCGCGACGCCCGGCTTTTGGGGAGGCACACAGATGAGATCGAAGATTTCGTACGCCGTCGCCGCCATTCTGGGAGGCACCTCGGTAGCCGTCACAGCTCAGGAGCAGACAGCCGCCACCACCGAAACGACCAGCGAGGGCATAACCGAGGTCATCGTCACGGCGCAGCGCCGCAGCGAGAAAATGCAGGACGTGCCGATCTCCATGCAGGCGCTGACCGCTCAGACGCTGCAGCAGCTCAACGTCCAGACTTTCGACGACTATCTGAAGTATCTTCCCAATGTGACCTCTGCCAGCAACGGGCCCGGGCAGAACGAGGTGTTCATGCGCGGCCTGAGCGCAGGCTCGCAGGCGAGTCAGGGCAGCGGTTCCACTGGCTTGTGGCCGAACGTTGCTATCTACCTCGACAACCAATCCGGTCAGTTGCCGAATCGCAACCTCGATGTCTACGCCGCGGATATCGACCGTATCGAGGTGCTCGCAGGTCCTCAAGGCACCCTGTTCGGTGCGGGCGCCGAAGCGGGTGTGATCCGCTACATCACCAACGCACCGAAGCTCGATCGCACCGAAGCGAATGTCACGGCCAGCTACGGCGTCACCGCCAGTGGTGATCCGAATACCGCCCTGCAGGCGGTGCTCAACCTGCCGCTGATCGAGGGCAAAATGGCGGCACGCGCGGTGATCTACAACGACCGCCGCGGCGGTTACATCGACAACGTGCCGGCGACCTTTACGCGCAAGAACACCGACATCGGCATCGGCTTCGCCTACTACCCGGCCAACGCCGCGGGACAGTGCCCCGATGGCCTGCCGAACAATGGGTTCTGCGTGCCACCGGGAAGCCCGTCGATCAATAACTTCAACCTTGCCCGTGACAACATCAATCCGATCACTTACCAGGGAATTCGCGCGGAGCTGCTCTACAAGTTTAGCGATGACTGGGATGTGCTCATCACGCAGTCGTATCAGGATATGCACTCGCAGGGCGTGTTCTACCAGCAGCCCTTTGCCTCGGATGGCGCACCGCTGCAGCCCCTGCAGGTCACTCTATTCAACCAGGCCTACAACAAGGACAAGTTCGAAAGCACCGCGTGGACCGTGAACGGGAAGCTCGGCGACATACGCGCCGTCTACACCGGCGGCTACCTGGTGCGGCACATCGATCAAACTGGCGACTATACGAACTATGCGCGCGGCGTATATGCCGACTATTATCAGTGCTACGGCCCGGGCTCTTACACCCTCGGGCCACCGCTCGCATCCAAGTGCTTCTCGCCCAGCGCCTCCTGGCATGCGGTCGAGCAGAATCAGCACTTCCAGAACGAGCTGCGCTTCAGCACGCCGGATGAGTGGCGCGTGCGCGGCATCCTCGGCGCGTTCTGGGAAGACAACAAGCTCTTCGACCAGACCGCCTGGATGTACAAGGAGCTGCCGCCCTGCACTTCGAGCGGTACCAGTGGCGTCGACCCGGGCAATACCGGATGCCTCTCGAACGTCGGCACGATCCCGGGCACGACGGTCAAAAATCCCGGCGTGCAGAACGACAACACGTCTTTCTATCAAGATCAGGAGCGCGAGTATAAGCAGCTCGCCTTCTTCGCCTCGGTGGACTTCGATCTGATCCCGAAGACGCTGACAGTCACCGCGGGTACGCGTTATTTCCGCTTCGACAATTCGATGAAGGGCAGCGTGCTCTCGAGTTTCGGTTGCTATCAGCAGGGTTTGAACGGCGCCATTGCAACGGGTGCAACCAACGGCTGCTACATTGCCAACTATCCGAATCCTTATCCATCGCCGGCATTCGGTGCGACCTACTACAGCTACAACCTCGACCACGACAATCTTTCCGACACCGAGACCGGTACCCGCAGTCGCGCGAATCTTACCTGGCACGTCACGCCCGATGTCATGGTGTACTACACCTTCTCGCAGGGATTCCGGCCGGGTGGGTTCAATCAGAACGGCGGCGCGCCGCACGCTTATATTTCACTCACGCCCGGCACCGGCGCCCCGCCCAATGCGGCGCAGTACCTCATCCCGCGCTCGTACACCTCGGACAATCTGACCAACAACGAGATCGGCTGGAAGACGGAATTCTTCAACCATCGCCTGCTCTGGAACGGCGCGGTGTACAAGGAGAACTGGAACAACGTGCAGATCGAGTTCTTCAATCCTGGTGTTGTCGGCAATCTGTTCTACGACACCAACGGCCAGGACTTCGAGATCAAAGGAGTCGAGACGCAGCTCGTGGCCCAGTTGATGGACGGGTTCACATTGCAGGGAGCCGCCGCCTGGAACAGCAGCGAACAGACCAACTCACCCTCTCTGCTTGTCAACAATCCGGCGGCCCCCGGGTACGGCAAGCCGATCACCAACGCATGTAACCTGTTCCTGGTCGTCTGCGCGGCGGTGCAGAATCCGTTCGGCACCGTCGGCTCCCCAAGCGCCAACGCGCCGCCGGTGCAGTTCAGTCTGCACGCCCGTTACGAGTGGCACATCGCCGGTTATACGCCTTTCATCCAGGCGGGCGCTTTTCATACGGCGCATTCGTTCACGCAGGCGGGTGCGAACCCGACCTACCACCTGGGCGGAACGGTCAGTACCTCGCGTGGACGGTTCGAGAATCCGGCCTACACGACTTATGACGCGGCAATCGGCGTCTCGAAGGACGCATGGCGCTTCACATTGTCCTGCGAGAACCTCAGTAACTCGAACGCGAGCACCTTCGTCAGCTCGCAACAGTTCATCACCGCGCAGACACCGCTGCGGCCGAGGGTGATCACGGGCACCTTCGGTTATTCTTTCTAAGACCGGGAACGCTGCCAGCGTAAGCGCAACCAGCGCAGGCGCAACCTCCCCGGACGCGCTATCTTGACGCGTGCCGGATACTTGATCTGATGGCTGCGCCGTTGGAACTGCAGATTGCACCCATTCGCGAGCTGGTGCAGGGACGCCGGTTCGCCGAGGCGTTGCGGGCGCTTGATGCGCTACCGGCCGCTCACGCAGAGGAGGCCGAAGCGCTCTACCTGCGGGCCGTGTCGCAACGCATGCTCGGAGAGACTGCAGCGGCACTCGCGACACTCACCACTCTCGAAGGGCTGCACCCACGTTTCAGCCGCCTCTACCAGGAGCGCGGGTACTGCTACATCGCTCTGAAGCGTGCCCCCGAGGCGATTGAGGCGTTTTTGCGCGCCGTCCACAGCAATCCGGCGTTGCCGGCCAGCTGGCAGATGCTCGAGGGCCTGTACCGCATGACCGGAGAGGCCGCGGACGCCGCGACCGCGGCGTCCCACGTCGCGACGCTGAAGAAGCTGCCCGCCGCGGTGGTGACTGCGACGGCACTTTTCCATGATGGTGAGCTCGCGCAGTCCGAGCAGCTCGTGCGCGATTTCCTGCTCAAGCAAGGCCACCACGTCGAGGCCATGCGTCTGCTCGCGCGCATCGGCATGGAGCACGACGTACTCGATGATGCACAACTGCTGCTCGAGGCGGCTCTGGAACTCGAGCCTGCTTACCACGTGGCGCGTTTCGAGTACGCGCAGGTTCTGTGCCGGCGCCACCTGTACCTCGAAGCGCAGCAGCAGGCGGTCAAGCTACTGGCCGTGGAGCCCGCCAACCGCGATTACCGCACACTGCATGCCATGACCTGCGTGGGCCTCGGGCAGCACGAACGCGCCATCGAGCTCTACCGTGCACTGCTGCCGGGTGCGCGGCAGCCCGCTGAGCTCCACCTCTCGATCGCGCACTCGCTCAAGACCCTGGGCCAGCAGGCACCGGCCATCGCGGAGTACCACGCCGCCGCTGCCGCGCGCGAGGGCTTCGGCGATGCCTGGTGGAGTCTCGCCAATCTCAAGACCTACCGCTTCAGTGATGCGGAGCTCGAGCAAATGCACAACGCCGCAGCGGCGCCGGCAACCGGTGCGGTCGACCGTTACCACCTCTGCTTTGCGCTCGGCAAGGCATTCGAAGACCGCGAGCAATACGGAGCTTCTTTCGAACACTATGCGCGGGGTAATGCGCTCAAGCGAGCTGCCAGCCGCTATCGGCCGGAGGTCATCGAGCTCAATACTCGCCTGCAGAGCGAGGTGTGCACGCGCGAGCTCTTTGCGCGCCACCAGGCAGATGGCGCGCCGGCTGTGGATCCGATTTTCATCGTCGGTCTGCCGCGCTCCGGATCCACGCTCATCGAGCAGATACTCGCCTCACACAGCAAAGTCGAGGGCACACACGAGCTCGCCGACATTCCGCGCATGGTGGCGGAGTTGCAGGGTCGCGACTGGCAGCCCGAGGACCCGCGCTACCCCGCGGTGCTTGCGCAGATGGGCGCCGACGATTTTCGCCGCCTCGGCGAGAAGTACCTGCGCGACACGCGCAGCTACCGCAGTGGCAAAGCCCGGTTCATCGACAAGATGCCGAACAACTTTCGTCATGTCGGGCTCATCCATCTGATGCTGCCCAACGCGAAAATCATCGATGCACGGCGCGAACCGATGGCCTGTTGCTTCGGCAACCTCAAGCAGCTCTTCGCGCACGGCCAGGAGTTTGCCTACAGCATCGAGGACATCGCGCGCTACTATCGAACCTACCTCGAGCTGATGCGCCACTGGGATGCGGTGCTCCCCGGGCGCGTGCTGCGGGTGCACTACGAGGACGTGGTGGCCGATCTCGAGGGCAATGTGCGCCGCCTGCTCGATTATTGCGGGCTCGAGTTCGAGACCTCCTGTGTAGAGTTCTACCGCACCGAGCGCAGCGTGCGTACCGCGAGTTCCGAGCAGGTGCGCCAACCGATCTATCGCGAGGCGCTCGACCAGTGGCGCCACTATGAGTCGTCGCTCGCCCCGTTGCGCGAGGCTCTTGGGGATGCGCTCACGCGCTACCGGGAGTAGCGGCCGGGCCCCGGACCCGGCGCACGCTCTGCGTGCGATGACCGAGCGTCAACGCACTGCAGAGCATCGTCAGCAGGCAGCAAGCGACCATGGTGGCGAATACTCCGCCCCAGCCCCAATGATCGGCAATCCAGCCGACCCCGGTTCCGGCGATCGCCGAGCCAAAAACGTAACCGAAGAGCCCCGTGAAGCCCGCGGCCGTGCCGGCTGCCTTCTTCGGCACCAGATCGAGCGATTGCAGACCAATGATCATGATCGGCCCGTAGATGAGAAAACCGATCGCGATGAGGGCAGCGTAGTCGATCCACAACGGTCCCCTGCCGTTCAGCCAGTAGACGATGATGGCGATGACGGTGAGCGCCATGAAGAGCAGCGTGGCCGGAGCACGCCGGCCCGCGAACCACTTGTCTGAGATCCAGCCGCACGCAATCGTGCCGGGGATGGCTGACCACTCGTACAGCGACCATCCGACGCTTGATTGCTTGAACGAGAAGCCCTTGGCGGTCTCCAGGTACGCCGGGATCCAGTTCTCCACCCCGTAGCGCACGAAGTAGCAGAAGGCGTTGGCGACCGCGATCGCCCACAGGTAACGGTTGCGCAGCACGGCGCTGAAAAAGATTTCACCGAATCCAAGGACGCGCTCGTGCGCTTCGCTGTAATCGGGGGGAAAGTCGTCACGGTACTGCTCCACCGAGGGCAGTCCTTTGGACTGGGGCGTATCCTCGAGCAGAAAATGCGCGCCGATCGCCACCAGCGCAGCGATCAGCGCATTGAAGTAGAACTTGGCGTGCCAGTCGTGGAACAGAGTGACGCCCACGAGTGCGAACGTCGCCACCAGCGCCCCACCGACATTGTGCGCGGTGTTCCACACCGACACCGTGAGTCCGCGCTCACGTGTGCTGAACCAGTGCACCATTGTCTTGCCGCACGGCGGCCAGCCCATGCCCTGCACCCAGCCGTTGATCACCTGCACGGCCGCGATAGCCACGAGCGATGCGGAGAGAGCCGGCACCAGACCGAAAGCCGCCATGACCGCGCTCGACAGCAGCAGTCCCAGTGGCAGGAAGTACCGCGGGTTGCTGCGGTCGGAGACCGACCCCATGAGAAACTTCGATATGCCGTAGGCAATCGAGAGGCCGGTAAGCGCACTGCCGAGTGCGGCCTTACTGTACTGCGGGTATTGCCTGAGGATGTCGGGAATGGCGAGCGCGAGATTGTTGCGCACCAGGTAGTACGCAGCGTAGCCGGCAAAAATTCCTATGAAAACCTGGCGCCGTAAGCGCCGATAGGTGGGATCCACCCGCTCGGCCGGTAACGGTGCGGCGAACGCCGCAGGTTTGAGCCATGCGATCATGGACACTGCCTAACGCTGGCGGGTCTCCCACTCGGGCGCCACATAATAAGGCGCATCAGCGCGCGGCAGCAGCGCTCTGCCGCGGATATGGTCCGCTGCCTTCTCCGCCAGCATGATGGTCGGCGCGTTGAGATTTCCGGTGGTGATGGAAGGCATGATCGAGGCATCGACGACCCGCAGCGCCTCGATGCCAATCACGCGCGTCTCGCTGTCGACCACTGCCATCGCGTCCGTGCGGCTGCCCATCTTGCAGCTGCAGCTCGGATGATAAGCGCTCTCCGCCTTGGCCCGGATGAACGCATCGATCTGCTCATCGCTCTGCACCTGCTCGCCAGGTTGGATCTCGCGCGCCCGGTAGCGATCGAAAGCGGGCTGCGCGAAGATCTCGCGCGTGAGGCGCACGCAGGCACGCATCTCCACCCAGTCCTCGGGGCGTGACATGTAGTTGAAGAAGATCATCGGCTTGTCGGTTGCGGAGGCCGATCTAAGACGCACCCATCCAGCACTGCGCGAGCGCATGGGCCCGACGTGCGCCTGGAAGCCGTGCTCGCGCGCGAGCGCGGATCCATCGTAGCTCACAGCAAGCGGCAGGAAGTGGAACTGGATGTCCGGGTAGCGTATGCCGGCGCGACTGCGGATGAAGCCGCCGGTCTCGAAGTGGTTGCTCGCGCCAAGTCCGCCACGGGTCAGGAGCCAGCGCGCGCCGATGAGCCCGCGGCGCCACAGCGACATGTGAGTGTAGAGCGTGACCGGCTCACGGCTCGCAACCTGAAAGTAGAACTCCATGTGATCCTGGAGATTCTCGCCGACCCCCGCCAGCTCGTGCACCATCGGGAGCCCGAGAGCGCTGAGCTCTGCGCGCGGGCCGATGCCTGAGAGCTTCAGCAGCTGCGGAGAGTTGATCGCCCCGGCACAGAGGATCACCTCGCGTCGCACCCGTGCCTCACGGGCCTCGCCTGCGCGCTGGTAGCGCACGCCGACCGCGCGCCGTCCGGCAAACTGCACGGCAGTCGCCAGTGCCTGGGTGCGCACCGTCAGCTTCGGGCGGCGCAGCGCCGGCCGCAGGTAGGCATTCGCGGTGCTGCAGCGACGGCCGTGCCCTACGGTCATATCCATGCGCGCGAAGCCCTCCTGCTGATAACCATTCATGTCCGCGCTGAGGGGATAGCCCGCTTCACGGCCGGCAGCGAGCCAGGCATCGTGCAGCGGATTGGTCAACAACCCCTTGCGGGTGCAGAGCTTCCCCTCGCTGCCGCGATATTCATCGCTGCCGCCCGCATAGCCTTCCGCGCGGCGAAAGTATGGCAACACGTCCCGGTAGCCCCAGCCGGCCGCACCCTGGGACTCCCAACGCTCGAAATCGAGTGGGTTGCCGCGCACGTACACGAGGCCGTTGATGGATGAGGATCCGCCCAGCACTTTGCCGCGCGGAGTGTGCAGGCGGCGGTTGTTGAGGTGCGGCTCGGGCTCGGTGTAATAGCGCCAGTCGAAGCGCGCCATGTTGAGCGGGATATTGAGCGCACTCGGCATCTGAATCCAGATCGAGCGATCCGAGTCGCCATACTCGAGCAGCAGGACGCTGTCCTGTCCACTCTCGGTGAGGCGGTCGGCCAGCACGCAGCCCGCAGACCCGGCACCGACGATGACGTAGTCGAAGGTCTCAGCGGTCACGATGGCGCGTGTGTCATGGCGCACTCAATACGGCGCTTCGATATCGGCCATGGCAACGTAGACGCTTTTCAGCTGTGTGTAGTGCTCGAGCGCGGCGCGGCCATTCTCGCGGCCGAGACCCGACATCTTCACGCCACCGAAGGGCAGCTCGATCGGCGTGATGTTGTAGTGATTGATCCAGCAGGTGCCCGCCTCGAGCTGCGCGATCACCCGGTGAGCTCGGGTGAGGTCGTTGGTGAATACCCCTGCCGCCAGACCGAACTCGGTGGCATTGGCACGCGCGATGACCTCCTCCTCGCCGTCGAACTCCAGCACCGACATCACCGGCCCGAAGATCTCCTGCCGTACGATATCCATATCGTCATGACAGGCATCGAACACGGTCGGTGCAACGAAGCAGCCGCGACCGAGTGCTCCGGTGGTGACGCGCCCGCCACCGATAACGAGCCGCGCACCCTGGGCCCGGCCGCGCGCAATGAGTCCGAGTACCTTCTGCATGTGCTCCGCGGAGATGAGCGCCCCCACCTGCGTACGTGGATCGAGTGGATCGCCGATGTGCATCGCGGCGATGCGCGTGCGCAGCCGTTCGATGAATTCCACGCGCACGCTACGATGCACGAACACGCGTGTGCCGTTCGAGCACACCTCGCCCGCCGAGTAGAAGTTGCCGAGCAGCGCACCGGAGACCGCATTCTCGAGATGCGCATCGCCAAACACGATGAGCGGAGACTTGCCACCGAGCTCCAGTGTCACCTGCTTGAGGGAGGCGGCGGCATCCGTCATAACGGCCTTCCCGGTAGACACCTCGCCGGTGAGGGAGATCTTGCGGATCCCCGCATGTCGACTCAGGAGCTGTCCGGTCTGTGCATAACCCTGCACGACCTGGAAGACTCCATCGGGTAGGCCCGCCTCACGATAGATCTCAGCGAGCTTCACGGCGGTGAGCGGGGTGAGCTCCGCAGGCTTGAAAATCATGGCATTGCCACAGGCAAGCGCTGGTGCCGACTTCCAGCAGGCGATCTGCAGCGGGTAGTTCCAGGCGCCGATGCCGGCAACGACGCCGAGCGGCTCGCGCCGGGTATAGCCGAAGGCTTTGGGCCCGAGATCGAGATGTTCGCCAGCGAGCCCAGCGGCCATTCCGGCGTAGTACTCGATGCATTCCGCGCCGGAGACGACATCGACAGCGCGCGTCTCCTGAATGGGCTTGCCCGTATTGCGGGTTTCCAGCTCGGCGAGCTCATCGTTCCGCTCGCGCAGCAACCCCGCCGCCCGCTGCAGCACCCGGCCGCGCTCCGCGCCGGTCTTCGCGGCCCAGGCCTGCTGCGCTAGCCGTGCCCGCGCCACCGCGGCGTCCACCTGCGCAGGACCATCAACGGCGAGCAGCGCGAGCTCCTCGCCCGTCGCCGGATTGATCACCCGCACCGAGTCTCGGGCTGGCGCAGTGCGTGCGCCAACGCGGCCGGAGGCAAGCTCCAAGCCATCTGCCGGCTGCGGGCGCGTCAGCTCGCGCAGCCGCCCTTCGACGAATGCAGTCAACAGTCCCTGCGCACTCTCGCTATCGGCCTCCTGCCACTCTGATAGCGCCGCGCGCAGCCACACCCCATCGATCATGGCGGCGATCATGGCGGCGAGACTGCGCGCAGCCTCTCCCGGTATCATGCGCCGCAAGTCGCTGCGCAGATTCGACAACATGCGCCGCTGGTACGCGGTTTGCACCCTTCTCAATCCCTCGACGTGCAACACCTGGCCCCAGAAAGCGAGCCACGCGATACCAGTGCGCTTATCGAAATTCTCCGGTCCAAGATTGGCGTCGATGATCGCCTGCACGCGCGCACGCGGCGTGCGGGCGAGCGCGAGCCGCTTGCGCGCATTCACCGCCACCGCGCGCGCGAGCTTGCGAAAGGCGGCTTCGAGAAGTCCATCCTTCTCGCCGAAGTAATGCGCCACGAGACCCGGCGAGACGCCGGCGCGGCGAGCGATCTCGGCAAGTGTGGTGCCGACGTAGCCAACTTCAGCCAGACTGTCGATAGTGACCTCGATCAGCTGCACACGCCGCGCGTCCTCGCCCTCATCCCGCCCGATGCCGTTTCGGTGCACAGGCGATCTGCTGGTTGATTGCGTGTTCAATGGCTTCTCCGGATCCGCTCCAACGGTGTCTGTTTTCCAGTATCCTGAGTATGGCGGGCTACGGACGTTTTTTATGTATTCTCAAGTACTTGAGTGATGTCGATGGGCGTTTGCTCTTTTCATTAAACGGTCATTCAAATTGACGCACCCGATGATGAATTGCGCGACTCCAGGGGTCAAGAGGACAGCTCCGACACCGGAATCGCCTCGCTTTCACATACCCGTCTCACTGCTGTGTACGGTGGCGCTCGCCGATCCCACGCCAGCCGCTGAAACCAACCGCCGTTGCACGCGCGATCGGATCACATTACGGCGCTGTCGGTGTTTCTTTCATGCTTCGATGAACAATCGCGACATCGAGAGCGCAAATCCATCTCAGCGAGGAGTGCTGCGTGGTTAAGAACGAGACTAGCGCGCGGACCGACAGCGGCATGGAGCACTTCGGCTACAAGGAATCACTGGCGCGCAGCATCGGCTCGTTTGGCAGCTTCGCGGCCGGCGTGAGCTATATCTCGATACTCACCGGAACCTTTCAGCTGTTCTACTTCGGTTTCGGCACTGCTGGGCCTGCCTATCTGTGGTCCTGGCCGATGGTGCTCATCGGTCAGCTGGCGGTCGCCCTCTGCTTCATGGAACTGGCCGCCAAGTACCCCATCGCCGGGTCGGTATATAACTGGTCCAAGCTACTCGGCAGTCCCGTCGTAGGCTGGTCTTCCGGCTGGCTGATGCTCACTGCATCGATCGTCACGCTCTCTGCCGTGGTACTCGCGCTGCAACTCAATTTGCCGCGGTTGTGGAGCGGCTTCCAGCTGATCGGCGATGGCAGCGGTACCTACGATTTCGCCACCAACGCGGTGATCCTCGGCTCGGTGTTGATCATCTTCACCACCGTCGTAAATGCGCTCGGTGTGCGGTTGATGGCGATGATCAACAGCGCCGGCGTCTTCATCGAGCTGATTGCTGCCTGCCTGATCGCGATCTTCCTCGCGCTCAACATCAAGCGCGGTCCCGAGGTCTTCTTCTCTACCAACGGCTACGGGGCTGGCAAGAGCTCGGGGTTTCTGGGCGTTTTCCTGGTGGCGTCGCTGGCCTCCGGGTACGTCATGTACGGCTTCGATACCGCAAGCTCACTCGGCGAAGAGACGTTGGAGCCGCGGCGCACCGCGCCCAGGGCAATCCTGCGCGCCATCCTCGCGTCCTTCGTCATCGGGGGCGCCATCCTGGTGTTTGCTGTCATGGCAGCGCCCAATCTGCATGAACCCTTGATCGGCAGCAGCAGCGGCGGCTTGCAATACATCGTCGAGCAGGTGATGTGGGGTCCGTTGGGGAAGATCTTCCTGGTGTGCATCGTGGTCGCAGTGACGGTGTGTTCGCTCGCCGTGCATACCGCGGCCATCCGTTTGACCTTCGCAATGGCGCGCGACAACGCCCTGCCTTTCGGCGAGAAGCTTGCGCGGGTGAATTCCAAGACGCGCACGCCGATTGTGCCCGCCGTCATGATCGGCGTGATCGCCGAGCTGATCCTGGTGCTCAACATCGGACAGCCGAAGATCTTCACGGTGCTGACCGCGATTGCAGTCATCATGATCTACCTGGCGTATCTGATGGTGACCGGCCCACTGCTGAGGAAGCGCCTGGCCGGGCAATGGCCGCCTGCGGACCTCGCGGCAGGTGGCTACTTCACGATGGGCAGGTGGGGAATGCTCGTCAACATCGTCGCGGTGCTGTGGGGCGCGGGAATGGCGCTCAACCTGGCGTGGCCGCGCGAGGCCGTGTATGGCTCACCCTGGTACAACACCTGGGGCGCGTTCGTCTACATCGCCGTGATCCTCGGAGCGGGTCTGTGGTGGTATGCAGTCAAAGGCTGCCACCATATCGGCACGCTGGCCTCTCACACGCTCACCCCGAGCGCTGATTCCTTGCAGCCGGAGGTGTGAGGCGAAGCCCGCGCGCGGGCCGCCGCCCCGGGCCTGAATGCGACCTCGGGCCGATGGCGGCCGCGCGTGCTTTGGAGTTAGCATCGCGCCGCGATGACACACACAGAGCGTTGCTGCCCGGGCGCAGCATTCGTTCGGCAACGGGAATAACGAGGGAGAATCCAAATGAAGCGTCCATTCACTGGAGTCGCACTGGCCACGAGCGTCCTTTTGGTCTGCGGCTCCGCGGCCATGGCTCAATCGACTCCGGCGGGCACGTCCGCCGCGCCCGCAGCGAGCTCGGGCTCCACGGGGGCGTCCAAGCAGAATTTGGCCGAAGACATCAAGCTCCTGCGCAAAGACGTGCGCACCGAGAAGTCGAAGATCATGGGCGCTGCCATGGGCCTCGATGCCGAGCAGTCGAAGAAGTTCTGGCCGATCTACAAGGATTACGACAAGCAGCTCGCCAAGCTCAACGACGTACGCCTCGGAAACATCATCGAATACGCGAAGACCTACGACACCATGACCGAGAACAAGGCGGACGAGCTGGTGAACGGGGCCATCGCCTACCGGAAAAAGCGCATAGATCTATTGGCCAACACCTATGACAAGGTGCGCGGCGCTCTCGGTGCGCCGCTCGGCGCTCGCTTCCTGCAAGTTGAGGACACGCTCCTGAACCTCATTGACCTGCAGATTCAGTCGAACCTGCCGCTCATGTGGGGACCGGAAAAGGGCGCCAGCAAGCAGTAACCGGCAGATCATCGCGGGTCGCGCCATCAGGCACCCAGCGTTGCCTGATGGCGCGTCTTGCCATTCACGGGATGATCCGCTCGGTCCGCGCCCGCCCGGGTAGCATAGGCGTAGCGCAGCGCGCATGTCGGGCGCATGTCGCGTCCGTTCAAGACGCCGGACGCGCGGGTGCACGTCAGTCTTGGGCGGTTTCTGCAGGATGGCAGCGTGCAACACTTCTCCCTCCTCTCGCTGCTGCGCCGCGGGCTGGCAAACCAACGCGGCTGGCAACCGCAGTGGCGCCGCGCCGAGCCCAAACCCGCCTACGACGCTCTCATCGTCGGTGGCGGCGGCCATGGGCTCGGCACGGCCTATTACCTCGCGAACGAGCATGGGCTCACCAACATCGCCGTGCTCGAGAAAGGCTGGATCGGCGGCGGCAACACCGGTCGCAACACGACCATCATCCGCTCCAACTACCTCTTCCCTGAAAGTGCCGCGCTCTACGATCACGCGGTGAAACTGTGGGAGGGTCTTGCGCAGACCCTCAATTACAACGTCATGTTCTCGCAACGCGGTGTGCTGATGCTGGCGCATACGGTGCACGATGTGCAGGTGGCGAGACGCCACGTGCACGCCAACCGCGCCGCCGGCGTCGATAACGAATGGCTCACGCCCCAGCAGGCGCAGGCCTTCTGTCCGCTCTTGAATATCGGCGACATCCGCTATCCAGTGCTCGGCGCAGCGCTGCAACGCCGCGGTGGCACGGCTCGCCACGACGCGGTGGCCTGGGGGTATGCGCGTGCAGCGGATGCGCTTGGTGTCGATATCATCGAGAACTGCGAGGTGACGGGAATCCAGCGCAGCGCGGACGGCGCCGTGGCGGGCGTCGAGACCACCCGCGGCACGATCCGCGCGCCGCGCATCGGCGTAGCGGCTGCCGGACACACGAGCGTCATACTGCGTATGGCGGATGTGGAGCTGCCGCTCGAGAGCTACCCGCTGCAGGCGCTCGTCTCCGAGCCGGTGAAGCCGGTATTTCCGTGCGTCGTCATGTCCAACACCATTCACGCCTACATCAGCCAGTCGGACAAGGGTGAGCTGGTGATCGGCGCGGGTACCGATGCCTACACCTCCTACACGCAGCGCGGTGCCCCGCACATCACCAGCCACGCGCTCGAGGCAATCTGCGAGCTCTTCCCCATGTTCCGCCGCATGCGCATGCTGCGCTGCTGGGGCGGCATCGTGGATGTGACTCCGGATCGCTCACCGATCATAGGCAAGACGGGCGTGCCGGGCCTGTATGTCAATTGCGGTTGGGGCACCGGAGGCTTCAAGGCGACACCGGGCTCGGCACACGTGTTCGCCTGGACCATTGCGCACGATGAGCCGCATGCGCTCAACGCACCCTTCAGACTCGAGCGCTTCCGCGACGGCGACCTCATCGACGAGGCGGCCGCTGCCGCTGTTGCGCACTAGGAGCTCGATCCGTGCTGCTCATCGAGTGTCCTTACTGCGGCGAGCGTCCTGAGCTCGAGTTCGTCTACGGCGGGCAGGCGCACATCGCCCGTCCACGCGAGCCCGCCCAGGCGAGCGCGCAGCAGTGGACCGGTTTTCTCTACCTGCGTGACAACAAACGCGGCGTCCACGCCGAGCGCTGGCGCCATACCCATGGCTGTGGCCGATTCTTCAATGCGCTGCGCGATACCACCACGGATCATTTCCTCGCTACTTACAAAGTGGGCGACTCGCCGCCGGCGAGAGTGAAGGACCTACCGTGAACGAGGCTCTGCGAACGTCAAGCGGCGGACGCATCGACCGCTCGCGCCCGCTGTCTTTCAGATTCGATGGGGTGTGCTATGCAGGCTTCGCGGGTGACACGCTCGCCTCGGCGCTGCTCGCCAACGGCGTGCATCTGCTCGGGCGCTCCTTCAAGTATCACCGGCCCCGTGGCGTGTTGGCCGCCGGTGCGGAAGAGCCGAATGCGCTCGTCGGGGTGCGCCGTGACGCGGCGCGCTACACCCCGAATGTACGTGCGACGCAGCTCGAGCTCTACGCAGGGCTCGAGGCGGAGAGTCAGAACCGCTGGCCCAGTCTCGCCTTCGATGTCGGCGCCATCAACGACCTGATCGCACCGTTCATCCCCGCGGGGTTCTACTACAAGACCTTCATGTGGCCGCGTCGGGCATGGAAATCGATCTACGAGCCGCGCATTCGGGCCGCAGCAGGGTTGGGTTGCGCACCGCGTCTGCCAGATCCCGACCGCTACGCCACGCGCTACGCGCACTGTGATGTACTCGTCGTCGGCGGCGGCCCTGCTGGACTTGCCGCCGCTGCGTCCGCCGCGGGCGCGGGTGCGCGGGTGATGCTGTGCGATGAGCAGCCCGAGCTCGGTGGTGCACTCCTCTCAGTGAATCCGCAGGCCGCACTGTCACTCGATGGCCGTCCCGCAGCGCAGTGGCTTGCCTGCACCCTGGGGACTCTGGGCGCGAATGCGCGCGTCACGCTGCTGCCGCGCACGACTGCCTTCGGGTACTTTCCGCACAACCTGGTGAGCCTCAACGAGCGTCTCACCGATCACCT
>Ga0070717_10001292_pt1 | contig 17118 bp, 10 predicted proteins | sample LARL113metaG_FD_71366 | JGI IMG/M metagenome (GOLD analysis project Ga0070717, IMG submission 71366) | Corn, switchgrass and miscanthus rhizosphere microbial communities from Kellogg Biological Station, Michigan, USA - LAR L11-3 metaG | ecosystem: Host-associated > Plants > Roots > Rhizosphere ... | reverse complement strand
GTGAGCTGAGACAAACACGGCTTGTCGAGGACGCGTCGCCCTACAGGTGCTACCGCACCACCAAGGTTTGCTGTAGCCGGGGGCGCTGACCCCGGGACGCGCAGCGCGCGCAGGGTTGACGGACGCGCTCAGACCGGGGTCAGCGCCCCCGGCTACAACGGAGTCCTCGGTTTTTTCGGGATTTGAGAGTACGAGAACGAGACGGAGGTCAGATTCTGAGGGTAGGGTGAGCCGTCCCTCGTCGACAGGCTCGGAGCCTCGAGCTTGTCGAAATGGACGGTGAGCTGAGACAAACACGGCTTGTCGAGGACGCGTCGCCCTACAGGTGCTACCGCACCACCAAGGTTTGCTGTAGCCGGGGGCGCCGACCCCGGGACGCGCAGCGCGCGCAGGGTTGAAGGATGCGCTCAGACCGGGGTCAGCGCCCCCGGCTACAACGGAGGGGGGGCGGACCGTTGTCCTCTTGGCACTCATCTTCATTTCTCTCCGACGGTTTCCAATAGCCGTTTGATCACGTGTTCGACGGTGGCATTTTCGGCCTCGGCGCGATAGTTCAGCAGTATCCGGTGGCGCAATACCGGTCCGGCGAGCGCGCGGATGTCCTCCTTGGTGGCGTGAGTCCGGCCCTGCCAGAGAGCGCGGGCTTTGGCGCCGATCACCAGGGCTTGCGCGGCGCGCGTGCCGGCGCCCCAGTCGACCCATTCGTCGACGAAGGCCGGGCTTTTCCCGCGGCGCGGTCGGGTCGCAGCGGAGAGACGCACGGCGTAGCGGAGCACGTCCTCGGCCACGGGCACTTGGCGGACGAGGGCTTGGAACTGGACCAAGTCCTCGCCGTTAAAAACCGGTTTGATCGGCTCGAAGGCCTTCGAGGTGGTTTGCCGGACGACGGCGATCTCGTCTTCCTCGGGCAGGTAATCGATCAGCACGTTGAACAGAAACCGGTCGAGCTGCGCCTCAGGCAACGGGTAGGTCCCTTCCATCTCGACTGGATTTTGGGTGGCGAGGACGAAGAAGGGCTCGGAGAGCGGGTGGCGGATTCCGGCAGCGGTGACCTGGTGCTCTTGCATGGCCTCGAGCAACGCGGCCTGGGTCTTGGGCGGGGTGCGGTTGATCTCGTCCGCCAGTACCAAGTTAGCGAATACGGGGCCGCGGACAAAGGTGAGACGGCGGCCCTCGGGCGATTCGGTCAGGATTTCCGTGCCGGTGATGTCGGCCGGCATCAGGTCGGGGGTGAATTGGATACGTTGAAACTGGAGCTGGAAAACTTGGGCGATGGATTTGACGAGCAGCGTTTTGGCCAGCCCCGGCGCGCCGACCAGCAAGGCGTGGCCGCCGGCGATCATGGTCAACAGAATTTGCTCCACCACCTCGCGCTGCCCGACGATCACCTTGGCCAACTCTGCTTCGACACGGGCGCGCCCCTCCTGCAGGCGAGTGAAGATCTGTTCATCGGGCAACGGAGGCGGAGGCTGAGACGAGAGCGACGGAAGGGCGGTGGTGGTCATGAGAACGGTCAGTGAGTCATTGCGTAGAAAATGATATTAATGGTCAGCGGGTAGGCCTTCTTCTCGCTGAACTCGTCGAAGTACCACTTGGCCGAACCCTCTTCTTCCCAGCCGTCGCCGTTGTCGGTGTTTTGGCAGATGATCACCATCATCCGACCCTTGGCGTCGAAGATCGCGCGGTAGTGGACCTCTTTCGCGTCGTCGCGCTCCCAGGTGATACCGGTGCCGCGCACCCGCTCGGCGACGCGGATCCCGGGTACTTGCGGTTTTTCTTTGAGATCAAAAACGCAGTGGAAAATCGGATGCTCGAGCGGCAGGTCGACGATCTCGCGGTCGGGAAAGACCCGCTTCAGCTCGTGTTCGATGTTGGCCCATTCGTTCTCGCCCCAAAAATCGTCGAGCATGAGAAAACCGCCCCGCTCCAGGTACTTTCGGAGCGCGGTGACTTCATCGTCGTGGAAGACCAGACGCCCGGGCTCGACAATATAGATGAAGGGATAATCACCCAAGTTTTTCTGCGTGAGGTCCACCACGGCGGGCTGCGGATTCACTTTCAGGCTGGTCATCTGCTGGAGGCGAAAGGAGAGGTTGAGATCGGCGTCCGGCGTATCCGTGTGCCAGTTACCGCCCGATCGCCCCCAACCCCAAACCGATTCGTAGCGTACGCGGGCAAACGTGAAGACGTCGTTTTTGAACGCGGGATCGACCGTCCAGCTCGCCCCGGAGTTCGCTTCGGGGCTGGCCGAGAGGCAGGATGGGACCGAGCCGGAGCCGAAAGCGAGCAGAGCGAGCACGATGAGAATGTATCCACGGAAAACCGACGGTCGCGCCCACCGGGAACGGGTGTTTTGCGTCGAGTGGGAGGAATTGTTGTAGCCGGGGGCGCCGACCCCGGGGATTGGATGTAGGCGGGGTGCCCCCACCCCACGACGCGCGCAGCGCGCCGGATCGAATCGTACTCGTTCTCCGGTTTGAAAACCCCGGATCGGCGATAACGAGACCGAGTAAGAGTACGAGGCGGAGGTGTTGCAGCCGGGGGCGCCGACCCCGGGGATCGCGCCGATCTTTCGAAAACGGTGTAACCATTCCTTCATTACGGTTTCTCCGGAGAGGTCGGCAGTTGGTCGAGCAGAGCGTAGGCCGCGCGATAACGCGGCGCCTCGGCGAGGGCGAGCAGGACGTGTTTGCGCGCTTCGACCGGGTCCGTCGGTTGCAGAAGGCGGGCCACGCGATAATGCACTGCGGCCAAATCAGTCGGTTCAAGCAAGAGCAGGGTTTGTCCGGCGGTGAGCGCTTCGGCGGTGGCGCCGAGTTTTTCTCCCGCGTCGAGCTGTGCGCGCCAGGGTTGGAGCGCGAGTGGGTTGATCGCGAGCCATTGATTGCTCCAGTGCGTCACCTCTTTCCAATTACGTTCTTCGGTCGCGAGGGCGAGCAACCGGGACACGGCAGTGAGGGCGTCGCCTTCGTGCTCCGTCACGGCGACGAGGGCGCTGCGTTCGCCGTCGTGCTCACCCAGTTCGCCGCACACCTTGGCGAGCAGGAGGTGGAGATTGTATTCGCCCGGCACATACCCGGTGCGGCGCGTCAGTTCGACCAACTTGGCCTTGGCCTCGGTCCATTGCTTTTGTTTGATCAGCTCCTGAATCGCCTCGAACTGCGTCGGTAGGTTTTTTGGATTCATCCGCGCAACCATTCCACCGAGCCCTTCGGCTGGAGGCGCGAGGTCGAAGCCGCCGCCGAGGGCGCGAGCCTTGGCTTGGGCGAAAGGAACGAAGCCGTTTTCCAAATCGTCGAGCGGAGCGACGTGACGCGCCAGGGCCTCGTTCATCTCCGTCCCGTCACGCAGCGCAGTGAGTAGGGCCTTGATCGAAGCGAAGCCGTAGCGCTCCACGATGAACTGCACGACCAAGGCGGATTGCGAGTAGGCGAACAAAACGTCCTCTTGGGTTTTGGCCTGGAGAAACGCCGCGCTCATTTGTCGGATCGGCTGCATCTTGCCCTCGAGGATACGCGAGCTGTCGGAGGCCGACATCGGGCGACCCCACGCGGGGTTGGCCAATGTTTCCTCGTAGACCGAGAGGCCTTCGCTCAACCAACGTGGCATGCGATTGCGCGTCAGGGTTAAGGTGATGACGTGGCAAAACTCGTGCCACAAGACGGACTCCCAGTTGGCCTGTTGCGTGGCGGGACTGTTGATCGTCACGACCGGTCCGAAACAGACGCCGAGATAACCCGGACGACCGGGCATACCGAAGGTGCGCACCGCGAAATCTTTTGGATCGGGATAAATTTCCACCGTCACCACCAACTCGTCCAAGTTCAGTCCGTATTTGGCGGTCAACTGCGCGCGCTCCCGCTCGAGGAGAGCGAGCGCGCGTTGGCCATAGACCGAGGCCTCCAGGGTCGACATGCGAAGACGAAAATGCGGCGTGGAGAGGGTGGTGAACTTTCCCAGCTGGTCGTGCAGCGCGACCAAGTTGTATGCAGTAACATCATACGGATCGGCTTCATGGGCCTGATTCGCGAAGGTCCATCCCTCGTCGTCTTTTCCCAGCCGCAGCAGGTCCTCCGCGAGCTGCATCCGGGCGGGCGTGTACGAAGGGTCGAGGGCGAGGGCTCTCCGTTGAGCGGCCGCACCCTCGGCGAAGCGATATTTCTGAGAGAGCTTGCGCCCGATCAGGTGGTCGACCGCCGGATTGGTTTTCCAGGAGGCGAGAGCCTGGTTGCGAAACCGATCGAAAGCGGCTTCGTCGTTCTGGAGGTGTGCGACGACCGCGAGCAAGGCGAGGGCTTCGGGGCGGTGGGGATTGACCTCGCTGACCTGTGCGAGCGCGTGCTGTGCGCCCGCGTAGTCCTCGGTGTCGATCAAATGCTCGGCCAGAAGGAGCAGGGTGGGGACATGCTTGGGATTGATCGCCAACGCTCGTTGCGCGTATTCGACCAGCTTGGTCCGATCGCCATTGAGGAAGGCGGAGCCTAGACCGGACCATAGATCCGGATCGTCGGGGAAAACGGCGAGCCCGTCTTGAAAGGTGCGCGAAGCGAGGGCGTAGTCGTGTTTCTCGAGGGCGAGTTTTCCCGCGGCGAGAAAGGCGTCGCGGGAAGAAGCCGGATCGCGTTCGGCCGGGCGAAGAAAGTTTTCTAAAACGAGCCGAGGTTCGACGCCCATCAACAGCCCGGCCTCCCCCGCGGCGGAAAGAAATTCGGGGCCGCGGCGATAACGCGCGGAGGAGTTCGCGATGGTCGCGATCTGCTGAAGCTCCCCGGCGGCTTCGGCCTGATGCCCGGTCTGGAGCTCGGCCTCGCGAAGGAGGAGACGAAGCCGCAGGGAGTACGGCGCGATCCGCAGCGCTTTGGGCAAAAAGGCGCGGGCCTCCTCGTATTTTCCCTCGGCGAGCAGCACCTCGGCCTCGATTCGCCAAGCCTCCTCATTTCGCGGATCGCTCTGCCGCACGGCGCGCGCGCTGCTCACCGCGCCCGGGTAGTCGCCGGCGCGAAAGCGTTTCCATCCCTCCGCGGTGTCATCGGCCCGCGCCACCCCGGCGGAACTGAAGACCAGCCACCCGAGGAAGAAAAGGAGCGGACGGGTACACCACCATGCACCGCGCCAAGGAAGCAGAACGAGAACCGACACCACCCAGATTCTCCGCGAACCGCGTTTTGACAACCGACCCCGCTGAAAATCCCACTACAACCGTCCGACTCAGCCGAAGCGTGGGCGCACACCACGCACGGAAGTCCCGGACGAAACCGCTGCTTTTCCTGCTCCGTATCTGGCCTTGTGCGGGAGCGTGGTTCAATCGGCCCCGGTTTGCTCCGTCGGTCGGGATGGCGCCCATGATTCTGGTCCGCGGACCAGCGGTGAAGTGTTGGGCGCTTGATTATAAGACACGCACGGAGTCGGTCGGACTGCGGACTCTTCGTCGTGCGAACGGGTGTAGCTTTTTTCTCTGAATGAGGAAGCCGAGCGCCGGGGCATCCGACGATGACTTTAACTGGCGAAAAGATCGTGAGAAAAGTTCTTTAGCTAGAAACCAAGGGGCCGCTCCCATCTGGCATGGATAAAAGGTGGGGGCAAAAGCTCCTAACCGGTCCGGCAGCGGGAATGGAAATCTTGTATTCACCTGGTGATTACATGCGCTTTTAGGCTCAAAACATTGAAGGCTCTGTCTGGAGTGAGGGCGACAGGCACAAATAGACTCGTTAAGTAAACCGAATAGATCTCTCGGATTGTGGGGTGGGTACACGGCGAAGTGAATTCGCCCCCGCGTTTCAGCCGTCGCCATCGGGCGGGGGAAGCCCGTCTTCCTCCACAGGATTCTCCCCCATGGCGCGCCGTGCCCTTTGTTGATATCACCTACCGTGCAGGAGGCGCTCAAATCAACCGCCTCACCAAGAGAATATCAAACGATCAAACACGATGCAAAATCACGAAGTCCTTTTCTCTCCATTCATTCGAATCCAGCGGACACGCCTCCCGCTTTTTTTGCTCGGAACAGTGCTCGCTCTCGCGGCGACGTCATATGGGGCGAGTATCAGCTTCACCCCTACAGGGGAACAGCTCGATTCAGATCCGTTCAAAGACCTGGTTGTTCAAGTGGGGGATCAAATTGATTTCATCGTCAGGTGGGACGAAGGCGATTACACCGGACTGCTGAAAAACTTTAGATGGGAGGCGTCTTGGAATGCTTCCGCACTTCGCCTTATCACATTCACCGCCCCCGACTCTCACTTTGTCACAGAAAAGGTGGAATCGTACCATCTTATCGCTCATTCGTTCGACGAGCCCGGTGGCCGTTTTGAGGAAAAAATTACTCTGATGGTGCGACCTGGTATCGCGGACGATCGTATCGGTGCAACCTCTGGCGATTTTCGAGTTCAGGCAATTCAAGCGGAATACAATGGGGCCTCCGTGCTAGACATCTTCGGGACTGATGTTCAGGCAATCGACCTGCAAAGAATGCCGATCACTCCGGTCCCAGAGCCCAGCACTTATAGCCTTTTTGGCGCCATCGCTTTAGTCGCAGCCGGGATAGTCCGGTGGCATCGTCGCTCACGATCGGTCTTATCATGAAGAGCTTTCGAGTAGAGTTATCGAATCGCTAAAGCCCAAGTCTCGGACCGACGACGTCCCTCCGAAATTTTTCCGTATAAACACAACTCCGATTTGCGATCGGTTCGCTAAAGAGAGAACCAAGGTCTAACCGCCCTGGGCGCAAAGCAAAGTTAGGAAGTGACGGAGAACTTGCCCGGCAACGGCTCGACCTTCCGACGGCGGCACTGATGAAGGTCTAGTCGTCGCCAGTTCGGCCTTCGTGGCTGGTGGGCCGATACCAACGTATTCAACGGTCGGTGACGGACAACGCGGCACTGGGGCATTCGCCTTCGCAGAGGCTTCGGGGTGGCGAAGCAAAGCGTCATGGCGGTGTGGCTGCTTGCGAAGGCTTCGACTATCCATCCTCGCTACTCGTCGATCGCTTCGAGCACGATAACGCCGTCGTTGCCCGTTTGGCGGGGTTCGATCGTCAGTTTGCCGGAGTTGAGATGCCGACGTTCGAAGATTTCCGTCGCTCCACTTTCAGGAGCAAACCAGGAGCAGCGGAAAGCCTTTGTTGAGAGCACTGTAGTGTTTAGCGTGATACGGCGAGGCGCGGAGACGTAGGCGAGGAGGTAGGTCGCGTCGTTCTTGCCGAGGGTACCGTCGCGCGTCGCCTGGACTCGCGTAGCCACATCCTGCCCTTGGCCCTCGAGCACGAGGCTCTGGTCCGGGACGCGGGTGAGATAAGGATGGGCGAACAGCAGTTTTTGAATAAAGTGAAGTTGCCGCACGCCCGGAGCGTCGAGGGCTTGGGTCCATTCCCGCACGCCCGGAGCCCAACCCTTTAGCATCCAGGGCAGCGCGGTGTGCGGCGTCATTTGCCAGAGCGCGTTGTGGCCGTAGGCGTAGCCACAGCCGCCAGCGAAAACACACTGGTACAAGCTGCGACGCTGAATGAGGGGATCCTCCGACAGGCCGCTTTCGTATCGGTGTTCACCCATCATGGTCGGCTTTACGTCGGCAACGCTCCAATCCGCGAGCACGACGGCGGCAGCGTCGAACCGTGTATTGGCGGGTGCACTACCCGATTTTCCCTGACAGAGGTAGAAATCGAGCCAGGGCTCACCGCTGTAGAAGTGCGAAGTGGAATGCGGCGAAACCGGGTGAACGGTGACCAGGTTCTGTCCCGCGCACCCTTCCTTTAAGGCCCGGCCCAGGGCGACGACTCGCGCCGGTTCGATATAGTGAGGAGACGCTTCGCCTCCCGCGCAGAGGATCACATTGGGAACGCCGCGGTAGTGTTCACCGAGCGCCCGCCCCAATTCGCCAAGCTGGTCCGCGGTGTAACGATTCATGGTGCCCGACTTTTCGCCCGCCCACATCGCGAAGAGCATGACGTAGAGGTGGTGAGCCGCTGCACGTTTCACGACCTCGTCGCAGGATAAAAAATACGCGGGATTGAGCTGGGTCTTGTGCGCGCCGATGTAGGCCGGTTCGCCTTCCGCGTTTTTCTCGTCGGCTTGCGGGGCGAAGTTCAACGCGAACATCACAGCCGTGAACCCGTGGCGCTCACGACTACTCAGGTAGGTTTCCACTTCGCTGCGTTTCAACGCCCCCAGATTCCAGGCCGTGTCCGCGAGCAGAAAAACCGGCGCGCCGGTTTCTTTGTCCACCAGATACCGGTGATTCTCGCTCACGCGCAATCCGTGTTGGACCTCGAGGCGCGCGCTCTCTTCGGGAAGAAGATCGATGGAGCGATTCGGTGCGGCCACCGGCGCGGAGTCCCGAACCTCGTCCAGGGCCGAGCGGAGCTCGCCTGCTGCCGCTGCCAAAGTAGGAGTCAAAATCGCCACGAGGCCCAGAAGGAGACGGGCGGCCAAACCCTTCACCGCGACGTGGCTCAGGCGACGCATGACTCCAGAAAGTTGATACAGGTTTATCCTCAAACGAAAATCGGAAAGCATTCCCCCGAGAATTGAACCTTTTGGCCGGTGAAAGCCAGCGCGCTTGGGACGAGCCCCGGAGAGCACAGCCCGAGCGCCACACTCGCTCGACGGCTTCCCATCGTTGGTGAAGACGCAAAAGGCACTCGTTTGAGAGGAGAGCCTTTTGTTCATACGGATTTCATACCCTTTGAATCTACACTGCGCCGGACACAATTGAGTTATGAAACCATTCAGACTTTGGTCGACTATCGGGAGGCGGTCGTTCCCATCACCGAGCATTTGTCGCAAACACTGCCTTTATCGCCGAGATATCGCTTAAGATTAAAGAAGCGGGAAAGATTTTCGAGAGGTCCAGATTGTGCGTTCGCGTTGCATACGGAACCCACGGCGAATTGATCACCGTGAATGCGTACTTGATCGCTCCGACCAAGTTGTTTTCTGCAAATCCAGTCCCGCACCCCAGCCGGCGTATGCACGCGCAAACGCGGCGCAGGTAAGGCGGGATTCCTGCGAAGCTCGGCAAGGAAATGCTGATGGGCCTGCGTAAAGTTCACGGCCGCTATTGTTTGATTTGCACGGCACTATCAAACGGCCACCACGACTCGATCGAGTTAGAGAAACATGATCAAGCGAGCGGGATCAACTCCCTCATGACGCTCGTAGTGAAACCAAATATGCAATGAGCATTTTCTCGCTACTATTTAGCCCACTGGGATTAACAAAACATGAAATCGTTTTAGTGAAACGAAATAGATCGAATTTTCTAAGGCTCACTCGCCTACCTCAGGTCTAAAGTCCGACCTGTTGTTGCACAGTGTCTCGCATTTGCCGCGCCTGCTCACACATTGCGTACTAAACATAGCGGGCTCGATGGCCGAGCCGCCGGAATGGCCTCGTCGCGATTTCTTCGGCCCGACTCGTCCGGTGACGATGCATAAACTCCGTCGCCAAACCACGGCCAGGATCGGGCGTCGCGAGCCGGCGCGCGATGCGAAACGTAGCGCGGTCGGCAACTCGCGCCGGTCATCAAATTCCGGATACAGCTCAAACGCAGCGGCCAGGACCTCGCCCTCGCGGGGCCACGCTTTTCCGTTCGAAGAGATGACGTAGGGCCACCTCCAATACGGCCTGGGTTTCGCCTCGTGACTGACTGACTCTGGGTCTATGAGGGCTGAGTACGGACGGGTTTCTAACCGGCATTCCTACCCGCAAAAGCGGTCGCCAAGCCCCGCTTCACATTATTTCGCGGTGCTCGCTCCGCCGCGTTCACCATTGCGAATAGAGGGCTATAACTCAAAATAGAGAGATGGATTCGGCACGCATACGCTGCATCAGTGAGAGCTGCGAAAACACAATCCTCCCAGCCACCGCGCAGAGAACAGGGGGATACTGCATGCGCTGTGTGCAGAAACACGCTGCAAAAGAGCGTGCGGAATACATCGAAAAGAATCGGCGCCAAGTGGATCCATTCGCGGGGCTTACCGATCCTGCCGATCTAATCATCGCCCTACACACGCGTAGAAAGCGTGATCCATTGATTGTCTACAAGCCGTGTCCTTATTCTGCCGAAGAGCTCTATAGCAGACTCTCTTCAGAAAGCATCAAGCGGCTCGAAGAGGCTGCTATTGCCGCGAAACGCGTCGGTGACAAAGGCTTTGCTGACGATATTGCACAGGACTCGCCAGTCTGACGAACCATTCCCTTTCGGCGCTCCAAAGCGCCTGGATAAGTATGGGAGAATATTGGCCCGCAGTGGTCTTTCGTGGCGCCTCAGCGTCGCTCCGAGACCAAATCCTTAGTTATCTTGAGAGCGCGGATGACTCACAGTCTGGTACGTTGCCCGTCAATCATGCCCTTTGTGCTCTCGCTTGGATCGGTGATGACGCCGTGGCAAACGCGTTTGCGCGCTGGGTGAATACACCGCCACGCTGGCGCGAGACGCTTCACGTCGGGCCGGCCGAGTACGCCCGTGTCGCCGGTTGGGAGCTGAAGGAAACGCTGCGGCGAAACTTGTATTTTGGCACGTGCTCGACGGTACGTGCGACCGACGCACCGGCCTCAGGAGCCGTAGCGTTTCAGCAGCAGCAACAAACCTGTCCTTGGTGCGCACGTCCTCTGGTCAGTATGTTATCGCTTGGATCTGAAGCCACTCCCGTTCCCCTCGGAACTAGGCATCTTGTAATCCTTACTTGCGGGCAGTGCACGTTCTACGCCGAATACATATTTGCCCATGTGAGTGAAGATGGCGGCGCCACGCTGCATCCCAAGAATCAACGGCCTAGCATTCTCCCAGATAACTCGGTTGAGGCGGTCTATCCTCGGGCTGGAGTTTCGATTGAACTCGCGCCGCGCAGCACGATTATTGCACACGAGTACAGCCTAGCAGACCACACTTCACAGATCGGCGGCATACCCGCTTGGGTCCAGGATACAGCCTATCCGAAGTGCCCTGATTGTGGAGAGACCATGATGTTTTTTGCCCAGCTGGATAACTCAGCATTCCGCAACTACGAGGGCGTGTATTACGCCTTCGTGTGCGTGAAATGCCGCAACACCGCGACCTGTTTACCAGCAGACATAGCAGGCGCACGTAGGCCGAGTCGAAATGAGTTTCATTGTTTCCAACGAGACTTACACGCCAATCAAAACCTCCAAAAAGACTTTGCTCCTTGTATTCAGCATTCAGATGCGTAGCTGATCCGCCCAAGCACAAAAATGACAGTACGGCTGTGGAATCGAGGTACAAAAACAAGATCGATGGACGCCGCTTTATTTGTGATTATAATCTGGTTATATAAGTGAAAAAATTAAAGGTAAAACCAGACCCCCGTCATTATCCTTTCTTTATTACCACTAGATGAAAGTATACGTCGCTGTTGCCGCAGAGGGTCATGAACATACGATGTTTGCTACCGAAGGGAATTTAATGCCCGAGCTCAATGCGGCATTAGCGACCCCGACACCTCTCATCAATTGGGTACCACCCTCGGTTAGGGTGGTTGAGTCTGGAAGCCTCCACAAATTAAATCATTCTGACGCGCCTGCAATGGGCTCGCAGGCGCTCGTTTTCGGAGAGCAGGCTATAAAAATTCTCGGCCCGCTGCTTCGCGACTATGGTGAGCTCCTGCCACTTGCATGTAAGCAAAGACCTCTTTGGGTTTATCATGTTATGGCTGTAGTAGACGCGCTCGATCAAAATAAAACAGATTTTAGCCGGGTAGGGAAAGAGGAACGAAAGATTAGCGTGAAAAAACATGCCTTCATTCCAGAGACGATTGGGGAATCGGGCATTTTTCGTATTCCAGAATTCCCATTTTTTCCAAGAGTTTATCTAACTGATCGCTTCGTCGAGATTTGGAAGAATTCTGGATTGAAAGGACTTCAGTTTTCTCAAGTTTGGGACGGTTGAGTTCAGGGAAAACGGACCTGACTCATTTGATCCTCTCTTCCGTGCCACATTTGCACCAACCAGGCGAGGTGCTTCTCGATTTTCTCCGTCAGTGCCACCTGCCGACGTAGGTGGTCTTGGCTGGAGCTGAATCCGCCACCACTTACGCCTAGTGAATAAACGGACACGCGCGGCGGATCGTGCGGCCTTGCGTGGACGCTTAGCGCGAAATTCTTTCGAGCCTGCTTTTTACTGAGCCCGTTTGTCTTGTATCCTCGGATTAGCTTTTTCCGCGCTTCGAAGTCGTCGATGTTCCGGCGCCGCGTCGCCTGTGAACTGCTCATGTCCACGGATACGTTCGGACGTGAGGCCGAACTGCTGTGGCTTCAACGTATCCCCGACTTGCTGATTCCCTTGTGCGCGCCTGCGCGATCGCCTCTTCAATAAGCGCGATCTGTTTGAGGTAGGGCCAGCCGCTACACCTCAAGCAGATCCTTTTTCGCGGCGGCAATGGATATCTGGCGGTTAAACGTGTTCTCGAGGGCGGCAGCGTTCGCCCGCTGGGAGGCGCTCTCACTTCATTGCAGCTGCTTCTTTATTTCGGCGTCTACAATTTTGACCGAGTCCTCTAACGCCAAATTTTTCTTTTCAAGAGATTGGATTTCGCGCGCCTTGCGGTCGGAATGTTCCTGGCCGATGGCGAACAGGTCGAGCGAGCCGTAGCCTTGGCGAAGGTGCGTGCTGAGATGTGGCGTTCGTTGGATCGATTTTGATAGCTATCTCGAATGCCCGCCGTCGCGCGTTGCGCTATGGCGCGCAGCCTTCGCCAAGATTTCTCACGACAAAATGCCCGATAGGGTTGTTGGTCGTTCCGATGGCTGGCCTGCCAGCCGTAGCCTTGGCGAAGGCTGGTGCCCGGGACAGGACTTGAACCTGCACACCTTACGGTAACGGCTTCTAAGACCGTCGTGTCTGCCATTCCACCACCCGGGCGCGTATCAATCTCGTCCAGCTTGCCGGGAAGTCGCGGCCTCAGGCAAGCGGAGAGTTTTACCTTCGGTTGCGTAAAGAAGGTAAAGGCTCTTTCTCGTTGCTGAGGCCGGCTCTAGGTCTAGGTCGCGCGAGAGCGGACTCATTCAAGGTGCGGCCGTGACGGACCATTGTTGATTCAAACCACCGGTGTAAGGCCACTGGATGATGGCGCTTCCGTCGGCGTTGCTGCCGCCGCTGACATCTGCGACTTTGCTGCTGTTCACAGAGGTGAGGCGAAAGAAACCGTCGCCCGTGGGAGTGACGGTCCATTTCTGATGGTTGCCACCATTCCAGGTCCAAAGCTGAACGCGTGCGCTGTCGGCCGTGCTGCCGCCGTTGACGTCGACCGCTTTTCCGCTGCCCACCCCCAGAATCTGGTATTGGCCGTTACCTTGATCGGTGAAGGTCCACCGTTGATTGCTGCTGCCTCCGTAGGTGGACTGGATGAGGGGCGTGCCATTGGCGGTGCCGCCGCCGGAAGCGTCGAAGGCTTTATTGCTATGACGACTTAATAGACGATACGTGCCATTAGGCAGAGTGTGACCACGATCGGTCAATAGGGCGAGTTCCGAAAGCTGTACACCCCAGGGATCGCCGTTGTTACCCGTTATATTGAGGCGATAATAGCGGTACGCATTTATATTATTAATCGAATAGGTCAGCGTTTGAAGGCGGTAGGTGAAGGCTTGGTTGCTCTGCGTGTCCAGCGTGGTCCAATTCGTGCCATCGTTGGAGGCCTGAAACTTCCAATTCCGAGGATCGCGCGCGGGTACGTCATTCGCACTGGTCACGGCGTAACTCGTGATTTTTTGCGCGAAGGTCGGACCGAGATCGTATTGGATCCAGGACGCGGGACCCCCGTTAAAGCTGAACCATTTCGAGCCAGGGTTTGAATCGAAAGCCTGCTGAGGTCCCTCGTTTCCAGAGGGGTTGCTCGCGCTGGCGGTCGCGGTTCCTCCCACCGCGACGTTGACCGTCGAGCTTTGCGGGGTCGCGCTATCCGGCAGGGAATTTCCGCTTTCGCCGGCAGAATTTGTCGCGGTCACGACGTAGAAATAGGTCGTGCCATTGCGCACCGTGGTGTCGGTGAAGGTGGTATTGGAGACGGAGGCGAGTGTGGTGAAGGGGCCACCGCTGGCGGTGGAGCGCTTCACATTATATTTCGTCGCGCCGAAGGCTTCGTTCCACCGGAGAGGAACGCGTCCGTCTCCCGGCGAGGCGAAAACCGTAAAGGGAGCGGGCGGCGTTTTGACGGCTTCGCCGCCGTCGGCCCCGGTGAGGCGGACGTTGGCAAACGTGGCGGTGCTAGCGGTGCCGTTGACCAACGAGGTCCCAAAGAGGCCGACATAGAGAGTGCTCGGCAAATTGGCAAAGTCGGCGGTGGCGGCAGGGCTCCAGTCGGAACCGTTGATCGAAGTGAAAGTTTGGATACGAAGACCGACTCGCTCCAACTTGACCCAGTACGGCATCTGCGTGATCGAAAAACTCCGCGCCTGCGAATTGCTGCCGTAGGAAAGGCTGGTCCAGCCCAGCAGCGCGCGCTCGTAGGTCAGTCCCGGAGTCATCGCGATCCAGCACCGATTGGTCGCGGAGTTCAGCGTGTCGCGCACCATGATGCCGGCCTTTGCTCCCAGGGAGCCCACATTGGCCACGGAGGTCACCTGGGCGAGCATAGTGAAATCGCCCGTGATCTGTTTATAGGCGAACCGAACCGTGTCGTTGCCGGTTGTTCCCCAGGGATCGATTCCATTATAACCGCTCACCAGGGTCCATCGGCCATTACTATAGTTCGTGCTCCCGGCCGGACTGCACCCATTTAAGTCTGCACTGGCCAAGCCGGTGGTCAGGGAAGCAGTCGAAGGAGGATTGGGCAGCATTGCGGCGACGGCGGTCGACGTGTCACCAGATTTACGATACAGGAAACTCATCGCATCCTCCGATTGATCGCGGCGGTATTGCTCGACCCAGGGAAGGGTTAGGCCTTTTCGCACCGCATACGCACCATGCAGAATATTCAGCGCCAGGCGCGGCTGAGTGCTGGTTCGCGGGCCGCCGGAAATGTTGGGGAAAACGCCCCAAAAAGGGCCGCCCAGCGGGACGAAAGCGGGCGCGATACCGGTTATATTATAACGGGAATAATATTCGCCGAGAGCAAGAATACGATTGTCGAGGAGAGAGAAAACATCGACGCCTTGTTTCCAAAACACTTCTCCGATCCACGCGGAGTTGAGCACGTAGAGAGCGGTGTGGCCCTGATCGCGCCCCATGTCACAAGGCTCGCCATTGGAAGAAGTCGCGCGCAGCCCCGAGTCGGCATCGGAGAGGAAAGCGGAAAGGGCTTGGTTAAATTTCGTCGTGTCGTCGTTGAAAACCGCAATGGCTACGGCGGCTTGCATCTGTTCGATCCCTTGCGAGCCGGTCATGACGGGACCCGGAACCCCCACGGCTGGCCAATAAACCTGAGCAAAATAATTTTGGACCGTGGTGGTATCGGAAGAAGTCCAGCCGGGCCAGGTGCCGCGCAAGATATCCGCGCCGCCGGCATATCGATAAGCATAGTCGCCCAACTCAAACGAGCCTTCCACGCCCCAAAAATTGCGCTGGGTCGTGGCCCAGGCCAATAATATATCGTGAGCCTTTTGCGCATAGTTGGTGTTGCCGGTGAAATACCACATGCAGGAAAGATTATAGACCGCCTGCATATCATTCTCCCATTGGGATCGGTTTTGATCGGGATTGCGGCTAACCGTGACGAATGGTCCCTGCATTGTATAATTCAATGAGGAGTGTTCGTCTGCCTGCAAAGCCGCATAACCCGACGCCCACGGCTCTTTGGTCAGATTGGCTTTGACCGTGGCGAGATCGGTCGTGGTCAATGCGATACCAGGATGGACAAATCCTCGGGCGTTCAGGGGTAAGCAGGACCCGGTAGCGACTAATATTAGCCAGAGGCACTTCCAAATCGAATGGAGGAACTTTCGTTTCATGGGTGCGGGGTGGTGGGTGTGGGGGTAGTTCGCGATTTGTCACCGCGTAAAGGGGGTGGTGCGTGGCGGCTCTTGTGACTGCAAACTGGCTCAAACCAAAAGCGTCGGCGGACTAAATAGTTACCGGGGTGGCGATCTGCCGACGGTAGGCGAGAGGGTGCGGGGAGAACGCAGTCGGGTAGGGGTTAAGGGAACCTCTAAGAAATCATAGACTTTTTGACCAGCAACCAAAATGTCGGAGCCGGGGAGTCCGCGGGCCGAGACTTGTAGCGGGCATTCCGCTACGGTGGCGCGAAGGAATCCCTTGGTACGGTTGCGACAACCGTATCTATGGCGATCAAAGCCGTCGCCAGGTCGCTTTTCTTTGACAGAATATTAACCAGGGACGGCTCGCCTCAATTGAAAGCGAGACTCTTAAAAAATTCTACCAGGCGTCTATATAGGAATCCTCAGGCTGCGCACCGATCTATCCTCTCGGACTGAAGTGAGGGATCAGGTGTACGGCTCCCGGGAAGATATACTTTGAACTTCAGCCTGGGAATAGTTTCAGTCGAAAACGGCGGATAAATATATAAAGAAGGCGGACACGGCGCCGCCCTCCAATGAGAAACGAGAGCAGTTCAAGTAAAGGGGTGGCTGCGTGATCGCCCGGGTGACATAGGCTTTTAATCGAAGGGCCTGGCTCCGTCCGGCTGATTCGGCCTCAAAGCCCGGACGGAGCCGGGCCCTCCACGCGACCTATTCTGGCATAGGTCTTAGCGCTTCTTTTCACGCCGTACGCGGGGCGCTCACATGTGCTCCTCGTAGGTGATGTCGATCTTGGCGGCGAATGCCTTCTTTTTGGCGTCGCCCTGGAAGCGAATGCTGTGCGTCAGCTCGTCGTAAACAAAGCCATTTTGCGGATCGGGTTTCACTTCCTGGCCATCGACCAGCACACGAAGGCTCTTTTTATAGAGAGTCGCGCCGGACTGAACCGGCTGAAGCGCCACCGCGACGGTGTCGGCGATACGGTCTCCCAGTTCGGCCAAAGGAGTGGAGAAATCGCTTTCAATATTCAGCACCGTCCCTCCGGTGAGCTCGGCGGCGCGGCGGTGGGAAATATTATTCGGTGAAACCACCGCGTGCATCTCGAGTTTTCCGCGCATATTGCCCTTCGCGATAATGAACGGCCGCAGCACCCAGTAGTTAATATAGCCATCGAGCGTCTGGCGGGTTTGAGGAT
>Ga0070717_10001291_pt1 | contig 17129 bp, 15 predicted proteins | sample LARL113metaG_FD_71366 | JGI IMG/M metagenome (GOLD analysis project Ga0070717, IMG submission 71366) | Corn, switchgrass and miscanthus rhizosphere microbial communities from Kellogg Biological Station, Michigan, USA - LAR L11-3 metaG | ecosystem: Host-associated > Plants > Roots > Rhizosphere ... | reverse complement strand
ACTTCGCCTGGGCGGGCATAATGCAGTTGCTCGCGGGCTTCCTTCTCTATGCTGCTGGGATCGGTCTTCAGCGCCTTGATCTGACCCGTGTATCTGCTATTTTCCTTCTCCAGGCCATCAATTTCTTGCTGTAAACCTTGATATTCAGCACGCTTCTGCCGATAGATGACCATACCATTGGCACCGAGCATTACGTGCAGGAACAGCCAGAGCGTGAGCAGAGCCACGCTGAAAGTAGCCAAACGGCGGCGGGAATGATAAAGCCACTGCAGAGCCGGACGCAGTCTTTTAAGTGATCGCTCCGCAAATGCTTCTGCTAGCGGGGCATGGTCGAGCAGCAGTTGCAGGCCGTGTCGCGGCCGGGGCAAAGCGCTAACTTCGGAAAGCTGCTTTACTCGAAGATCCATTTCTTGGCTGCTGCGCTCAGTTTTTCCAATCCGGTTTTGGTGGTTGCCTCAGAGTAGACCCGAACCACCGGCTCTGTCCCGGAGAGCCGGTAGCAAATCCAGGAACCGTCCGCAAACACCAGCTTCATTCCGTCCGTCCGCGCAATTTCCTTGACCTTCTGGCCAAAGAATTCGCGCGGTTCAGTCTGTAACTTTCCAGTGAACTTCCCCATCACTTCCGGCGTCAAGCGGAAGTTCTCGCGTTGCTGATAGAAGGAACCAACTTTGACAAATAGGTCTTGTAATTGTTGGCCGAGAGTCTTATCCCGCCGCGCCATCATTTCGCAGCAAAGCAGACCGGCGAGAATGCCATCTTTTTCGGGAACGTGATCCCGAATGGAGAGGCCGGCGCTTTCTTCGCCTCCGATCACGATCTTATCCTGCTTGATCAGCTCGCCGATGTACTTAAAACCCACGGGCGTTTCATGCAGTTCAATGTTGTGATACTTCGCAAGAGCGTTGATCAGATTCGTGGTCGCGACGGATTTCGCCACGCCGTTTTTCCAACCTCGGCTTTCGACGAGGTAGTCGAAGAGGAGCGCAATAATATAGTTGGGTTGAACGAATGTTCCGTCTTCATCCACAATGCCAAAGCGGTCAGCGTCCCCATCGGTGGCAATTGCGATGTGCGCCTTGGTCTCACGCATCTTCTGTTTAGCATCTTCGAGCAGATGATCATCGGGTTCGGGAGCATGTCCGCCAAAAAGCACATCGCGATGATCGTGAACCGTGGTTACGGCTACTCCAGCGTCGCGCAGCAGGGAATCAGGATACTCGCGAGCCGCGCCCCAGAAGGGATCAAATACGACGCGCAGACCAGCTTTTTGGATAGCGTTCAAATCGACGATCTCGCGTAGCCGCGAAAGATACACGCCACGTGGATCCAAAGATTCCGGAGCGGAAGTCCTAGCTGAATTCGGTTTTTCACTGGCAGCATCGGCAGCAGCAATCTCGGCTTCGATTTTCCTGGTTACATCGGGGAGGGCGGGCGCGCCATCAGGTGTCGAAAATTTGATTCCGTTATATTCCGGCGGATTGTGCGAAGCAGTGAAGTTTATCGCGCCATCGGCTCGCTCGCGAATCACGGCATATGCAATGGCTGGAGTGGGAGCAGCATCGGAAATGACCAGCGGCGTGATGCCGTGAGCGGCAAGAATTTCGGCCGCCATGGAGCAGAATGTCTCGCCCAAGAACCGGGGATCGCGGCCCACGATCACACGCGCGCCAGACGGCCTCTGCGATGCCACATAACGTGCAATTCCGGTGACCGCCCGGCGCACATTGGCGAACGTGAACTCCTCTGCCATGACCGCACGCCATCCTGAAGTGCCAAACCTGATCTGGGTTGCCATCGAGCGACCTCTTGAGACAAAGTGCTAGATTACATAGCTGACTTCGCAACAGACTAAGGATTCTATATGAGCGAAAACATATTGATGATGACCACCGCTGGATCGAAGGAAGAAGCGGAGAAAATCGCGCATACCCTGGTGGAGCGGCGGCTGGCCGCTTGCGTAAACATCGTGCCGCAGGTTCAGTCAGTCTATCGTTGGGAGGGCAAGGTCGAGCAGGCGCAGGAGTGGCTGCTGCTCATCAAGACGTTCGCAACAGCCCTCGAACGCGTGCGCAAGGCTAACAAGGAGATGAATTCCTATGAGCTGCCGGAGTGTATTTCATTTCACATTGATGGCGGGTGCGCGAATTACTTGAAGTGGCTGAGTAATTCGGTAGAGTGATAGTCGTCGACCAGGTTCATCCACCTATGGCCAGGTGGGAAACAAAACGGGCGGCGAGATTCCTTCGCCGCCTTTCTCCAACTGTGTGATTCACTTTAGTGCTGGCGCGTGTACCAAACATTGCCGGGTGTGAGCCAGTTGTAACCCTCACCCCAGGCCACCTGCGTATGCGACTGGCTGTCGATATCGATATCAAAGTAGTCGCCAAACGGGAAGCGGAAGCCATCAGTGAAGATGTAAGTATAACCAGTTACGAAAGTAGAGAGTACCGTCTCGCCTGACCATGTGGAGCCACCGTCGGTCGAGCTTCGGTAATAGACATTCCAGTGCGGCTCGTTGCGCTGATCCATCCATGCGATGCGGATATCTCCGGCCGCTCCCGCCGCGACCGACGGGAACGCGTGGTCAACGCCTGCAGGGGCAAGCGAGACGTCTGCCTTCGGACTCCAAGTATTCCCTTTGTCCGCGGAGGTTGAGTAGAAGATCCGCTCCGGGCCGGAGTCGACGGTGCCTGCGTTCCATAGCACATAGAGCTGGCCGGCGGCATCCGAAGTCATGGCAATGCCTGGGCCGAGGAATGCCCATCCACAACTAAAGGCGGAACAATCCGGCGGCGAACCGGAGATATCGAGCAGGGTAGGGGTCCACGTCAACCCGCCATCCTTGGATTTCGTCACATAGAGATTGACCGGGCCGTTCGCTCCCCCGTTTTGCGTGTAACCGTCCCAGGCAAAATAAACGTTGCCGACGGGATCGACTGTGCCGCCGCCGGTCAGAGACCATCCGAATTGCGCGTTGGCGTTGACCTTCACTGAGGTCCACGTCTGGCCTCCGTCGTGCGACGATGAGCACCACACGGTCTGTGCATGATTGTAGGCGACATACACATCGTTGCCGCGCACCGCAAGAATGTCTTTATCCATGCCTGCGTTATTGGAATTGGCGATTACTGTGGTCCAGGTTTGGCCGAAGTCGGTTGATTTCGCGACTTCGATCAAGCTCTTGTTGTTCTGAAGCCAGGATGCGTAAACGGTTTTGCCGTCAACCGGATCAACTTCTAGTTGGACGTCGATTTGCCCGGAGCCTGGGTCTGCGATAATGCGCGGCGACGAGAAAGTTTTGCCATTGTCATTCGAGACTACCAAATAGTTGATCGAGCTTGGGCACTTCTTGCAGCTGGGCGGGAAATCGGGTATCAGCACGTAAACGTGCCCGAAGCGATCGGCCGCAATGCTGGGCTCCCAGGTATCTCCAGGTAAGCTCGCAGCCAGACGGTTCTGGGGCTGAAAAGTCTGCGGGAATGTTGCAGTTGAAACGGCGACTAATGCGGAGAGCAACAACGCCAAAGTACGAGGGGTTGCGCGGTTCATTGAAAACCTCCTGATCGAGGCGACGTGGAAGACCGGCTGGCGCGGCCAAGAAGTATACACCGGATGGCCGGAGGGGCCTACAGTCGCGCACGCCCGCAGCGACCTCTAGCAGAGATAAGAAAAGACAAATTCCCAGCTTTCTCGCTGGCAATAAAAGAGGCGGCGAGATTCCTCGTCGCCTTTCTCCAACGCGGGTGGGTAGTCCGTTGTCATGACAAGTGCGAGCGCGCTGGTAACTGCAGGTGCTCTTTTTTTCCATAAACGGCATTGCGCGAGGACAATCGGCTCTGTCTACTTTGAACTCCTAAAGTCGCACGGGTTGAACTGTATTAACTACAGTTAACTCTCGGTGGTATACTCCCATTTATTCCGCAGTAATGACTCTCTCCACAGCGGGATGTCGCGAGGCATATGTGAAATTCCTGCAAGGGCCCGTTTACGCTATCAGGTTGCCGCTGCGTAAGCTCGAAGGGTGCACGGTCCTACTGCTGAGCCTGGTCCTCGCGGTTATCGTTCGTCCTTTCCTGCGTGCCTCTGCGTGCGCAGGTCGTGTCGCGCGGCGCAATAACCGGTTCGGTCACTGATCCAAGTGGCGCAGCCATTCTTGGGGCGCGGGTATTGGCATTAAAAGTGAGCGGCAATCTCTCGCGAACTGTCACCACGGATTCATCTGGGCACTTCACCCTGCGGGAAATGGCGCCCGGCCGATACGTTTTGCACATCGGTGACGCGGTTAATAGCCAACGGTTTCTCGATCCTCCAGAGTCTGCGCCCTTGCACGCTACGGGAAATGCCGAGAACATTTTCGACCGGTTCGACTTCCAACCGACTCCGGCCGATTCACTTCATTTCAACTTGTCACTCTCACGATCGTGGAGGTTTCAGACGCCGAACACATATGACCAAGAGAGGAGCGGCCAGGACCAGCGTCAGTTCATGCACGACGGTAATTTCGCCGTGTCCTACTCTCATGTGTTCAGCCCTTCGTGGCTGCTTGACGCCAATCTCTGGTGGCGCGGAGATCACATCAACTACTATCCCTCGAGCGATTTGTTCGCCGACGAGCCGGCCACATTCTCACAGAATCGTTGGCTAAAAAACTTCGGAGCAAGATTCGATGCGTCTTTTTCGAAAGGACATCACAACATCAAGACTGGCGTCACAGCTCAATGGACACCTCTGACTGAATCGTTTGCCACAGGCTTGACCGATGCCGGATTCAACTCGCCTTGCGTGGATCAGCAGGGGGTGCCTGTGCCGGACCCGGCGCTTACAGATCCGGCGCAGTGCGGGAGCCAATGGTGATCTGCCAAACTCAGCGTTTCAGCCTAACTTGCTACGCTACGACTTGAGCCGTAGCGGCGATCTGTTTCAGTTCCACGGAACTGCAACGATCAAAGAGCAATCTGCAACGATCAAAGAGCAAAGTGCCTATATACAAGACTCGATAACTCTTGGACGACTTGCAGTCAGCCCTGGTCTGCGAGTTGATCGCTACGATGGGATCTCCCACAGCACGGCGGCGCAACCTAGAGTGGGTCTGAGCTACCAGTTGCTATCGGTCGGAACAGTCCTGCGCGCGTCCTATGCACGCGTCATGGTCACGCCATATAACGAAAACCTGGTGTTGTCGAGTTCAACCGGTCCAGGTGGACTCGGTGGCGGGGCGCTGGGCAATGCGACCGTGGTTCCGCTCTTTCCCGGGCGGCGCAATCAGTTCAACGTTGGGCTCGCTCAGGCGATCGGCAAGAAGATAACGATTGATGCGGAATACTTCTGGAAATTTACGAATGGTGCGTTCGACTTCAATGTAATTCTGGATACACCGCTGAACTTCCCAGTTCAGTTTGCAAAGGCGAAGATTGACGGAGCCATGGCACGAGTCACTCTCGCGGAGACACACGGTTTCTCGGCTTTTACCGTGATGGGCCATACACGTTTGCGTTTGTTCAGACCAGAGGTGGGAGGCATCAATTTCGGAACGCAATACGCGCCCGTAGCTCGGCCGGATCACGACCAGGCTTTTCAACAAACGACCTTTTTGCGCTATCAGCCTCCCGGACATGTGCCTTGGCTGGCGCTGACTTGGAGATTCGATAGCGGATTGGTGGCGGTTAGCGTTCCTGACTACGCTACGGCGCTTGCCCTCACTGGAGATGAGCAGGCGCAGATGGGTCTCTACTGCGGTATACTGTTCGCCACAGTCAGCACGCCTTTGCGTTCTTGCGCATCACCAATTTTTGGAGCTACGAGAGTACACATTGCCCCGCCCGGCGCCTACGACCCCGACCGCAATCCTTCGCGTATTGTCCCGCGAAATCTGTTCGATGTCGCTGCCGGTTTCGACGACATCCGGCATTGGGAGCACTACCATCTCGACGGAAAAATCGCAGTGACTAATCTCACCGACAAAGTAGCGCTCTACAATTTCCTTTCGAGTTTTTCGGGCACCCATTTTGTTACGCCAAGATCGGTGCAAGCCGAGCTCAGACCTCGGTTCTAAGCAGGGACTGGCGAAAGCACGTGCGCCGATGTGCGCGGCCGAAATGGCCTATTCTGGGTTTCTCCAAGGAACAAAAAGGCGGCGAGATTCCTCGCCGCCTTCTCCAACGCGGGTGAGTTTAGTCTCTATCGTGACGGTCGTGCCTGAGGTCACGCCGGTCAGTGCGGACATCGCGGCGGTCGTGGCGAATGTCACGCCGGTCGTGTCGGATGTCACGACGATCGCGATTGATATCGGCCCCGTCGCGGGCCATGTCACGATTCTCCGCGCGCACTTCGCGGCGATCCTGGTTGATATCTCTGCGGTCGCGAGCGATGTCGGCACGTTCTTTTGCCGCATCGGCTTTATCGCCTTTTCTTAAATCCTCGCGCATTTCGCGGCGATCTTTGGCGATGTCGGCTTCGTCACGGCGGATATCGCGGCGTTCCGCGTTGCGCTCAGCGCGATCTTTATTGAGATCGCGCTCGTCTTGGCGTATATCACGGCGATCATGGCGAATATCACGGCGATCGTGGCGGATGTCACGCCGGTCCTGATGAAGATCTCTGGCATCTTTGGCAGTGTCGCTCTGGCCGAAGGCCAGCATGGACCCCAACAGCAAGAAACTTGCAACTAGCGTTCGTCGCATATCTCTGTCTCCCCTGCGAAGCGGCTCACATCGTACGAAGGTGTGAACCCGCAGTATGACGGGAAGTTGCGTGAGGTTAAACGGCGAATTTGGGAGATGTAGTGACTTTGGTAATACCTGGAGTTTAGCGGCGTAGCTACAAAGGGCTGGCTTTTCGTGGGGAGAAAGGTCTTTCCCTTCGCTCTGGAGGACAATTCAAAGCTAATTTTCGCTGCTAACTATTTGCGACGGCTGTCTCTTAGATTGCGGCGAGAGCCTGATCGAGATCGTCCATGATGTCTTCGACGTTTTCGATTCCTACGGAGATGCGGACCATTCCGTCGGTGATGCCGATCTCTTTTCTTCCCTTTTCGCCGAGAGCGCCGTGCGTCATGGTGGCAGGGTGTGAGATGAGCGTTTCTACTCCACCCAATGATTCAGCGAGCGAGCAAAGGCGCACCTTTCTGAGCATCTTCTTGGCATTGGAAAGCGATCCCGTTTCAAACGTAATCATCGAGCCGAAGCCGGACATCTGCTGTTGCGCGAGTTCATACTGTGGATGATCAGGCAAACCGGGATAGAACACCTGCTTCACTTTTTTGTGGCGCGCCAGGAACTCGGCGACAAATCTGCCATTTCTGTCGTGCTGCTCCATGCGTACAGGCAGGGTTCTCACACCCCGAAGAACCAGCCAGCATTCGAAGGGCGAAAGAATGGCTCCAGCTGCTTTTTGCAAGAACGCCAGCTTTTCAGCTTGCTCGCGTTTAGTACAAACGACTACGCCGCCCAGACCATCGCTGTGGCCGTTGAGAAATTTTGTGGTCGAGTGAACGACCATGTCCGCTCCCAGCGCGATCGGCCGCTGGTAATACGGGGACATGAACGTGTTGTCGACCACTAGCTCAACTTTCTTGTGATGGCAGACCTGCGCGATGGCTTCGATGTCGCTCAATGCCATCAGCGGATTGGTGGGTGTCTCCACGTATACGATTCGGGTGTTCTTGCGAATGGCGCGCTCCACGTTGCGGACCTCTGATGTGTCTACGTAAGTGAACTCGAGCCCGAAATCTGCCAGCACCTGATTGAAGAGGCGTGGCACTCCACCATAAAGGTTGTGGCCGCACACGATGTGGTCGCCCGATTTGTACATTGAACAAATTGCGTTAATTGCCGCCATGCCGCTGGCGAAGACCGGAGCGGCGACGCCACCTTCCAGCGCGGCGAGGTTGTGTTCCAGCCGCCTGCGGGTGGGGTTCTCACCTCGGGAGTATTCGTATCCTTTATTTTTTCCCAGCTCTTGCTGGACATACGTGGAAGTGGGATGGATCGGAGGGCTGACGGCGCCGGTTTCGGCGTCAGGCTCCTGGCCAACATGGATGGCCCGGGTGGCGAACCCGGCTTGCTTGTTCTTATTCATCATTCTGCAAAGCATCCCTTTCGGTACAGCTTTCAACGGTGAGCATCGTTCATCGTAAAGCTGGTAGAAGCGCCGCGCCCCCCTCAACCTGAGCATTCGCGAACGACTCTACAGCCATGCCTGAAATGAATTGTTTCTGCACGCGGCTAGATGCCACCTTCGAAAATCTTTTTTGACAGATATCGCTCCGCAGAATCGGGAATCATGGTCACGATGCGCTTCCCCGGCCCCAATTTTCGGGCGACCTGCAACGCGGCGAACACATTGGCTCCCGCACTCGATCCTCCAAGAACGCCTTCCTGAGCGGCCAGCACTTTTACCATGCCGAACGCGTCGGGATCCTTCACCATGATCACACCATCGCAAACCGAGCGGTCGAAATTTTTGGGGACGAAGCTGGCGCCGATGCCTTCTACTTTGTGCGGGCCGGGAGGGCCGCCACCGAGCACCGATCCCTGCGTTTCGACAGCATAGGCGAGTACCTTCGGCAAACGCTCCTTCAGAAATCGCGCAACCCCGGTAAAAGTACCGGCCGTGCCTGCGCCGATGACCAGCGCATCGATTCGGCCTTCCATCTGCTCAAAAATTTCCTGAGCTGTAGTTTCGTAGTGAAATTCGGGATTCGCGGGATTTTCGAATTGACCGGCCATGAACGCGTCGGGATCGCGCGCGACAAGCTCGTTGGCCCGCTTAATGGCTCCCTGCATGCCCTCGGCGTCGGGAGTGCGAATGACTTCCGCGCCAAGTGCGCGCATGATCATGACTTTTTCTTCCGAGAAGCGTTCTGGAACAAACAACACAACTTTATAGCCACGGTTCACGCCAATGAGCGCTAAACCAATTCCCGTATTTCCGGCGGTAGCTTCGACGATTGTGCCGCGGGGCTTGAGCAGGCCATCTTCCTCGGCGCGACGGATGATTCCTATGGCTGCGCGGTCCTTCACACTGCCGCCAGGATTGAGATATTCCAGCTTGGCAAAAACATCGGCAGCGCCAGTTGGAACAAGCTTTTTCAGTTGGAGAATCGGGGTCCCGCCGACTAATTTTGTGATGTCGTCGGTAATGCGCAGGCAAGTGCTGTCGAGCGTTTTCGTCCGCACACTACAGGGTACGGAAGCCAGGCGGAAGCGTCAATTGAGGTGTCAGCAAGCCGGCGTGAGACCGAAGCCACACACTTTCAAGATCGCCTGTGCCGGAGTGTGAGAAATCCTATTCAAGAATCCTGGGAGTACTGAATGCGAATGGATGCGCCCCAGAATCTCCGTCATTCCGTGCCATTCTAGCCGGTGGCCGCGCAGAATCTCCTGCGGGCGCGGGCCACTTGGCTTGTTGATACCTCAGATGTAATAAAGCAATCGAAGTGAGCGCAACACCGAAGGTGAACCAGCTCGCCTCCGGGCCCAGCAGTCCCCCAGTCAGCCAGTTCGGACCGGAAAATTCCGCGTTTAGCAGGCGCCCGACGCCGAACTCCCCACCATTCATCCCGGAGAATACGTAAAGAAACGCAAAATCGAAAGCCGCATGCATGCCAATAGGAAAGGCCAGGCTGCCGGTGCGGCGCAACGCCAGTGTGATGAAGACCGTCAGCAGCGTGACTGCCATCCAGTCTTCCCACCGCTCATGCGGCTTTGTGTAGTAGTGCAGCGCGCCGAAACCAATCGATTCTAGTACGGCCGCCGCCCAGAAGCCGATGCCATCGGCGAGCGTGTACATGAAATAGCCGCGGAACAGGATCTCTTCGCTTAGCCCAATGAGCAGGTTCGCCAAAATCCAGAGGCTGGCGAATTTCAGCAGCTCGGTGCCCGTCAGGTTCAGCCCGTGTACGTGATAGCCGCCGCGAGAAAAAATCAGCAGGATGATTGCCGACGGCATCACCAGGCCCCAAGCTGCGCCCCGCCAAAACATCCGGCCGAACAGATCGCGTAGTCGAGGCAGACCGTAAATTGAGAAGCTACGGTGCTCGAAACGCGCCATCAGAGCCGTTGCAGCCAGCGCGATCAAGAGCAGGACCGCATCGTCAACAATAATCCCGATAGGATGAAGGCCAGGATACTCGGGCAGGGGCAGCCGCTTAACCACAAAATGCATGCCATAACCGAACACAAATACCAGAAGGCAAAACAGGAGCAGGCGCCATCCGGCACGCAGCTCTCTGCCGTTGTGAAAGATGTTGCGCAAGCGCATGGTCCTCCTGCTCCACAATACGTGGGCCGAGGGAGAGCGGGTCCCCTCATTGAAAGAAATCGCTCTTAATTTTCTCAGGGAACGCAAGAACTAACGGCCGTGCTCTTGACTCGGAGTGGCCTCAGAACGCATCATCATACTGTGTAATAAACGGTGAAGGAGTTCACCGCCAACCGCTGTCCTATCTTTTGAGCCGGGAACAGCTGATGACTCCTGACAAGCGGGTCTTGTCGCGGAGTCATGGTACCGGCAAGAACCCGCAAAAAGTTCAGAAGTCGAGGTATCGTTCCATGCAAAACGTTTGGGTTCTTGCTTCTTTATGGGTCGGCTTGGCCCTAATCGCCACTCTTCTCGCTGTCTGGTTCAAGATTTCCACCGCGCTGACGGAGATTGTTGTCGGCACGGTTGCTCAGCTCATAATCAGTGCTTTTGCTGTGCAGGGCGATCTCGGCGCAAAAAGTGAATGGATCACTTTTCTGGCGGGGACCGGGGCAATCGTCCTTACGTTCCTGGCGGGTGCCGAACTGGATCCGGTCATCTTTCGAGCCAAGTGGAAAGAATCAACGATTGTTGGTTTGGTAGGCTTCGTCGGTCCATTTCTGGGCTGCACGGCCGTCGCTCATTACGTTCTCCACTGGACGACCAGGTCGAGCTGGCTGGCCGGTGTCGCCCTTTCTACAACGTCCGTTGCCGTCGTATACGCCGTCATGTTGGAGCTGGGATTCAATGTCACAGATTTCGGAAAAGCCATCCTCGCAGCTTGCTTTGTGAACGACCTCGGAACTGTCATCGCCCTTGGCCTTATTTTTTCGCCGTTCACGATCAGGACTGTGATCTTCATCGTTGTGAGCGTGGCGCTGTTCGTTGTTCTGCCCTTCCTCACCCCGCGCTTCTTCAGGAAATACGGAGGAAGGGTGTCTGAGCTCGAAGCAAAATACCTGCTGTTCATACTTTTTGCGATGGGCGGGCTTGCAGTATGGTCTGGAAGCGAAGCTGTTTTACCCGCATACGTCATCGGTATGGTGCTGGCAGGAACTGTGGGAAAAGATCACATTCTGATCCGGCGGCTCCGCACTTTGACGTTTGGTCTGCTCACGCCTTTCTATTTCATTCGTGCGGGAGCATTCGTTTCCGTGCCGGCGCTAGCAGCTGCACCCCTGGTGTTCGTGGCTTTGTTCTTCGGAAAGATGGTTTCCAAAGTGATCGGGCTATTCCCAACGGTAAAAGCTTTCAAGTACGAGCGTGAAGAAGGTCTGTATTTCACATTGATGATGTCCACGGGCCTCACATTTGGTACGATCTCGGCTCTCTTCGGACTGAACCACGGCATCATTGACCAGGCCCAATATTCGCATCTGGTGGCTACCGTGATTGGCAGCGCGGTGATTCCGACGATGATTGCCAATGCATGGTTTCTGCCGAGACACTTGCTACATAAATCAGGCGAAGAAAAGCCCGTATCTCAGGCAGTTACGCTGAGCGCGGAGCGAGGAACTCCATGAGCGGAAGAAGGCATAACACGCATTTTCAACGCATGCTGGTGGCTTACGATGGATCGTCGCAATCAGAGAAAGCCGTGGAATTAGCGTTTTCGCTGGCGGAGTGCATCGATTCGACGGTGTTGGTTTTTGCGGTTGCGCGTCCTCCGGAGCCAGCAACCTCCGTTGAGCTCGGGGCGGTCCTCGATGATGCGCGGGAGCACTATGAAGAAGGATTTAAAAAAATTCGCGAAAAGGCGCGCGCACACAACCTGGAGGTAAAGACTGACATAGCAGTGGGGCATCCTGGAGAACAGATTATTCATCGCGCCGAACTGGAGGGGATCGATCTCATAATTCTTGGGCGACGGGGACGATCAATGATCTCAAGGATGATGTTGGGCTCAGCTTCAGAGCGGGTCCTGCGCTACGCGCATTGTCCGGTAATGGTCGTGCACTGAATCGGCTATGGATCGCGGAACTCTAGGACAGGAAGCGGATAGGCTGCTGCGCATCGCCAGTCTAGCCGAGCAATTCAACAACGAGCAGATTGCAAATGACGCGCGTTCCACCGCCGAGCGCATCGTCGAGGGTCGCTTCTATGTTGCGTGTGTCGGCCAGTTCAAGCGCGGTAAGTCAACTCTGTTGAACGCTTTGATTGGTGACCCCATTCTACCGAGCGGAATCGTTCCAGTTACCGCAGTTCCCACGATATTGCGATTCGGTCGACATTACGGAGCACGCGTTCGCTTGCAACGTGGAGAGTGGGCTGAAATTGCAGTGCATGAAATCGAGCAATATGTTTCTGAGGAGAAGAACCCGCAAAACAGAAAGGGCGTTGCCGGGCTTGAGGTATTTGTTCCCAGTCCATTGCTCTCGAAAGGCATGTGTTTCGTGGACACGCCCGGCCTCGGTTCTGTTTTCGAAAGCAATAGTGCGGCTACACACGGGTTTTTGCCGCATATCGACGCCGCAATCGCAGTTATCGGAGCCGATCCGCCCATCGCAGGAGATGAATTGGATCTCGTCGAGACCGTCTCGAAACAAGTGCAGGACATACTGTTTGTATTGAACAAGGCAGATCGCGTCACCGAGGCGGAACGGGCGGCCGCAATTTCCTTTGCTCACCAGGTGATCGAAGATCGACTCCAGCGCCAGGTCCCGTTTATTTTTGAGATCAGTGCTCTTGAGCAAATTCAAAAGGGCGGGTCTCAGAGGGACTGGGATCGGTTGGTAGGTTCTCTGGAACTGCTCGTCGAGCGATCGGGGCAGCAGCTCGTTTGGAAGGCCAGTGCTCGTTCTCTGCATCGCCTGTCGGGACAACTCCTAGCCGTTATAAGAGAGGAACGTGATGCTCTCACTCGGGCCTTTGAAGATTCTGAGAAGCGAATCGGCCAAATGCGAGAGACTGTGTCGCAAGCCGTGCAGTCTTTAAACGACCTCAGCTTTGTGTTCGCGGGCGAGCAACAACGTCTTTCGAAAAACTTCAGTGATCGCCGGAATGTCTTTGTCAACTCTATCCGTGCCACAGCACACAGTGAGCTTGACGTCGTGCTCAAGTCTATGCCACGAAGCATCGGCCCTCGTTATCGGCGCGTCGCAATGCAGGCGGCTCAACAGGTAGCTCGGCATCGCGTCATGCCGTGGTTAGAGGGCGAGAAGAAGAATGCGGAAGAGGCGTACCGCCAGATCGCAAGAAGGTTCACGGGTTTGGCAAACGAGTTCCTGTTGAAGGTCCGCAGCCTTGGAAAAGCCGAACTTAGGTATCTTCCGAAGGCATTGAGTGCCGAAGAGGATTTTCGCACCGGCTCTGAGTTCCAGTTTTACGATTTTGTTCACATAGCTACCCCCGCGTCCCCCGTGCGCTACGTGGCTGACCTCATGCTCAGCTCTATTCGGGCTCACTCTCTTATCAATGCGGACGCTCACGAGTTTCTCGACCGGCTGTTGGAGACCAACAGCGAGCGTGTGCGAAACGATCTTGAGAATCGGGTTACGCAAAGCCGGCGCCAATTGGAAGCTGAGATACGAAGCATGCTCCGGGAATTGAGTGCGGTAGCGGAGCGGGCGCTCTCGCGGGCGCGCAGCGCACACGCAGCGGGCGCCGCAGCAGTTGAATCATCACTGAGAAGATTGGCGGACGCGGAGGCCGAACTCACTCTTCTAGCGGAAGGCCAACTCTCTGATCTAACGCATCCATGAACTCATCCACCATCTACGGGCGAGATGCCGACCTTGAGCAATTGCGGAGACTCGTGTCTCGCCCTAATTCTTTCCTGCTATACGGCCCGGCGGGAGTAGGTAAAACGCTGCTTCTGAAGGCCCTGATCGCTGAAGTTGACGGCATATTGTATTGCGAAGAATCTTTGAGCAGCCAATTCATCTTTAGAAAACTCGCAACTGAGCTTTTTGCAAAGAAGAATGCGTGCATCGTTCGACCCTGCGGGAGGAGCGGCTCAAACGCGATTAAGGAGAAATCCGCCGTGTCAGTTCGAGGGATCGTCACCGAGGCCCTGCAGCAGGGCTGTTATTGGATTGTGCTCGATCACTTGAAATCTCCGTCCCAGTCGTTTGCGACTGCGCTGATAGACGTGTGCAGTTGGACGGGAACTCCTGTAATCGCTGTTGCTCGTTCCGCTCACATGGAGGATGCCGGATTCCTGTTGCCTATGTTCTCCGAGCATGCTGACAAGTATCAACTCCGGAACTTCGATCCGAAGACGGCAAGACAGTTCGCCTTAGAGACCGCTCAGCGGATGCAGTTGCAAGCAGCAAACCGCGAAGACGCAATTGAGAGGATTGTGCGTTATAGCAAGGGAAACCCGGGGGCGATTCGCACCATGATTCAAATGGCAGCTAGCCCAAAGTATGTCGTCCAACAACACGTAAAGCTCTCGCCACTTTACATCGATTTCCGCCTCAGATGGGGTGCTACTCATGGATGAAGGTTTAAGCGAGAACCACCGGAGAGTGATGGGAAGCGGCATGTTGATCGTCGATGCAGCAGCGGTTCGCATGCTCAACCTCTTGGAAAACCGAAGTTCACCCGCGGCAATGAATGTCATCGAGGGCGAGGTATCAGAGCACGAAAGGGAGCATATTCGGGCGTGGTTAAGAGAGCTTCAGGTCCTCATTGCCCGCTTCGTGCACAAATATCATCTTCAGCCTGCAAAGAAAAACCTCCGCCGTATCTTGGCATCCGACATGTCCCAGATATGGGTGACCTTGGAGGACTCCCGGCCTGCTCAAATCCGGGGATACGGGGCAATGTCGGCGTCCAGCGCGGATTCGATGGAAGCAGATTTGCAAGAGATGTTACGCGTTGCCAATAGACTTCGGGCACTCTTGAGTTCTTGAAGCAATGCGCTGCTCTGCCTTAGCCGTTTTGGAACGGGGCACATGTCGAAGGCAGCGTTCGTTAGGTATATTAATCGCTGGCTAACATGCCCTCTCTTGCCCTCGACATCCTCGCCATTGCTGCCCACCGCGACGACGTTGAACAAACCTGTGGCGGCACGCTGCTCAAGATGGCGCAGCGCGGACATCGCACCGGCATTCTCGACTTAACCCAGGGTGAGATGGGAACGCGCGGCACGGCGGAAGATCGCGCGCGTGAAGCGGCTGAGGCGGCAAAAATCCTGTGCGTTTCCTGGAGGAACGCACTCAATATCCCCGATGGGCGCGTGGAGAACACTTGGGAGAATCGTCTAGAGGTTGCACGCGTTATCCGCGAGCAGCGGCCACGAGTGGTGATTCTGCCCTACTGGAAGGGACGGCATCCGGATCACTACACTGCATCGGTTCTCGGTTATGAAGCGTGTTTCTTGGCAGGGTTGTCCAAGTTGGACGTCAGCCACACCCTCAGCGTCCAGCAGTCTTCATTCAGCCAAACAATTGCTGGCGAAAGCGCGCCCCATCGTCCATTCAAAATCATCTACGCCACGCTTTACTACGATATCCGCCCCACTTTCGTCGTGGACATCACCGATCAGTTCGAAGCCCGCTTGCAATCGCTGATGGCGTACCAGTCGCAGTTCGCAGATCAGGAGGCGGGGAGTGACATATTTCCGGCAGCGGCAGAGATTCGTTCGCGCATCGAATCCATGGCACGCTTCTACGGCATGCTGGGCGGCGTGACATACGCCGAGCCCTTTCTGCAAAAAGAAGTTGGGCTAGTCGATGATGTGCTAGCGATTCCGGTGAAATCGATTTAAACGGATGTGGCATTCCGAACGCATTCAGACGTGAGTAATCGGTTGTGTGCCTCGTTTCTGACCAAAAGCTGATCAGGCCCGCAAGATTCATTCAACTCCGGCGATAGCCTTGTTCAAGGCATTAATGTCTGCGCCCAGATCCTTGCCATCGGCACCGAGATTCTTGAAGGGGCTCGAACTCAGGAGTTGATAGTTGCCTCCGCTTCCATTGCTGAAGGTCGCGAATTCAACCGCGCCGGCATCGATGGGGAAATAGTTTCCTGCCGGCCATTTTGAAGGAGGAAAAGCTGATGGGCTGGCGACAATAGCATTCTTAGCGAAACTGTAGCTGCTAAAGCACGTGGCGAGGCTGGTGATTGGAACATCCGAATGGGCGCAATCGCCCACTCCTGCAGCGGACCACACCTGGAACTCGCCGGCGAGCACCACGTTATTGGTGAACTGAAACCCCCACATTTTCGGGTTGCTCACTTTGTCCTCCAGCGTGAGCAGGTGCCTTCCGGAGTCAGGAAAACCTGTGATGTGGTTTATGAGAATGCTGTTAAGCACATTTGTGGGCCAGTCATTTAGGGTGGCGATCAATGGGCCGCTCCCGTTCAGTTGCGTGGCATCAATTCCGTCGACAGTGAGGTCGTGAACGCTGTACCGTTCCCCAGCTAGCGCGATTCCTCCACCGTCAGAACGGACGTTTGCCATCTGAATCCCGGCCCCACTATTGCTGATTTTGCTATAGCGAATCGTCACGTCGGTGACCTGGCATAACGGGCAGACATTTGCGTTACCCAAGAATTGATTTTTCGGAGTGAGAAGAATGGAAAATCCATTTTGGCTGAAGCCACCCCAACAGATAGGAGTAGGGATAAATAATCTGAGGGAGAACCCGCTGCGTGCTTGAACAGTGAAATGAGGGTCTCCCTGGAAGCGAGCTAACCCCGGCGTAGCACGGAGTGATGCGCACGCCCTCAGCCGGCAAACCGGCAAGCGCGCTGGTGCGGATGGTAATCCAGTGCTGATCATCGCAAGCTTTTGCCGGCAGAGTGAATGAACCGCTGAAGGTTGCGCCGGACTGCAAGGCAATTATGTCGCCACATTGCGCGTTGTTGAGAGCGGTTTGCAAACTTTGTCCAGCCAACACTTGGTGAATTTGCCCCGGCGAAGGAGTGCCTGAAATCGC
>Ga0070717_10001290_pt1 | contig 17132 bp, 13 predicted proteins | sample LARL113metaG_FD_71366 | JGI IMG/M metagenome (GOLD analysis project Ga0070717, IMG submission 71366) | Corn, switchgrass and miscanthus rhizosphere microbial communities from Kellogg Biological Station, Michigan, USA - LAR L11-3 metaG | ecosystem: Host-associated > Plants > Roots > Rhizosphere ... | reverse complement strand
GATCCCGAAATTCGAAAGCGCAGAGTAGCGTCCGCCGATAGTCGGGTCACCGTGGAAGACGTAACGGAACCTGTCGGCTTCAGCTTCTTTTTGTAGTTTCGAGCCCGGATCGGTCACGGCAATGAACCGGCTGCCCGCTTTTTCCGCGCCAATCGTCTGCTTCACTCTCTCAAAGAAATATTGCTTGAAAATATTGGGCTCCAAAGTTGTGCCCGACTTACTCGAAACAATGAAAAGCGTCTTGGCGAGATCGACCTTCTTCTCAAATGACTTGACCTGCGCCGGATCAGTGGAGTCGAGCACATGCAACTGAGGGAATCCCTTGATGTGCCCAAAGGTCTTTTCTAAAACTTCAGGGCAGAGACTCGATCCGCCCATGCCAAGCAAGAGAATGTCGCTGAAATTTTCTTTGCGAATTTCGTCTGCGAGCCGCTGAAATTGGTCTTTCTTCTCAAGCTGCTTCTCAGTTATGTCGAGCCACCCGAGCCATTGCGATTCGTCAGTGTTGGTCCACAGTGAAGCGTCGCGCTGCCACAGCCTGCGCACTTTGCCCGCGGCCCGCCAGTCGTTCACTGCCTGCGCAACCTCTTTCGCCAGCGGATCAGGCAACTTTTGAGTTTGTTGGCTTATCTTGGACGTCGTGCCGCCTTGCGTGCTCTTCTCGACTGCGCCGAGGAGCTTGTCAAACGCTTCTTCGAATAGGCGGACGCCGTCATTGGTAAGCTTGTCCGTGACCTGATTGATTGAGATTCCAGCCGAAGCGAGGGCCTGCATCACCTGCTTGGCCTCATCAACGCCTTCGGTCAGAGTTTCGCGGGGCTGGCCGTGGTCGCGGAAAGCATCCAAGGTCGCCGGCGGAATCGTGTTGACCGTATCGGGTCCGATCATCTCTTGCACATAAAGAATGTCGGGGTAAGCTGGATTTTTCGTGCTGGTGCTGGCCCACAGCACGCGCTGCGTCTGGCCTCCCTTCGCGCGTAGCTTGTCCCATTGCGGCCCGGAAAAAATGTTCAGATAACGCTGATACGCTAACTTGCCGTTCGCAATTGCGACTTTGCCTAAAAGACCTTTGAACTTTTGCTCTTCCTGCGGATTCTTTGCGGATTTCAGGCGAGCGGAAACTTCGGCGTCCACAGCATTATCAATGCGGCTGATGAAGAAGCTGGCCACGCTGGCGATTCGCTTTACATCTCCACCGCTGGCAGCAAACTTCTCGAGACCGCGGATATATGCTTCCGCGACCTTCTGATAAACCAACTGCGAGAATAGCAGGGTCACATTAACGTTGATGCCTTCGCTGATGAGTTGCTCGAACGCAGGAATACCCTCCGCAGTCCCGGGAACTTTGATCATGATGTTCTGGCGCCCAACCGCTTTCCACAGCCGGCGCGCTTCTTCGAGCGTGCCTTGGGTGTCGCGGGCCAAATACGGGGAAACCTCCAGGCTGATGTACCCGTCGCGCAGCTTGGATTCGTTGTACACAGGACGGAGGAGGTCAGCAGCGTCCTGAATGTCGCGAATGGCGATGAGTTCGTAACGCGCCTTGGCGTCGAGATCGGAACGGTCCTTGAGAGAAGCCAGAATGTCAGCATAATCAGTGCTGCCGGCGATTGCTTTTTCAAAAATTGCAGGATTCGAAGTCATGCCGCGCAATCCATCTTCTTCAATCAGGCGTTTGAGCTCGCCGCTGGTGATAAGGTCGCGGCGAATATAATCCAGCCAAACCGACTGGCCAAACTTAAGAAGATCCTTAAGCGGGTTGGTGGCTTTCGCAGTATCAAGCACTCCGGTCGGCTGCATACGGTACCTCCACTTGTATTGTCTTACTTCGCTCGCGATATTACTTGCTTGGCGGCTTGGACAACATGATCGACGGTAAATCCAAATTTCTTGAACAGGTCTTTTGCCGGGGCTGATCCGCCGAACGTAGTCATGCCGATTATTGCGCCCTCCAGGCCCACATATCGCTCCCATCCAAAAACCGACGCGGCTTCGACGGATACCCGTGCCTTTACTTCCGGTGGGAGTACAGACTTCTTATAATCGTCCCCTTGCATATCGAACAGATCGGTTGAGGGCATGCTGACCACGCGCGCGCGAACACCATCTGCTGTGAGTTTCTCGTATGCAGTCACGCACAACGAGAGTTCGCTGCCGGTGCCGATTAGAATGACCTCCGGCTTGCCGCCCTGCGCGTCGGCGAGAACGTAGCCGCCTTTAGCCACACCAGACGCCGGCGCATACTTAGAACGGTCAATGGTTGGCAACGCCTGGCGGGTAAGAACTAGGGACACCGGATTATGTTTGATGGGCATGATGACTTTCCATGCCTCGACAACTTCATTTGCGTCGCCGGGCCGCATGACGATCATGTGGGGCATGGCGCGTAATGAAGCTAACTGCTCGATTGGTTGATGTGTAGGCCCATCTTCTCCCAGGCCGATAGAATCGTGCGTCAAAATGTAGATCGTTGGAATTTCCGCGATTGCTGCCAAGCGCATCGCCGGACGCATGTAGTCGGTGAAATTGAAAAAAGTGCCGCCAAATGGCCGGACCTTGATCATGGCCATGCCGTTCAGTGCGGAGCCCATCGCATGCTCGCGAACCCCGAAGTGTAAATTGCGCCCCGCGTAATTTCCGGCCTTAAAAACTCCTGCGCCATCAAATTTGAGATCCGTCTTATTTGAAGTTGCCAAATCGGCGGCGCCACCGATCAGCCAGGGAACATTTTGCGCCAGAATGTTCAGAACCTTGCCGGAGCTTTCGCGCGTGGCCACCCCCTTTGGATCGGCGGGAAATGTCGGCAGGTTCTTGTCCCAGCCGTCCGGCAGATCGCGGCGTTGCATGCGATTGATGTTGTCCGCCAGGTCGGGGAACTGCTTACCGTATTTCGCAAAAAGATCGTTCCACTTCGAGCTGAGTTCGCGCCCGCGTTTCCCAATCCCATCGCGGAAATTCTCGAGCACTCCATCCGGCACCAGGAAATGAGCGTCTTCCGGCCAGCCATAAAACTTCTTTACGAGGCGGACTTCATCTTCGCCCAGCGGCTCTCCGTGCGCGGCATTGGTGTCCTGCTTATGAGGAGAGCCGTATCCGATATGGCTGTTTACGATAACGATAGTTGGACGATCTTTGGTTGCGAGAAATTCCTTGAATGCTCCCGACAACGCATCAAGGTCATTGGCATCCCCAACGTGGGTGACATTCCAACCATAGGCACGAAAGCGCATCGCAACATCTTCGCTGAATGACCAATCCGCAGGACCGTCGAGCGTGATCTGGTTGGCGTCGTAAATCCAGCATAGATTCGGCAGCTTCAAGTGGCCTGCCAGCGACGCAGCTTCGCTGCCTACGCCTTCCATCAAATCGCCATCGCTGCAAATGGCATAAATGTTGTAATCGAAAATTTCGAAACCTGGACGGTTGTAGCGGGCCTTTAGCCAATTGCTGGCGATTGACATGCCCACACTATTTCCGATGCCTTGGCCTAACGGGCCGGTCGTGGTTTCGATACCAGAGGTGACGCGATACTCAGGATGGCCGGGAGTTTTGCTATCAAGTTGACGAAAATTCTTGATGTCGTCGAGTGTGATGGAAGGCCTGTCCAGGACCTTGTATTCGGAATTGACCGACTTCACGCCGCTCAGATACAGCATGGAATACAGCAGCATCGACGCGTGCCCGTTGGAAAGAATGAAGCGGTCGCGATTCGGCCACACCGGATTTGCAGGGTCGTAGCGAAGAAATTGTTGCCAGAGAACATAAGCAACTGGGGCCAGCGCCATCGGCGCGCCAGGATGGCCGGAATTGGCCTTTTGCACGGCATCAATCGACAGCGTGCGGATGGTATTTATGCTCAGAATGTCCAGCTGCTTACCGGTGAGTACTGCCTGATCGCTGACGGCCATAAAAGGTTCTCCCTAGGTTGGATCAATTTTCGCAGGAGAAGGATTCACCCGTGAGGCCTTCCAGTTTATCAAGTTCCGCCGGGTAAAGGCGGCGCAGGCTGGAAAGCAAAGTTCCCGGCCAAGGTTGTGGGCTACTTTCATAATTTAGTGAGCTACTTTCATAATGCGGAGCTAGCCAGATGTAAGTGGATGCAAATGATGATTCTGGCACACTGCGGTTTAACAACGAATACCAAGCCAAAGGTGCAGAAGGGAATTTCGGAGGTTACTTCAGTTGGTACAGCGCGCGCTTTTGCCACGAAAGTAACCTGTGCGCCACCATCATCGCGGACTAGACTTGAGCCAAGAATTTTCTCGTCGAACCAAAAGGTATATTTGTCATGAATTTCTCAAAGTTGCAGATTGGTATTGCGGTTGGCGCAGGGTGCGTGATTCTGTTTGGATTCTTTGGCTACCTGATGTGGTTGAACAGCCGGCCGCCGGTGCTCGACAAGTCGGCGGACCTCGATCCCCTCACAAAGATCCCATTGTCAATCAGCTTGAATCCGTTGCGGGACCGCTCCTCGGAACGCGTGGCGACGGAGTTCCTGCGCGGTATGCGCGATGGACATTGCAAACAACAACTTGTCGATTGGGAGAAAGATTACCGCAAGCGCTATGCCAGTTTCATTTGCGACTCTGAAGCAAAACACCCGCTCATTTCATGGAAGGTTGTGGACTGGGACGACCGGCCTCCCCTGAGAATTCTGGAGTATAAGGCAAAACGGCAAGGCGATGGATCAAGCTACGACGAGTTGCTTTCGGTGACGCTCGATAGCCGCAGCGGGAATTGGGTAGTTACGAAATATGACTCGCTGTACTAGCCGCTATCGGTCGGTTCATTCCGCTGCGTAGTTCGGGGCTTCGCGGGTAATCATCACGTCGTGAACGTGGCTTTCGCGCAAGCCGGCGCCGCTGATGCGCACAAACCGCGTTTTCTGGTGCAACTCAGAAAGATTCGCGCAGCCGCAGTAGCCCATTCCGGACTTTAGCCCGCCCACCATCTGGTAAAGAATCATTGAGACCGACCCCCGGTAAGGAACGCGGCCTTCAATGCCTTCGGGAACCAGTTTGGCCAGGCGATTGGGATCGCCGCCCATGTTGGGTATCGCCGCTGAGGCCTCCCCGGCTGCAACTTGAAAATATCTTTCGCTCGATCCCGCTGCCATCGCGCCCAGTGATCCCATGCCGCGATACGATTTGAAGGTTCGGCCTTGATACAGAATCAGTTCGCCGGGACTTTCGTCGGTCCCGGCAAACATTGAACCGATCATCACCGCTCCCGCCCCCGCCGCAATCGCCTTTGTGATGTCGCCGGAGTACTTGATCCCTCCGTCGGCGATTACCGGCACCCCGGCATCTTTAGTTGCCCGGTAGGCTTCTGCAATCGCGGTGATCTGCGGAACCCCGGCTCCGGTGACCACGCGGGTGGTACAGATTGATCCCGGGCCAATGCCGACTTTAATTGCGTCGGCCCCGGCACGCGCTAGTTCGCAGGCGCCATCGAAGGTGGCGACGTTGCCGGCGATCAGGTCAACATCAGGAAATTTGGATTTCACATTCTTCACAGCTTCTAAAACCCGCGAAGAGTGCCCGTGGGCGCTGTCAATGGCCAGCAGATCGACGTTTTCCTTGACCAGTTCTTGCGCACGCTCGAGATAATCTCCGGTCGCGCCGATCGCGGCTCCGACCCGCAGGCGGCCTTGCGAGTCTTTGGCGGCGCCGGGGTACTTCAGCTTCTTTTGAATATCTTTAACGGTGATCAGTCCCTTCAGGTTGTAGGCGTCGTCCACAACCAACAGTTTCTCCACCCTATGCTTGTGAAGGATCTTTTCCGCGCTCTCGAGCGTGGTGCCCACAGGAACGGTGATCAAATTTTCTTTAGTCATCACCCGGCTGATCGGAATATCAAAGCGGGTCTCAAAACGAAGATCGCGGTTGGTGAGAATTCCCACCAACTTCTTGTTTTTTGTAATCGGGACGCCGGAAATTTTGTACTTGCGCATGACTTCCAGCGCGTCGGAAACTTTGTCGTCGGGCGACATGGTGACCGGATCGACGATCATTCCGCTTTCCGAACGCTTCACCTTGTCGACCTCTTCCGCCTGCTGCTCCAGCGTCAGATTGCGATGGATGATGCCGAGCCCTCCCTGTTGCGCCAGCGCAATCGCCATATGAGATTCAGTTACCGTGTCCATGGCAGCGCTGATGACCGGAATGTTCAGGCGGATATTGCGAGTCAGCTGGGTTTGCGTGTTCGCGTCTGCCGGGACCACATCGGAACGCGCAGGAAGCAGCAACACATCATCGAAGGTGAGGGCTTCAGGAACTGGAAAATGAATCATAAATTGCGGGGTAAACGACTATTGTAGAGACGTGTGAACGCGGAGGCAAATACGGCCATCACGTAGCACATTTATAATTCGCCGCTGATTTGTTGTTAACCGCCGGCGGGCCATTTCAGATGAATGCTGACGACCAGGGGCGCTTTTACAACCCAAAGTTTTATCGTGAGCTGGCCTCCGCCCAGGAATCAGCCCGCGAAATTCTTCCACTCGTTTTGAACATCCTCAAACCTGCGAGCCTGGTCGACGTCGGATGCGGCACCGGGAACTGGCTTGCTATAGCCCGTGACCTCGGAGTGCGCGACATTCTTGGCGTTGATGGACCCTGGGTCAAGCAGCAACTGGCAATTCCGTTTACGAACTTCATTGCGCATGATCTAGCGACGACATTAAAACTTGGTCGGCGATTCGACCTTGCACTATCGCTCGAAGTGGCCGAACATCTGCCTGCATCGGCCGCTGGCGTGTCTGTACAGAATCTCTGCGCGGCAGCGGATGTGGTCGTGTTCTCGGCGGCGATACCCGGGCAAGGCGGGCGGCGGCACATCAATGAGCAATGGCCGGCTTATTGGGCGGACCTGTTTCATGAACAAGGTTACGAATGTTATGACTTTCTGCGCCCGCGGATCTGGAACAACCCGCGTGTCGCATGGCACTACGCCCAGAATTCCATCATCTTTGTTCGCGGTGGGCGTGACTATTCTTTTGGCGAGGCGGTCCGCCCGCTTCCCTTGGTGCATCCGGTGTTATGGTCAGCCCAGGTGGCGCGGATGAAGCACCCAGGGAAACTGCTTGAGTACCTGCCCAAGGCTATCCTCTCCTCAATCCGGGGAAGGAAAACCCAGATCTGAGCCGGACCGACCTTGACGGCAGTCACGTCGGCGGTGATTACCAAAGTGTTCCAACACGCTCCGAACATATCCGAGAATGAAGTTTCCAGATGCTATCGTAGGGCCATTGTGCCGATACATCCCGAAGGGCGCATGAGCCCCTAGGGAGACGTTGAGTGTTCGCAGCCCCATAGAACATCGAACAGAAAATCGGACGCATAGCTCTGCAGGGTGCAGGAGCAACCGCGTAATGGGCTCGCCGCGCCTTACTATGACTATCCGCAAGAGAATCTTGTTGTACTCCGCGCTCGCCCTGGCAGCATTTCTGGCCGCGGTTTATTTCGTTTCGCGTTTCGCTTTATTGAATGGATTCTCACGCTTGGAGCGCAATTACGCGTACGGAAGCGTCAGCCGTATCCAAAATCACTTGGAGAACGAGCAGACCCAGCTCTCGACCGTCGCGCGGGATTATGCCCAATGGGACCGGACTTATGAGTTCATGGCTCGACGTAATCGAGATTATTCCCGCACTGAGTTGACGGACGATACTTTCAACATCATCCACATAAATCTTTTTTTGCTGCTGGACCCGTCCGGACGGCCTATTTTGAGCAAAGAAGCAGGAAATTGGCCGATTGGAAAGAACAATGTGGCTGCGGTGGCGGCGGCCTACAGCTCCAGTCCGGCGCATGCGCACAATTCACCCCTGAGCGGCCTACTTGAGATCAACGGACGATTGTTCCTCCTCGCCTATGAGCCCATTCTGACAAGCCGTGGCGAGGGCGCTCCCCGGGGCACACTGGTGATGGGCAAAGGACTGAGCGAGAGCCTGCTTTCCACCTTGGCCCACTCCATGGGCTTGCCGCTTTGGCTGGAGCCGCCTGACAACGCGCCTTCACCCAACAACCGGCAAACGCTTTGGAGCAATGGGACCGACTCGGTTTCCTTGGAGAGCGATTCCACCATGCTGGCTTACATTCCGCTGAAAGATCTCTCCGGCACCCCTAAGCGGCTGCTGGTCGCGCGGATACCTTCAGATTTGTATTCCGAAGGGCAAAAGGTGACGCGCTATTTGCTGCTGCTGTTGATGCTCGCCGGGATAGTGCACAGCGCCGTGCTGCTCATTGTGCTGGAAGAAAATCTTATCTCGCGGGTGGAGTCGTTGAACCGCAAGATCAAGCAGGTGACGGTTAGCGGAGACTTGTCACTGCGACTGGATTCGCATGGGCGGGACGAACTGAGCGCGCTGGCCGGGACGGTAAATGCTATGCTCACGGCCATTCAGAAGGCGAAATTCGAACTGCTGCAAGCACAGGAATCCCTGCGATTTCACGCGGAACATGACTCCTTGACCGGGGTCCTGAACCGCCGTGCCATTCGCGATGTGCTGCGCCGGGAACTAGCCCGCTGCCGGCGCGAGAACCAAAGCTTGGGAGTGATGCTGGCGGACGTGGACCACTTCAAGCGCATCAATGATCGCTATGGCCACGGGGCTGGCGACGCCGCGCTTTTGAGTGTAGTGCAGCGCATCTCTTCAACCCTGCGGCCTTATGATCTGGTCGGCCGCTACGGCGGCGAAGAGTTTCTAGTCATCGCTCCCGGCTGCGATCTGGCCCTGACTCAAAAGCTCGCGGAGCGTATCCGCGACGCGGTCAGCGATGAAGGCGTCGAGCTGGGGAACGACAACATCACCCTTACCGTAAGCGTGGGAATAACGCTGGGCACCGCGGATAGCGATCCTGAGTTCCTGGTCGCGGTCGCCGACTCTGCCATGTACCAGGCGAAACGGAACGGCCGCAATCGCGTGGAGGTCAGCCTGGAACTGCCCGCTCCAGAAACTTGGGAAGCCTCTTTCAGCAATCATAGCTAGCACTGGTCTTGCCTATCCTGCTTCGTGCCTGTGTAATGGATCACTCCGGTTCATTTCGCATTCCAAAGATTTAATTAGCGCATGACCCAACTCGAAAATCTGGTTTTCTGTGGTACACCCCAATTCGCCGTTCCAACTCTTGAGAAGCTGGTCGAGGCTGGATTCAACGTGCGCCTGGTGCTCACGCAACCTGATCGTCCGAAAGGCCGAGGCTTGGGATTGGTGGCTTCCCCGTTGAAACAGACCGCGTTGCGGCTGGGATTGCCGGTTTATCAGCCGGAGAAAATCAAACAGAATGAAGAGCTGCGAGCCCGGTTAGACGAGATTGCGCCGGTGGCGATCGTCGTAGTGGGGTATGGGCGGATCATCCCGAGCTGGATGCTTCAGCTCCCGAAGCACGGAAACATTAACCTTCACGCGTCGTTGCTTCCGAAGTACCGCGGCGCCGCGCCCATTCAATGGGCAATCGCCAACGGGGAAAGCGTCACCGGAGTAAGCACGATGCGCATCAATGAAGGCCTGGATACGGGCGACATCCTACAACAGAAAGAGTTGGCGATTCTGGACGAGGATACGGCTGAAACTTTGTCACCGCGCCTGGCGGCGATTGGCGCCGAACTGATGGTCGAGACACTGCGGGGATTGTCAGCAGGAACCATAAGCGCGCAGCCGCAAAAAGCTGAAGACGCAACACTCGCACCCATCCTGAAAAAAGAGGATGGCAGAATCGACTTCAGCCGCACCGCGCCGGAAATATTCAACCGCTTACGTGGATTCCAGCCCTGGCCGGGCGCATTCACCAGTTTTCGAGGTAAGACCCTCAACATAACGGCTGCGAGACTCAGTGAGGAAGAAGTTCCCCAGGCACAGCTGCTGGTTAGAGATGACAAGCTATTTGTCGGCTGCGGAAGTTCGACATCTCTGGAACTGCTGGAAGTACAGCCGGCGGGCAAGAAACGAATTTCAGCCCTCGATTTCGTTCATGGTTACCGGCCAGAGGCGGGGGAGAGACTCGGAGAATAGCTGGTGAATCGGCCGATGCTTGGATTTTGTCGAAGGGACTCGGCACCCCGGAAACGGTTCCTTGTGTTCGGAACGAAAGCGCACAATCCAATCCATACGTTCCGCGGCGTATTCATTCAACCGCTCCCTCTACAATCTCCACATGCCAGTTTCTCCCGCACGCGCGGCAGCCTTCGAAATCCTGCTGCGGATTGAAAACAGCGATGCATACGCATCCGAGCTGCTGCATTCGTTGCGATGGGCATTGCTTTCCACAGCCGATCATGGGTTGCTGACAGAGCTGGTCATGGGCGTGTTGCGATGGAGAAGTGTGCTGGATAAATACATTGCGGAGTATTCGGCGCAATCCCTCGCAAAATTTGATCTTGAAGTGCTGACCGCTCTCCGTCTCGGCGCTTATCAGCTTTTATTTCTGGATCGCATTCCAACCCACGCAGCCGTCAACCAGAGCGTCGAACTCGTGAAGCAGGCGCGTAAACGTTCTGCAGCTGGCATGGTCAACGCGGTGCTCCGAAAAATCAAACCAGGAGCACGCGACCTGAATGACATTTCACATCCCGAATGGCTGGTCGAGCGCTGGCAGAAAAACTATGGCGCCGACGTGGCGCGCAGGATTTGTGATTACGACAACGCTGCGCCGAAGCAGGCAGTTTGTGTCGGCAGTCTCCAAACGAAAACGTTGGTTGGACAGTCGGGGGCTGCTGTCCCCACACAGTTGTTGAATGAACTGCGCGCTGACGGTATTCGTCTCGAGCCCGGGAAACTGTTGGCGACAACATTTACCGTGACTTCAGGCGACATCACTCAAACTAAGGCCTTCCGCGAACGACGACTGATCATCCAGGACGAAGCTTCCCAGCTGGTTGCACTACTAGTCGGCAAGGGGGAGACGATTCTGGATTGCTGCGCGGCGCCCGGCGGCAAGACCCGAATCATGGCCGAGCAAAATCCGGACTCAGTGGTGATCGCGATCGAACTTCATCCTCATCGCGCAGCCTTGCTGCGGAAACTTGTTCCAACTGGTAACGTTCGTGTGATCGCAGCCGACGCCCGCCAACTACCGGTAAATGAGACATTCGACCGCATTCTGGTGGACGCGCCATGTTCGGGTACTGGCACTCTGGCGCGAAACCCTGAAATCAAGTGGCGGCTCAAAGTAGAAGACATTGCCCGAATGCAGACTTATCAGGCGAACATTCTGTCGGCCGCGATGAATCACCTCGCGATTCACGGCCGAGTAATTTACTCCACCTGTTCGCTTGAGCCGGAAGAGAATGAGAGGGTCATCGAAAAAGCGCTCGCCGCGAATCCCGGGTTTCGCGTGATAGAGTGCCGCGATGAATTGCAACGGCTTAGAGCAGATCACGAACTGGTCGCCGGTATCGACGTGGAATCTTTTCTCAGGGGCCCCTATCTCCGCACTATTCCCGGAGTTCATCCGAACGACGGTTTTTTTGCAGCAATTCTCGAGAAAAACTGACCGTCATTGGACCACGAAATTGATGGCCGCGCCGGCAAGTACTTTCTGTCCTGGCGCCGGCTCTTGAGAAACCACGATGGATGCAGGCGCAGGAACTGGCTGAATCGGGTTGACCGAAGTTGCGGAAGCCGGGGGTTGAGTCGATGACGAAGTGCTTCCGGGCGCGGGAGCAGGCGGCGCAACCGTTACCTTCCCGACTGAAAATCCTGCATTCTGCAAAGTAATGGTCACACTCCCCAGCGGCTGACCGACGAAGCTAGGCATTACGAAAGCCCGAGAGGAAGGAGCTTGCGCAACCAGCAGGCTGATCTTCGGCGCGGAAACGTCGGTCGCATTTGCCGGGGGGTTTTGCGCAATTACTTGGCCGGGAGTAGCTCCCGGCAGCTCGATGTTGTCGGTGGAACCAACTTGTAGTCCGCGCTCTGCAATCGTGATGGCTGCCGCCCGATAACTCCGACCGACGACCTGAGGAATGGTGACACGCTGCGGGCCGAGGCTGAGCGCCAGCCTCACCTCCCATCCCCGGCGGACCAACGTTCCACCCACTGGTGTTTGAGACAACACTCGTCCTTCGGGCACAATTGGGCTGTAATAATTGTTATCGACCTGTGCAGACAAACCATTTTCTTCCGCGATGCGGCGCGCGTCGGCGGGAGTTTGGTTGCGCAGATCCGGTACTCTCACCTCGCGAACATGAATGGCAAGCCGCATGGTAGTCAAAGCAGAGACCAACGCCACCACCAGCAACAGCAATGCCATCAGGAAATAGCGAAGCAGGTTGCGCACCCGCGAATTATAATTTGCCGTCGCTGACCTCTGCGTTTCGGAGAGAGCAATTCAAAGAGAAATGCTGCCTGAAAGCGTTTGTCACAGCGGAGCGGTGCCGCAAGCCGGCGTGCCAGCAAAGCCGACTGCCCATCACCCGCACGCTTCTCCGACTACGCAGTGATTTATTGTTCGGCAGAGATGCTGAGCGCCAATTCGCGCCCGCGCGGACCATCGAGTTCCACCAGCACAACCCGCTGCCAAGTACCGAGCAGCAGCTTCTTTTTGTCGAAAGGAAGCGAGAGCGACGTGCCGATCAAGGCCGACAAAATATGGTCGGGCACGTGCGCGGGATTATGCGGATGCCGATAGTGCAACTTCGGAATCATGGCTTCAAATGCATCCAGCATGTCGAGGTCCGTGCCGGGATCGAGGTCAGCAGTGGTCAGTGCCGCGGTGGTGTGAAGAACCAGCAAATGACAAATGCCCGATGCTGATCCGTTTTTCCCGAGTTGCTCCTCGACCAGATCGGTAATATCGAGCACTTCTCGCTTTTTACGGGTCTTGATTGAAAGCCGCTTCATTAGTCCCGCGCCTGCCCTGCTCGATCTTATGATTTCCAGGCGGTAGGAACGGGATGCCTGGTTTCGTAGGCGTAGATTTCAGCCTGATGCTGGAGCGTGAGCCCGATGTCATCGAGACCTTCGAGCAAACAGTGACGCGTGAAATCGTCAATCGGGAAGCTCTCCGCAAGTCCTTGGCCATCTCGAACTGTACAATCCTCTAGGTCCACCGTGAGCTGGTAGTCAGTAACTTCAGCAGCCCGCCGCGCGATCTCCTCGACCTCTGGCTCTTTCAGCACCACGGTCAGCACGCCGTTTTTCACGCAGTTATTTGCGAAGATATCGGCAAAAGACGGCGCAATCACAACCCGGAAACCGTAATCGGCCAGCGCCCATACCGCGTGCTCGCGCGACGATCCGCAGCCGAAATTCTTTGCCGCAACCAGGATGCTGGCTCCGGAATACTTCGGCTGATTCAGCACGAACGAGGGATCGTCCATGCCCTGCGCCGAGCGGCGCCAATCGTTAAAAAGAAATTCGCCGAAGCCGGTTTTCTCGATCTTCTTTAAAAACTGCTTAGGGATGATCTGATCGGTATCGACGTTCGCGCGGTAAAGCGGGGCCACCTTGCCTCTATGTTTGCGAAAGGGCTGCATTATTGGAACCGCCAGTTTCGGATGTCGGTAAAGTGCCCCTCAATCGCCGCCGCGGCTGCCATCATTGGGCTCAACAGGTGAGTCCGTCCGCCACGGCCCTGGCGTCCTTCGAAATTCCGATTGCTGGTGGAGGCGCAACGCTCGCCGGGATTCAGGATGTCGGGATTCATGCCCAGGCACATCGAGCAGCCTGATTCGCGCCATTCAAATCCGGCTTCCTGGAAAATCTTGTCCAGGCCTTCCTGCTCGGCCGCATGCTTCACTTTCTGGGATCCGGGAACCACCATGGCGCGAACTCCGTTCGCGACCTTGTAACCTCTCGCCACCCGGGCTGCAGCACGCAAGTCTTCAAGACGTGAGTTGGTGCACGACCCGATGAACACGCGGTCGATGCGAATCTGCTCGACGCGCGTCCCCGGTTTAAGGCCCATGTATTCGAGCATGCGCTGCGCGTTCGGCCGCTCGGCACCGTTTGCCGGCAGTTCAGGAACACGCCCGGTAATTGGCACTACCATCCCTGGATTCGTTCCCCAGGTCACAAATGGCGCCAGCTCCTCCGCATTAATTTCGACAACCCTGTCGTACTTCGCTCCGGGATCAGAAATTAGTTGCTGCCATCGGGCAAGAGCGGCATCCCACTCGCGTCCCGTTGGCGCGAAACGCCGGCCTTTGATATAGGCGAACGTTGTGTCGTCCGGCGCGATCATTCCAGCTCGGGCGCCGGCTTCAATGCTCATGTTGCAGACCGTCATCCGGCCTTCCATGGAAAGCGCGCGAACGGCTTCACCAGCGTATTCGATCACGTGACCGGTAGCGCCGTCGGTTCCGATCTTGCCGAGAATACCCAGAACGAGATCTTTCGCCGTCACACCTTCGGCCAGCTTGCCTTTCACCTGGATCAACATGGTTTTCGGCTTGCGCTGCGGAAGACACTGTGTGGCCAGCACGTGCTCGACCTCAGAAGTGCCTATGCCGAAAGCCAATGCGCCGAATGCGCCATGGGTGCTGGTATGGCTGTCGCCGCAAACGATCGTCATCCCCGGCTGGGTGAAACCCAGCTCGGGACCAATTACGTGAACGATGCCTTGATCGGGCGAATCCATGTCGAACAAGCGGACCCCGAAATCGCGGCAGTTCTGCTGCAGAGCCTCAATTTGGCGCTTTGCAATCACATCAAAAATTGGTGTGCCGCGCGGTTCGGTAGGAATGTTGTGATCGACGGTCGCTATAGTCCTTAAAGGCTCGCGGACTTTTCGCCCGGCAGCACGCAACCCGTCGAAAGCTTGTGGGGAGGTGACCTCATGAACCAGATGCAAGTCCACGTACAGCAGCGGAAGCTGGCCTGATGGCGCGGCCACGACGTGTTTATCCCACAGCTTTTCAAACAGTGTGCGAGGCATGTTGCTGTGCACTAGTCTAGCAATAAATCGCTGGCTTTGGCCTTTCGGCCGCGACTGACGGAAGACACGTTTGTCAGGTAAAAAGCCAGCATTGCGGAGGTCCCAAGCAAGGGTACGAGGAACGCTGTACGCAGACCCGCAGCGTGCGTCGATACTTCACCGACAAACCAGGGCACCACGGCACCACCGATATTTCCGCTGGCGAAAATTGCTCCGCTGGCCCGCCTGGCCGAGCTGCCGAACCATCCCGGAAGTAAGGAAACGCTGATAGGAAATATTGAGGCCAGCCCCAGCCCCGCCAGCACTGCACCTACGACGACCAGCTTCATGTCATGTGCGGCGACCAGTGCAAGACCTCCCAGCATTGCAACGCCGAGGCCGCCCCGCGCAATAGCGATCGCTGAATGGAATCTTAATAGAATTGGGGCGAGTGCGCGCCCCAGCAGCAGAGCTCCCCAGTAGAAGGACGGCGTCATGGTCGCGAAGGTATGTGCCCGAGAATCAACGCGGCGAGCATAGGTCGCGATCCACGCACCGAACGAGGTTTCGGTACCCACGTAGACGAAAAATAAAACGCAAATAGCCGGCAGCACGCCATGTTTCCAGAAGCTCTTGTGTCCTGAGGGAGGCTCGACGTGCGCATGCGTATCCGGAACAAACCGCGTGAGCAGAAGAGCGACCAGAAGCACCAGCAGTGCCCCGGCTGTGCCATACAGGAAATATGCCGGGTGGTGTTCGTGCTGCGCGATGGCAACCAAAAAGGGTGAACCCATGGCCCCAATTCCCCACACCGCGTTAATCACGTTGAGCGCGGAGGCGCTGCTTTTCGGATTGATCTCCGCTGTACGCAGATTGCCCGCCGGAGTAGTGACCCCGTAGCCTATTCCCAGGACGCAGACTGCGATAACTCCCAACAGCCATGGACCGGATGTGAGCAGTGCCATGCCCAAGGCCATCAGCACCGAACCGACAATTAGGGTGAAGCGGTAACCTTGGCGCTGGACCAGGAACCCGGAAACCAGCATTCCCAGCATCGAGCTGAAAAACTGGAAGAAAATTAAGGAGCCGGACCGGGCATCGGTCAGCGACCAGCGCGTCGACAGAATCGGCAGCATGGGGCCAATGAATGTCATTACGATCCCGGTAAGCAGGAAATCGATATGAATCAGCAAGATGCCGTTGGTGGCTACCGGGACCTTTTTGGGGGCGGAAACGCTTGAGGCCATGATTTACAATTGAGTGTAACTGAGTCGCCCGCGCCCTAAGCCGGACGCTCCTGCATAATTCACGATGCTTAATGGAAAACGCATAGCCGTCGTAATGCCCGCCTATAACGCGGAGAAGACTCTTCCAGTGACCGTCCAGGAGCTACCCGAAATCGTCGATATCCGGATCTTGGTCGATGACAACAGCGCCGACCGGACCGTTGAAGTAGCGCGCGAACTGGGGCTGGTGCACTTTGTCCACGACCGTAATTACGGTTACGGCCGTAATCAGCAGACTTGCTACCGCGAGGCCCTGGCTGAGGGTGCCGATGTCATCATAATGGTCCACCCGGATTACCAATACACGCCTCACTTGGTGACCGCCATGGGCAGTATGGTGGCGTACGGGATTTACGATGTAGTGCTGGGGTCGAGAATTATCGGAGGGCAGGCGCTGCGGGGCGGTATGCCGCGTTACAAGTACGTCTTTAACCGCCTCCTGACCGCATTCGAGAACCTGTTCCTGGGGATCAAAGTTTCGGAATACCACACCGGCTATCGTGCCTTCAGCCGTGAAGTTCTCACTAAGCTACCGCTGCTCGAAAACTCCGACGATTTCGTCTTCGACAACCAGATGCTGGCGCAGTGCGCGTTTTTCGGATTCAAGATTGGCGAAGTGTCCTGCCCAACCAAATATTTCCCAGAAGCCTCGTCCATCAACTTCCGCCGTAGCGTGAAGTACGGCTTGGGGGTGCTGGGCACCACATTGCAGTTCGCTTTGCAAAGATGGGGCCTGGCTAAGTTCTCCATCTTCAGCGATAAAGGGCGAAAGCTGGAACCTGGAACCGCTGACTACTATGAGCGCGGCGTGTTGCAGGCCAGTGCCGGATCTTGAGAGTCCGCTGAAACGTTGATTGTCCCGTTTTACATAAAAACTCAGGGCCCGATCCTGCAAACCGCTACAGTCCTATTCTCATAAGGGCAGGCCAATCCCAGAGTCTCGGGAGCCTGTAACACCGCCCAGCTCACTCCATATTTTTCTCGCAAT
>Ga0070717_10001289_pt1 | contig 17134 bp, 15 predicted proteins | sample LARL113metaG_FD_71366 | JGI IMG/M metagenome (GOLD analysis project Ga0070717, IMG submission 71366) | Corn, switchgrass and miscanthus rhizosphere microbial communities from Kellogg Biological Station, Michigan, USA - LAR L11-3 metaG | ecosystem: Host-associated > Plants > Roots > Rhizosphere ... | reverse complement strand
CGGGAGGAGGTGCTACGTGAATTTTGCGCCCTCCCAATGAGGCACTTAACAATTCTATGTTTCTCCAATCTCTCCTGAGGCCTAAGGGCCACTGCACTTCTCCCTCTGAAGGATACAAACTTGGGGTCCCACTACATGAGTTGGTTATAACACTGCCGGGAGAAACTGGATTTGACCATCACAACTAAACCGAACCTTAGGTGAACTCCTGTGCAAGACATGGCACGCATCTTGTAAGTCTTCTTGCAGGTATGTGGATCCAGGTTTAACTATGAAAAGCTCTTATCCTATAAGGAAGCCTATTATTATCACCGTGCTCTTTAGCTGCCTGCTTGCATTCCAGGATATAAAAACGGCATCGTCGCTCCAGGATCGAGATCCAAAACAAGTTGTGCAAGCTTTTTTGGTTGCAAATTCCTCAACTGTGGCCCCCGGAAAAACCTTACAAGTCGGACTGCTTCTCCGAATGCTTCCCGGATGGCATACCTTCTGGAAAAATCCAGGTGGTATAGGTATTCCAATAGCCGTCGACTGGAAGCTACCGGATGGGTTTAAAGTTTCGGCTCTTCAATGGCCAATTCCAGAACATATTACCATAGAAGATGGTGTCGTGGACTATGGATATAGGGGAGAAATCTTACTTATTGCCAAGATCCAACCACCAGACCAACTAGACGAGAAAGAGATTACCATAAGTGGGCATGCCACTTGGCTAGCATGCGCCGATAGTAGCTGCGCTCCAGGGGCAGCGGATCTGTCTCTTATTTTTCCAGTATCCGCCCGCATTGCATCAAAAAATGACCAACTTTTTAGGCAATTCGAGCAACTTTTACCCCTTCTCGGCAATCCCCCATTCCCTATGGTCCTCTCCGAATATGCCGGAGGGCTGGAAATCCACGCCAATCCCGGTAATGATGTTAAGAGGCTCCTATTTTTTCCCCTTCCAACCCCTCATCAATTAATTGGTAAAATAAGCACGACTCATCGTCTCTCCGCTGGCAGAAAGGAGTGGGTCATTCGGGTTCCAGTCGGTGATGGGCATCTGAGCGGAATTCTAGTTACGGAGAACACGAACAGCACCAGAAAGGGATATGAGTTTACCAACGTCTCCACAAGCTCCACCCTTTTTCAGGGTACCCCTATCTGGCATGTTCAAGCTTCTTTCACCCTACTTCAGGCAATTTTTTATGGGTTCCTGGGAGGACTAATCTTGAATCTAATGCCTTGTGTCCTCCCGGTCATTTCGCTGAAAATCTTTGGTTTCATTCAACAAGCAGAAAAAGACCGCGGGAGGATTGCCCATCACGGACTGGCCTTTACAGCAGGGATCTTTTTCTGGTTTTTTTTGCTAGCAAGTCTTGTCTTAGTCTTAAGACACCGCGGCGGCGTCTCTAGCTGGACAGCGTTTCAATTTCAAAGTCCAGTTTTTAATTTAGCTGTCATTGTGATAACGTTCGTCCTCGCCCTGAGTATGTTTGGCGTCTTTGAAATCTCTATCCCCAGCACGGCAGCGACTTGGCTCGTACATCTGACGGAGAGGGATGGACTATGGGGAGCTTTTTTCCAAGGAGCTCTTACCACACTACTGGCAACACCTTGTACCTCTCCATTTTTAGGCACAGCCTTTAGCCTCTCTCTAGGTCAAAGTAACTTGACGGCATTTGCAGTATTTATGGCCGCAGCATCTGGACTAGCATTCCCATATTTAATTCTTTCCATACAAACAAGTTGGCTACGGTTTATCCCCAAACCTGGATTATGGATGGAGTTGATAAAGCAGCTGATGGGTTTTCCCTTACTCGCCACGACAATCTGGCTGCTGGGTGTACTTGGCAAACAACTAGGAGCATCAGCGATAGTGGCCACACTCGCATTTCTCTTGTGTCTAGCTATCTGTTGCTGGTCGTTAGGAGCTTTTATTAACACTAGAAGACCTTACCAACAGCACGGCTCGTCGCCACCTTGGTGGCTGCTTTTAGCCTGCCTAGCTATAATGATTTCCGCCACTTATTACTTAGCATGGCCCTACGTTGTGAAACCCCAGACTGTCGGAGTACAAGGCAAAGATCCCAAAATTCCCTGGCTGCCCTATTCTGAGTCCGCCCTGCATAGGGCGCAAGCTATTGGCCATCACGTTTTTGTAAACTTTACTGCAGATTGGTGCCTTTCCTGCAAATTTAATGAAAAAGCTGTTTTCGATCGTCCAGCTATCATCGCCGCATTTAGATCTAGGGAGATCATACCGCTTAAAGCAGACTGGACTAATTGGGATCCCATAATTTGTACTGCTCTACGCTCCTTTGGTCGTATCAGTGTCCCCCTTTACGTTCTCCATCCAGCTAAAGAATCCGAGACTCCTGTTATCTTTTCAGAGCTTCTTACGGAAGCTAAGGTGCTTAACGCCTTAGAAAGGCTGCCAACGGTAGAAAAATCTCACCGTTTTGAATCACTCTGGAGAAAGTGATTAGGCCTTTGTCTATCACGCATTTAGAGAAAGATGGTCTTGATCGTGCATGGATCGAACACCTCTCCACAAGAGAGGGGATGTCCTGTCCGAATTAGATGGGATCGTTGTGATCCCCTGCAATTCGTCGGGAAAAGTACGGGGACCCGGACCAACAACCACTGTTAGAAACATTCATGGGCCTAAATGGGCAAGCCTAGTTGCCAGACAATGAAAATTAACAGTATTTTCTTCTCCGACTCCGATTAGCAAATGGGGTCCGTCCTAGATGTTTTCTAGCACCATCATCTCCCCTACCGGCCCCTGGTTACCGGTCTTTCCAGGCACTGCAAGCCGTCCGGTAGATTGGACATTCCCTTAGTACTCTTTTTATCCAAAGCCTGGCCTGCAGCTGCCGCTACTCACTTGCGTAGCCCCAAATTCCAGCTGTAGCTTCTCGTTGTATCTCCCTCTTTCTACCTTTTCAGCCCGGACTTATCCTAGTATAGAGTCTATCTGCAGAGGTGTTAGATTATGAAGTTGCTCCTTTCTTATATTAGTAGAGCGGCATCGGAGGGTTTTCTCCTACCTTCTACGGTTGAAAACATCCGACTCCTACTAGAGGAGGATAGTTCTTCACTCACCAGTGAATCTGTCGCAGAGCTTGTAAAGAGACATCAATGGAAGGAGTTAAATGACAGATTCTTTTGCACGCTTCATTTTGGCACTGGTGGGCTACGCGGAAACACAATTCGCTCTATTATCACTCACAGTGAGCAGGGAGCTTCTTCGAAAGGAGAATGTCCTCAGTTCCCTAGCGTAGGAACCAATATGATGAACGATTTCAATATCACAAAAGCTACAAAAGGACTGGCCGAATATGTGAAGGAAATTTTTGGCAAGGAGGGACAGGAGGAGCGTCCCAGGATTTGTATTGCATACGACACGAGATATTTCTCACGCCGCTTTGCGGAGCTTTGCGCGCGCACATGCGCAGAAAAGGGCTGTGACGCGTTGGTATTTTCTTCTCCTAGATCTGCCCCAGAACTTTCCTTTGCCGTACGTTATTTGCATGCAGCAGCTGGGGTAAATATCACTGCTAGTCACAATCCTCCAGAGTACAATGGATTCAAGGTTTACTGGACGGATGGAGGTCAAGTCATGGAACCTCATGCTAGCCGAATTATTCAAAAAGTTCGTCAGGTGCTGCCATGGGATACTCCCTCCCTCTATGATGAGGGAGAGGTAATTACGTTGGGTGCGGAAATTGATTTGGCCTATCTCGAACGCCTTCAGACATTGATCTTAGATCAGGAATTAGTAGCTCGTCAGGCAGCTGCAACGAAGATTGTTTATACTCCTCTCTATGGAACAGGGATTGCAATTATCCCCCATTTACTACGCAAGTTCGGCTTCTCCGTTTCAATTGTAGAGGCTCAAAGAAGCTCAGATGGGCAATTTCCAACTGTGACGTCGCCCAATCCAGAGGAACCTGCGGCTCTCAACTTAGCAATAGAAGACGCGAACCGGTCTGGGGCTGAGGTGGCAATTGGTACTGATCCAGATGGGGATCGAATGGGAGTAGCAGCCAGGGATGAGGCAGGGAAAATGCGCCTACTGACAGGTAACCAGATCGGAGTCCTTCTGCTTTGGTATCGAATTACCAAGCTTTTTGAGTTGGGGGTGTTAAATGTTAACAATCTCACACACGCCGCATGTCTTAAAAGTTTTGTTACTAGTGACCTACAGAAGGCCATTTGTAAACACTTTGGAATCCGGTGCGTTGAAACCCTAACTGGATTCAAATACATTGGAGCGAAACTTCGCAAGTATGAGGAACAGATTCCTGCAGACAAGCGAGTGGGCTATACAGAGCTTAGTGAGCAAGAAACACGTGTGCTGCGGTTATCTGAGTCTACATATTACATTTTTGGTGGGGAAGAAAGCCATGGCTACAGCGCATCCGATTTTGTGCGCGATAAGGATGCTAACGGTTCCGCTCTCCTTTTTGCAGAGCTAGTATCATACGCTAGAGAAAGATCTGTCACCGTTCACGAGATATTGGACGAGATTTTTAGAACCTACGGACTTTACCTAGAACAAACTGTTTCAATGCCATTTGAAGGCGCAGAAGGTGCTTCCAAGATCCGGGACTTGGTTGCCTCCTACGCAACTTCCCCACCCACTTCCATTGCCGGGTCTTTGGTAACTCACATTTGCGATTTCTCTAAGGAGACAATTACTGATGTCGAGGGGGATGTGATACCAAAGACAGTGATGATGGCCTTTGAGACGGAAAACCACTCCAGGATCATAGTACGCCCCTCTGGGACAGAACCGAAAATTAAGTTCTATCTTTCCGCAACGTATCCCTCTTCAAGTTTACCTTCTCATACAGAGGCCGGTGATAATAAGCTTTCCACCAGAAAGGCAGAATTACGGGAACGCCTAAATGCTATTTGGGAATGCCTCAATATCGACGCCCAAAGGCGGTTACTGTAGAAATCGATATGTACATATGAGATCCCCCCATCAATAGGACGCGCAACATCCCTAAAATTTCTAAGTTGTTTCTAAAGCCTTACCAGAATAGAGCTAGATGGATCCATTTATAATATAGAACCTTTTTTAGTGGCTTTATATACAGGCGCCCCGCCCTATTTATGTCAGCCGGACGGTGCTCTCCCTCTCGAGTATCGTCGACAACGAGCACAGAGCGCAAACAGCCCTGCTCCTGCAAAAGCACACAAAAACAGACCTACCCCCGGTTCCCAATCCACCCTTTTGGAGGTCCTCACTGTAATCAAGCACAGAGCCTTCCATAAGGGGAGCACTTTTTGGATCAACCACTACTCGAACTCCACAAGACGCCGGCCTAATGTGTAGAACAGGCTAAAAAGCCCCCTACACGGAAAAGCTATTTCCACACGAACAGTATTTCTCCGCATTGGGATTGATTACTCTAAGTCCACCCTTTTGGAGGTCCTCACTGTAATCAAGCACAGAGCCTTCCATAAGGGGAGCACTTTTTGGATCAACCACTACTCGAACTCCACAAGACTCTACAAGAATATCCTGCTCTGCTGGGCCATCCACAAGGTCCATCTTGTACTGGAGACCTGAGCACCCCCCACCAACAACAGCCACTCGGAGAGCTCCATTTGGGAGCGACTCTTCCTGGAGAAGAGAGGACACCCTCTTCCCTGCCCGCTCAGTAAGGCAAATGAGGTCCCCATTTCTAACCCGGTAGGTGAGTCTAATCTTCTCCATAGGCTATGGAGACACTTGCCAGCTCTCCATATATCTGGTTAGCCTGTCCAGGTCGTAGTTCGTCCAACGCCCTAAGACCGCATAGGCTAGCCTATTGCCACAACTGTTTCCATCTTTTTTTCTTCATGAAACTTGTCATTGCAGCGACAGCCACCAGTGGAGCCATTTATCTCCAGCGGTTGCTGGACTACCTAGCTCCCTCCACAGGTGATACATCCCACGAAATTCACCTTGTCTTTAGCTCTTTTGCTCGTCAGGTCATTCATGAAGAAATCAATGAACTGCGTATTCCTGAGACTGCAGTAATTCGACATTCTAACAGAAATATGAATGCGGCGTTTGCTAGCGGTTCCACGCAATTTGATGCAATGATCATCATACCATGCTCTATGGGGACCCTTGGGCGCATTGTAGCGGGCACAAGCGAATCCCTTATCCTACGCTCTGCGGACGTCTTTCTTAAGGAAAGACGCAAGCTCATTCTTGTAGTGAGGGAGACTCCCTGGAATCTAATCCATGCAAAAAATGTGACAGCGGCAATAGAAGCCGGTGCTATATTTTTACCGGCGATGCCTTCCTTCTATAGCAAGCCGAACACTATTATAGAAGTGGCAGATACGGTAGTATGGCGTGTCTTAGATCAACTGGGATTACCTGCCCCAAATGCCTACCGGTGGAAAGAAAGGCCTCATTCGTCTTTCCATCCAAGTGATTGCATTCCTCCCAAGGATGATTCTGTAAAAGAAGGAATAGGATCTACTGAGTGGGGGGGGGGATGATACCTAACTACTCAAAAATCTCTTCCTTTCGGAAGAAATGTTCGAGCTCACTCTCAGCCTGTTCTAGTGAGTCCGATGCATGGATGACGTTGATCATAACATTTTTTCCGAAATCCCCGCGAATAGTTCCTTTCATTGCCTTCAGTGAGTCAGTAGGACCAGCCAACTTCCGCACGCGTGCAATCACGTCCTTACCTGCTAGTGCTAAAGCAATAACAGGTGTAGACTCCATGAAAGCCTGCACCTCTCGAAAAAACGGTTTGTCAGCAATGTGCGCGTAATGTTTGCGAAGAATCCCAGCGTCGAGCTGTAGCATTTTGATCCCGCAGATGCAAAAGCCGCTTTCCTCAAAGCGAGAAAGAACATTTCCAACATGTCGATTTAAAAGACAGTCTGGCTTGAGCAAAACGAGTGTTATCTCCATGTCCACGCTGAGACGTCTCCTTTCCTTACCCATTCCAGCAACCCAGCGAACAACCGACCATCCTCAGGTCTGAATATGCCAACAACCCAGCGAGAACCCAACAGCATAGCAGATGCGTCACTGCTTATTCCACGCAACATCCTGAAGTCACAAAGATCCGACAGGGTCTGACCTCCGGTGGATGTCAGTGTTTTTTCGATAAGACAAGACGAGATTATGCAGCAGCGGGAACCTGATCCTGCAGTCTTCCACGTGCTTTCTCAATCAAGTTACGCACCGTTTGTGAAGGCTGAGCACCTACTCCTAACCAGTAAGCTATCCTGTCAAGCTCAACGGAAAAGTAGGCACTTCCTCGACCGTTAGGGTTGTACCTGCCGACAATCTCGATAAATCTGCCATCTCTTGGATGACGCTGGTCGGTTACCACAATCTTGTAGCAGGGACAATTGCGAGCCCCCTCACGTTTTAGCCGAATTCTTACTGCCATAATTGTTTTGCCTCTTCTTTCTCTTCTCCTTCTCCTCCTACATGGCAGCCGTGGGCCACCCGTAGGCAGGAGCGCCTTTCCACACCACGTGGTAAAAGCCCCCCCAAACACGAACCCAGTTGCTCCGACCACCCGTTCATACAACGGCAAGGCCTCCCCGATCACACCACCGTGTATAGGCCTCCTTTCTAGCTTGTGAAGGGACCTACAACCGTGCAGAGTAGAGCATCTCTAGGTTGGATGCCAAGAAGATTTTGTAAAGAGACAACCAAGAACACACTAATGGCTACTTGAAACTGCAAGTTATGGAAGTTATGCGGTGGAAGGCGTCCACTTCCATGGGCCATTACGCGTCTCCTCTAGCCAAAAACCTCCATCCCAGTCCAAAAGCACACACGCCAAGCATGTGGCGCAGGCGTGTAGCCCAAGTTGAACAAAAAAACCACCCTCATCTACAAAGGATCTTAGGTAGACACAGCGGGACTGGGAAACTACTTTTGTAGGAAACGTTCCTAGTTACGGCAAGTGCTACAAGGCAAAATTACCTCGAAAGGCCTGCTGACTGGGATGGGGAGAAAGGGGTACCAGCAGAAGACCGCCTCGCTGAATGCTCTCCTCTTAGATCCTTATAATCGCAAGTCTACCTTTGTAGAAACGTCGAATCCGGTTGGGCGTATCCAACTAGATGCGTGGATAGAAAACACGCTTGACCGCAAATCTTCTCTACCTAGGATGGAGCTCAATCCACGCCAGGATAGCTCAGCGGTAGAGCAGGGGACTCATAAGCCCTTGGCCGGGAGTTCAATTCTCCCTCCTGGCAAAAAGATACATACCTAGATCCAAATTTCATGGCTAATACTAGATCTGCTGCCAAGCGGGCACGCCAGAGTGCTCGCAACGCTTCTCGCAATGCAAGCGTCCTAAGCACTCTCAGGACTCGACAAAAAAAGCTCCTATCGGCTGTTACGGAAGGAGATGAAGTAACCATCCGTGAGGCCTCGGTGGCTTTATCTTCTTTACTTGATAAGGCTGCCAAGCGAGGCATTATCCATAGGAATCTGGCTAACCGCAAGAAGTCTCGCTTGCCCGCAGTAAGAACTCTTGCTGACAAGGCTACTCCCAGTGTTACTGCTACGTAGCAGTGGGCTTATCCCTCTCTTCTTGAGATAGGTGGATATCATCAATAGCATCCATTACTCGCTGACCAATCCGCTTATAAGTCTCTCTATTGGCAGGCTGTACATCTTCAGGTAGGAAGTGAATTGCTTCTCCAACTACGGTAGTGATCTTCTTAGGGTACACTATCTTCCCTCCTAGTGGGAACGCCCTGTTGGCACCGAAAATCCGTAGGGGAAGGACGGGACAAAGCGTTCTTGCGATGATAAAGCCTATGCCTGGCCGTGCTAGCTGCAGAGTGCCGTCTCTAGAGCGTGTGCCCTCAGGAAAAAGTACCACCGCATTTCCTCTGCGAATCTTTTGGATAACAGCCCTTAGAGCCATTCCGCCTATCCAATTTCGATCCACTGGAATAGCATTCATATTTGGGAGCAGAGGACCGAGAATAGGCCAGTCTAAGAGTGTCCTTCTAGCAAGAAAGTATACCTCTCGGCGAGAGCAGATACCGACAAGGGGAGGATCAAGATAGCTCGTGTGGTTAACTGCCAAAACCACCCCCCCTTTCTCAACCATTCGTTCTGGATGGATTACCCGGTAACGGAATAGGACTGCTGCGGTCAACTTACAAAGCCAATAACCAGCCCTATAAACAAGTCTCATGGCGAGGGATACAAGAAGCCTTGCATCTTAAGTAACCGCAAAACCTGCTGCACTACTTCCTCTTGTGTTAGGTGGGTAGTGTCAATAAGCCGTGCCCCTGTTGGGACCACCAGCGGCGCTGTTCCTCGAGTGGCATCCAATCGGTCACGCTCTTCAACTACATCCGTGATTCCTTGCATCTCTCGACGATGTTGACGCTCTTTTCCAGAGGCATCTAAGTAAAACTTATACGGGGTTTCTGGGAAGACAACTGAACCAATGTCGCGACCCTCCATTACTAGAGGAAGGCATCCGCCTAGATCTCGAAGTGGTTTAAGCAATACCCGACGAAATTCAGGAACTCTGGAAAAGAGAGAGACGTACTGCTGCACAAGAGTATTGCTTAGGTGTATGGTACAGTCCATGCCATTAACGAGGAAAGTAATCTTTCCGAAGAGAAATTTACTCGAAATTCGGAGTTGAAAAAGAAAGTTGTTAAGCATTTCGTTCGACTTCGCGGATATGCCAGATTCTAATGCCATCCAAGCGACTGCTCTGTAAAGCTCGCCAGAGCTGACAAATATAAACCCTAGGTGCTGAGCCACTACTTGCGAAACAGTGCTCTTTCCCACGGCTGCTGGGCCATCAATAGAAATAACCGGAGGGCTATCCATAGCTATCCATAGAGAACGAATCCTACAGTAAGTTTTGCGCCCTGTCCGTCTTAATTTAGGACTCAACAAAACATGCCTCTGAAAACTGCCGCAGGGTCTTCTCAAAATCAGGGTAGGAAGTTCTAATACAACTTGTATCTTCAATAATGGTTTCCCCCGTAGCAAATAAGCCAGCTATAGAGAACGCCATTGCAATCCGATGGTCGCCAAAACTCTTCAGACGCGTTCCTATAAGGGAACCCCTACCTTGAATTTCCATGCCATCCTTACGCTCTACAATCCTTACGCCCATAGCTCGTAAATTGGCTGTTAAGGCAGCTATGCGGTCAGTCTCTTTTACTCTCAGCTCCTGCGCATCACGAATAATAGTTTCCCCTTGAGCAAGCGCTCCAGCTACTGCAATAATGGGGATTTCGTCAATCGCGTTGGCGATTTCTTCACCTTGGATAGTGGTTGCGCATAGTTGTGTCCGGATGATTTCGAGAGAACCAGATGGCTCTCCAGTCCCTACATGCTCTGTCGACATTTCCTGAATGCGGGCGCCCATTCTAGATAGGATGTCCAGGATAGCTCTGCGAGACGGATTTAACCCCACATTCTTAATGAGAAGATTTGCTCCAGGTTGAGCGGCTGCTGCCACCATCCAGAACGATGCGCTTGAAATGTCCCCCGGGACACAAAAGTTACGAGCCTGCGGAATAGAGGGACCTCTCAAAGAAATCTCCTTTCCATATCTTCGGACGGTAACCGAAAAGTCCTGTAACATGCGCTCTGTATGGTCACGGCTTTGCACATGTTCAACGATAGTGTTTTCCCCTTTGGCAAACAGTCCAGCCAGAAGGATGGCACTCTTGACTTGTGCGCTTGCCATCGGCATTTGGTAAACGATGGGCCGTAGTGACCCCCCTTTGACTAAGATGGGTGGAAAATCACCCCCTCCCTCTGCTGACAATTTTGCTCCCATAAGCGACAGGGGCTCTATGATGCGCTTCATTGGGCGTCTTGAAAGGGAAGGATCCCCAACAAGTCGAGAACTGAATGATTGTGCGGCTAGGATGCCAGTAAGTAACCGCATAGTAGTGCCGGAGTTGCCGCAATAGAGATCTCCTTGCGGAGCGCGAAATCTCCCACTACATCCATGGACTACAGCAGAACAACGCTCTGGAAGCAGTGCAATAGAGACCCCTAGCTTGCGTAGAGCCTCCACTGTGTAGAGGCAATCCTCCCCATAGAGCAGGTTCGTAATTTCACAAACCCCGTTAGAAAGGGCGGCAAGCACTAATGCTCGGTGAGAGATGCTCTTATCTCCCGGTACCGCGACTGCACAACGGATAGGTACACCACGCTTAATTTTCAGCATAGCTTTGATTCCTGAGTAGAGATCTAGCCATGCTTGCTTTTTCAAGAAAATTGTACAGGCCTTCTGTATCCGATACTTTTAGGAGATGAGAGAGGGTTTGAAGCTGGTTATCGTAGTGGGAGAGGGCAGCTAAAATAGCTTCTCGATTTTCTAGAAGCACGTCTAACCATAGGTCTGCAGATCCTTGCGCAATGCGTGTCGCGTCCCGGTATCCTCCACCAGCGATTTCTTGCAGAGATAGAGGTTGAGAACAAATAGTGCTTACAAGAGCGACAGCGGTCACGTGCGGCAGATGACTAATAAACGCTACCGCCACATCGTGCTGCTCCGGCGTCATTTCAAAAATTCGTGCCCCTGCCGAGATCCATAAGTTGCGTACCTTTTCTAAGTGCGAGATAATCGTAGGATGATTAGCTGGGCCTAACGGCGTTAGGATGCATGGAGCCCGCAGGAAGAGGTCCCATCGTGCCGCATCTAAACCACTTTGCTCAGAACCGGCCATTGGGTGGCCTCCCAAAAAACGATCTCCCAAAATGGGAACTAGTTCACGCATGACAAAAACCTTGATACTTCCGACATCGGTAACGACTGCATCCACATCGAGAAAGGGCTGAATTTTTCTGGCCAATTTCCCCATGGCGGAAACGGGGGAGCATAGAACTATTACCTTGGCACCAGGAATAACCTCCTCAAACTGTAAAGACGCTTTCAATGGCTGAAGTAACATCTTTGCTTTTTGAAGAGATGCCTCCCCTCGAGCCCAAACGTGGATCTTCCACTCCCCCGCTCGCGCTAATGCCAAAGCTAGCGATCCTCCAATAAGTCCGGGAGCCAGAATAGCCACCGTCTTTAAGGAACACGGAAAAGTTTGCCTGTATAAGGGCATCTCACCTCCTGTCCAGGTGGATAGCCATGAATATCGACATATCCTGCACGAGGCGCATATGGACTTGTTACCAGATCTTTTTTACCGGGTACTGGGGTTGCATATGGAACCTCCTGCGATGCCTTCGCAGTACTAAGAAAGTCGGATGAGGAATGTGGAGTAGCTAGATGACCATTGCTGTCAGTAGCTTCCGAGAGTTGCTGGACGCTGGAGGAGGATTCTCCCTGGCTTTCAATGCTTTGAACAGCTGGAGAAGATCTACTCCCTATGAGTTGGCTATCCTGCTCGACAGCACCCGAAAAACCTACGGCATCTCCTCCAGATCGGTTTTGCCTAGCAGGATTTATTTGGTTTGTCGCCCCCCAGCATGCGGAGAGCAATGCCATTGTTACGGTAAACACGACCCACCAAAAGTTTTTCATGATTAACTTGCAAGACTACACTAATTAAATTCACTTTTCATTCAAACATCAACCAAACACATTGACCGTGTGCTTTTGGGCATTGCAGCCGCTAGAAGAACGGAAGAATAGACAAGGCGGAACCTGTAAGGTACGTAGGTGATATTCCACCCTTATTCAAGCTATACTATTTACAAAAAGAGTAGCCAATACCGCTTACCTGCTTATCACCGTTCCATAGGCGTTGGTGCCACCGATTCTAGAAGATGACACCAATTCATTGTAGGATCAGCTCAGGTAGTCGGCATAGTTGTGCACCCTCGTAGCCTACAATTCAGGAAATTATGGACTACATCTTACATCTAACACGAGTGTTAAGTAGAACCACGGTTTTCGTGAGCATGAGTATGACATAAGCAGTAATGAACAATGTAACCGATGATAGCAATTATCGGGAAGAGGAAGAGGGGCCAATAATCAAGCAGAGGGGAGGCGGGTGGTGCTACATGTAGCGTTCCATTTACCGAATTCCGTACATCAGGAGACGATACCTCTACTTGAACTTCCCACTTACCAGCTGCCGGAAAGACTACCGTGACGGCGTATAACAGTTTGTTCGTTGCTGCTGCATGGGTAGCCTGGTACACAGTCGGATCGGACTTTACCCGACAGCAGGGTGGCGTCCAAGTCTCTTCGGTAGTTATCGGCTGTTTATTTAAACGCTGAAATGAAAGACAGACTTTGGCATTTAACAAGGGCCGGTGAGTAAAGTAATCCTGCACCAGTACGCTGACGTCCTCTAGTCCTGCGTGTACAATGGCGGAAGTAGTAAAAATGGTAATCCGGAGCGGGCCAGCCCTTTTGGAAATCTGTACGGTGCCTCCATCAGCAAAAATGTCTCTCCCCAGTGTAAGAAATAGGAAGACGATGAAGGTTGACCTTCGGATGCCCAACCACAGTGGGAGGGTACTCTTCAATTGTGCAACTTTGGCGGAAGGGTGTGTGTGTAGGGGAGTAATTACAGCGTGGCTGGGGGGGTCTCACCCTTGTGGGCGTGGGTGCCGAAAACTTTTATACCTCTTCTGGAGCCTGATCATTGTCGGTCGTTCGACTTACCACAGGAGCTATCGCCTGTAGTTTCTCGCCAACCTGCAGATTGATTAACTTCACCCCAATGGTGTTACGCCCAGCCTCACGAATTCCTAGGATATGAGTACGGACTAATTGGCCGCCCGTGGTGATCAGCATTAATTCGTCTCGATCGTTGACGGCAAGTGCACCCACTACGTAGCCTGTTTTGTCTCCAGTCTTCATTGTAATAACTCCTCTCCCACCACGAGACTGCAGCCGATAATCTTGGAAAGGTGTGCGCTTTCCGATTCCATTCTCACCAGCAACAAGCAGCGTGGCATTAGGTCGAACGATAGTAATGTCCACCACAGCGTCCTCCTTATCCAGCCGAATGCCACGAACCCCGATTGTATTGCGTCCTTGATCCCTTAACTCTTCCTCACAGAAACGGATGCTCATTCCCCTACGAGTAACAAGGACCACCTCGCTGTTACCAGAGGTAAGCACAGCGTCGATTAACTGATTGCCGGGTTCAATCTTGATTGCAATAATTCCCCCCTTACGGACATTAGAGAAACTGCTGAGATTAGACTTCTTGACGATACCACTTTCCGTGGCAAAGAGGATGTGTAGGGAAGTGTCCCAAGTGCAGTCTGCTGCCGCAGCAGCGGAACTTACGGTCTTAGACTGAATTCGCAGCGTGGCGGCAATACTCTCCCCAGGCTGAAGATTAAGAAGATTGGCAATGGAACGCCCCTTGGAGGCACGTCCCATCTCTGGTATCTCATACACCTTCTCGACGTAGCATCGCCCTGTCTTAGTAAAGAACATCAGATAATCATGAGTGCTGGCCGTAAACAAATGTTCGACGAAATCTCCTTCCCGACCACTACCCACAGTATCCCGTGTGGCCATGCCGATAACCCCTTTCCCTCCACGACGTTGGGCACGATAGGCACTCACAGCCGTACGCTTAATAAAGCCACTGTGGGTCACTGTGATGATACAGCCCTCATTGAGGATAAGATCCTCAATGTGGATTTCACTCTCTTCAGACACAATTCCAGTAAGACGGGCAGTAGCGTATCGTTCTTGGACAGCACGTAACTCAGACTGGATAATATCCAACACACGAGATTCGTTAGCCTGAATGTCCTTCAGATCCTCAATGTTCTCAAGAAGTTCCTGATACTCCTCTTTAATCTTTTCTTGTTCGAGACTAGTAAGTTGATAGAGGCGTAGCTCCAGGACCGCATCTGCTTGCGCCTCACTAAATGGATAATTCCCATCAACCAGACGAGCTTCGCTTCGAATGTAAACGCCAATGGACTGCACTCGGTCCTGTGCCAGCTTGTATGCCATGAAATGGGTCTTAGCCTCCTCCCTGTAGGAAGCTTCCCGAGCAATGCGAACAAAATCATCTAGGTGAGCAAGCGCTATAAGGTAGCCTTCGAGTTTTTCTGCGCGTTCTTCTGCTTGCCGGAGTAGAAAACGCGTGCGCCTTAAAACCACCTCACGCCGATGTTCGATGTAACACTGTATCACTTCTTTCAGGGAAAGTAACTTTGGTTTACCATGATCAATGGCCAGCATGTATACAGGAAAGGATGTTTCCAATTGGGTGTATTTAAAGAGGTGGTTAATGACAACCTTTGGAGCTGTATCTCGCTTTAGCTCGACAACCACGCGAGTATTTTCGTCTGACTCATCTCGTACGGCACTGATCTCTGTAATCACTTTCTGACTGACAAGCTGAGCAATGCGCTCGACAAAGGCAGCACGGTTAACATTGTAGGGAATTTCTGTGATTACGATTTGCTCGCGACCACCCTTAATTTCCTCGACCCCAGCCTTTCCTCGCACCTTAACCGAGCCACGCCCGGTTTCAAAATATTGCCGGATTCCAGAAGTGCCGTAAATCTGACAGCCGGTAGGAAAATCAGGCCCTCTGATGTAAGTTGACAATTCGTCGATCGTAATATCTGGATTTTCAATCATAGCGCAGGTAGCCTCGATTGCTTCTCCAAGGTTGTGAGGTGGAATACTCGTCGCCATGCCAACGGCAATTCCCATGCTGCCATTAACTAGCAGGTTTGGGAATGCAGCTGGGAAGACTATGGGTTCAGTTAGACGCCCATCATAGTTAGAAACAAAGTCTACCGTTTCTTGGAGTATATTATCCATGAGAGCTGCCCCAAGAGGCGCTAGACGTGCTTCTGTATAGCGCATTGCAGCTGGGGGATCGCCTTCCACTGACCCAAAATTGCCTTGTCCTTCCACTAATCTCTCCCGCATGGCCCAGCGCTGGGCCATATGAACAAGTGTCGGATAAATTACCATCTCGCCATGCGGATGGTAGTTCCCGCTTGTATCGCCACAGATCTTCGCACACTTGACATGCTGATGACCTGGGAAGAGCCGCAGGTCATACATGGCGTTGAGAATACGCCGCTGAGCAGGCTTCAAGCCATCACGAACATCCGGAAGAGCTCTGGAAACAATAACGGACATAGAGTAGTCGAGGAAGGACCGTGACATTTCCTCAGCTACATCTACTAATATAGCCTTCTCTTGCGTATACATCGCGACTTTCAGACGTCTAGGTTGCGGACATTTAGGGCATTGTCCTCAATAAAATGCCTCCGCGGTTCCACCATCTCCCCCATTAAGATGGTAAACATCTTGTCTGCTTCCACCGCATTAGTTTCATCCAACCGAACTCTTAGGAGTCTGCGTTTTCTAGGATTCATCGTGGTCTCAAAGAGTTCTCTAGCGTTCATCTCTCCCAATCCCTTAAACCGCTTGATTTGGACACCTCTCCTGCCAATTTCCATAACAAGATCTAGAATGTGAGGAATCGCGAATATTGCGTGGTGAACTTGTCGATCTCCTATGGCACCTTCTACCAAGACGAAGACGGGATTTTTTTGGACTGAGTAGTGCTCAGCATGGAATCCCCATTTAAACAATTCACGGACAAGCTTTTCAATTCCGGTGGTCTCATGGATTGTCACCAGCCGGCAGCGACGGCGGCGCTGATTTCTGGAAAGAGATCCTACCTCATTGTTTGTTTCTACTTTCTCCTCAAAAAGCGCTAGGTCCTGGTTGGCCGCTGCAAAGTCCTTTAATTCCTCTTCGCCGTGAAAATACCTGGTGGTCTCGTTGTTTCCATCACGAATTTGTACTAGATGTGTAGGGAGAGTCCCTTCTTTAGGATGCACTGATGCAAGATAAGTCCCGAAATCTCCACCAAGTTTTCGTACAGCAGTCCCATGTCTCTCCAGGCGTTCCAACAACTCCAGAATTTCCCTGAGTTGGGGCGATGTAAATTCCCTGTTATCGTCCTTCAAATCCAAGAGACGCACTTCCCCAGCGCCAAGCGTGAGGAGAATACGATTAAGCTGGATATCATCTTCCACATATTCCTCATGCCTCTTACGCTTGATTTGATAGAGGGGTGGCTGAGCAATGTAAATATAGCCGCGACGTACCAGCTCTTGCATCTGGCGAAAGAAGAACGTGAGCAGTAGCGCCCTGATATGGGAGCCATCCACATCGGCATCAGTCATGATAATAATTCGTCC
>Ga0070717_10001288_pt1 | contig 17146 bp, 8 predicted proteins | sample LARL113metaG_FD_71366 | JGI IMG/M metagenome (GOLD analysis project Ga0070717, IMG submission 71366) | Corn, switchgrass and miscanthus rhizosphere microbial communities from Kellogg Biological Station, Michigan, USA - LAR L11-3 metaG | ecosystem: Host-associated > Plants > Roots > Rhizosphere ... | reverse complement strand
GTCGTCCACGAATTTCGGGTGTTCCGACAGCGCGAGCTCCAGCACATAACGCAGTTGTTTGAGCTTCAGCCGGTAGGGGTGCAGATTGCCTTTGTTGAAGCGATTCGGGATAGCCAGTTCGGAGGAGAGCCGGAGCGATTCCGCCGCGGCCAGCAAGGCAGGTCTCGGCTCGGCGTTTTCTAAGGCATTATCCAGGTATGCTGAAGCCTTTCGCAACCTGCTCTTGAGATTGGCGCGGTTATTGATGACTAATTTGCGCAGCTTGGCTGCTTGTTTTTGTCGTTCAGCGCCCAAGTGTTCCAAAAGCCGCACGTGGCATTCATCTTCGCCACCCACGTGGACGGCCGCTAAATCGGCGGTTAATACATCGAGATCTCTGACCTTGCCCGCCCGTTTCCGGATTTTGCGGACTCCCTTGATCAATCGTCGTTCATTCTTTCTTGAATCCAGCGCCAAGGCGGTAAGCATGGTCGCGAGCTTGCGCGCATTTGTGCGTAGCTGATGGACCTTTTCAGGGGGAGGCTCTTTTGGAAGTCTGGTGACTTTCCTCAGCTTACGTATGGTCTTGCGAATTCGATCTGGATCTATTGGCACGCCACTTGGATGTCAGAGAACTCTCCCACGTTCTCTGTTTCCAGCCATTCGAAGGCTCATCGTGCAAACTTTTCGTGGCATGGGCATCTCACCCCAAACTTGCCTTGACTTTGGTATTTCGCGAGCATACGAATCCACTTGAAAGAGAAAGCACGTGAGCACGTGATCGTGCCGCCGGACTTCAGAAGAGCTCTGCCATTAAATGCGGGAGGCCTTCAAAGGCGGCCACTGAGGTGCACGTTCATTCCGGTCAGGCTGATCAGCGGCGCGTTCTCGACTCCCACAGGAAAGACGTTCTCCAGCGACTCCGGAAAAGGGCACGTGGGCAAAGCTGCCTGATTCGAGATTGCTAAACCGCAGTGCCTGAGCGAAATTCAGCCCGGTCGAGATCACGATCACGCACGCCTAGTAAGTACAGAATGCTGTCCAGTCCGAGGTGTGAGACCGCATGGTTCGCGCTTTCCCGGACTAGCGGTTTGGCGTGAAACGCGATCCCCATGCCGGCCATGTTGAGCATCGGGAGATCGTTGGCTCCGTCTCCGACAGCCACCACCTGATCGAGCGAAATATTTTCTTTTCGCGCAAGGGATTGCAGCAGCTCGGCTTTCTTCGCTCCATCGACAATTTCGGACGCGAGTCGCCCCGTGAGCGCCCCATCCGCGATCTCAAGATCATTGGCAAAGACGTAATCAATCCCCAGCCGCGCCTGCAAATGTTTTCCGAAAAAATTGAAGCCGCCGGAAAGGATCGCAGTTTTATATCCAAGTGCTTTCAGGGTTGAAATCAGCCGTTCCGCTCCATCAGCCAGCGGGACCGCGTGCAGCAGATCTTGCAACCGGTGAGCGGGAAGGCCGCGCAGCAATTCGACCCTGCGCATCAGACTTTGCTTAAAATCAAGTTCGCCCCGCATGGCCGCAGCCGTAATCGCAGAAACCTGCTCACCAGCTCCGTGAAGCTTCGCCAATTCATCAATCACTTCGGCCTGGATCAGTGTCGAATCCATATCGAATGCAACCAGGCGGCGGTTGCGGCGATAGATACTTTCGCGCTGAAAGGCGATGTCGATCTCAAATGCGTGAGTTAACTCCATCAGGGTGGCTCGCAATGCGCTAGAAGCATCTTTTTCACCGCTGATTTCCAGCTCGATACATGCGTTGGCATTTTCCACGCGACCAGTGAGCGAGAGCCGTCCTGAGAGACGCTCGATTCGATCAATGTTGAAACTATGAGTCGAGATTGCGTCGCTGATGCTTGCTAATTGTTGTGCCGTAATCGTCCGTCCGATAACGCTGATCACAAAGCGAAACTTGGCCTGTGACCGCACCCAGTGATCAAAAGATTCCTCGTTTATCGCCGTGAACTTGATCTTCAACTCCAGATCATGCGCTTTGACAATCAAATCCCGCTTGAGTGGCGTGAACTCCTCGTTACCGGGAAGTTCAATCAACATTGCAAGGGCCAGCGTTTCGTGAACGACCGCCTGGCCGATATCAAATATGCGCGCCTCATAGGCGGCGAGAATCTCCGCTAGAGAGCTTGTCAGGCCAGGGCGATCGCCGCCGGAAATATTAATGAGGACTATTTTGTTCATCGTTTCCGCAGCTCAGAAGTCCCTTAACAGATTAGCAGGCCCGTGCTCGCCAGGCGGAGACGACGCAACACAACCTCACGCCCGAGTGCGACTTCTAAATGGCAGGAGGAAAGTATGCCAGCAAAGAAGAAGTCACGCGGTCGCCGGTACAGCAAGGGCGCCAGCAAAACTGTCGCGAGCGCCATGCGGCGCAAAAAGAGCGGCACACTCCGCTCAGGAAAAGGCGGAAAGGGAGGAAAAGTGAAGAGCCGCAAACAGGCAATTGCCATTGGACTCTCGGAAGCGCGCAAAAAGGGGCAGAAAGTGCCTTCGAAGAAATCCAGTTCCTCTAGGGCCGCATAAAGCGCGTACAAACGTGCCCCGGAGCGCGAACCCCGGGGCATGAGTTTTGCGGCAAGGCTGTTCAATCCCGCCACTGTGCTCGGCGGACAGCTCCCGTGCTAGACTCCGTTTTTCGTGCTTACCCGAGAACTCATATACCTCTCCGCCGGCGAAATGGCGGAGCTGATTCGGAACCGAAAATTCTCGCCTGTCGAATTGGTCCAGGCCCACTTGGATCGGATCCAGAAAGTAAATCCCAAAATCAACGCTTACGTGCAGGTTGACGTTGAATGTGCCCTCGCATCGGCGCGTTGCGCAGAAGCCGCGGTGATGCAAAGCAAAAACTTGGGTCCGCTGCACGGCGTTCCTATCAGCATAAAGAGCGCCATTGACGTTGCGGGAATGCCCTGTGAAACCGGAACGAAATTGCGCGCTGGTTACGTGGCGAGTGAAGATGCGCCGCTCGTCCGCCGCTTGCGCAAAGCTGGAGCCACTATTTTAGGTGTGACCAACACACCCGAGCTGCTGATGGCATGGGAAACCGACAATTTACTTTACGGGCGCACTAACAATCCGTGGGACCTCTCGCGCACCGCTGGGGGATCGAGCGGTGGGGAATCGGCGGCCATCGCATCAGGATGTTCGGCTGGCGGAATTGGCAGCGACGGCGGAGGTTCCATCCGCGTGCCCGCGCATTTTTGTGGAATTTGTGGTCTTAAGCCGACGCCAGGCCGCATTCCGGCGACCGGACACTTTCCGCAATCGGTGGGTCCATTTGCCCTGGTCGGCGTGGTTGGTCCCATGGCGCGAACTGTAGCTGACCTCAAGGTTTTATTCGAAGTTATACAGGGGCCTGATATCGGTGATCCTTCTGCAGCGCCGGTTTCGGCGCGCTGGCCTGACCCCAAGGAGTTGAAGAAAGCCCGCATTGGATATTTCGAAGACGATCACCGCACGCCAGTTACTCCGGAAACGCGCAAAGCCGTGAAAGGCGCAGCTCAAGCCCTTCGCAACGCAGGATTCGAAGTTGAGCTTTTCCGTCCAGAAGGTCTGGAAAAGGCGCGCCAGCTCTGGTGGCAGTTTTTCGGGGTCGCAGGCAACATGTTGCTTGGGCCTATGACAAAAGGCCGCGAGGCTGAGCTAAGTCCGATCCTGAAAGAGTTCAACAGCTGGGTTGCCGTTCAGCCTCCGCACACGGCTCAAAGTCTGCTCGACACCTGGATCGATCGCGACCTGGTCCGAATGCAAATTTTCAAGCAGATGGAGAAATTTCCAGTTCTGCTATGCCCAGTTGCTTCGATTCCGGCGTTTCACCACGGTGAACGCCGTTGGCAGATCGAAGGTAAAACAGTTGAATACCTCGACGCCTGGAGCTATTGCGAGTGGTTCAATTTGCTGGGCATGCCGGCGGCTACGGTGCCGGTCGCGAGCTCGGCAGAAGGCCTGCCCATCGGAGTGCAAATCGCGGCCCTTCCTTGGGAAGAGGAATTGGTCCTCTCAATTGCGGAGGTGATCGAGGCGGAATGCGGCGCGGGCAAGCACCCCAAAGATCCATAATGCGAAGGTCTACCCGACGTAGCGCATCATCCATAACAAACTGCGTAATGAGTATTGCGCTTTCAATTCTCTAGTCTTTTTCGATTATTGCCCCACCTGCGCGCCCCAGCTACATTCCTCAGCACCGGGGTTGAGCTTCCGTCGGTTCGCTAGCAAGTGGTCACCACTGAACGCAACGGCCCTGTGCATTCCAGTTACAACTTTCGTGGAGGCACCTTGCGGCAGAATGTAGTTCTCCTAGGCTTCGTTGTTCTTGTGTCGTTGTCGGCGGGGGCGCAAAGCAATTACGCAGTTCTCAGCGGCACTATTGCCGACCCCCAGTCCCATGCCATTGTCGGCGCCAGAGTGGAACTGACCTCGTCGGCTACCGGCGCAACTCGCCGCGCCTCGACGAGTGCGCAAGGACTGTATGAGATTCCTGGATTACAGCCGGGGAACTACGAACTTCGAGTCACGGCTCCAGGATTCGGCACGTCGGCACAGTCGCTGCAACTTGAAGTCGCGCAGCAGCTCGCGGTGGATATTCGCCTTCAGGTCGAATCGCAAAAAGAAACGGTTGAAGTCAGTGGTGTTCCCGACGCCATCCATACCAACGAAGCCGCAGTCGGAGAAGTCATTGAGCCCACCTCCGTTGCAAATCTTCCCTTGAACGGCCGGATGTTAATTGATTTGGTGCTCACCGTTCCTGGCGCGCATGTCAGCCACGGAGCGCAAACTGGCAGCATGAATCCTCTGTATTGGCGGCCGGGTGAACGGTCTGCAGTAAGCGTGAGTGGCAGCAGACCGAATGGGAACAATTTCCTGCTGGATGGGACCACTAACACCGATCCGACTTTCAATACGCAGAATCTCAGCCCCTCACCCGATGCGGTGCAGGAGTTCAAGGTTCAGACCGGCAGCTATTCTGCAGAAATGGGAGGAGCTGGCGGCGGGCAAATCAACATTGTGAGTCGCAGTGGATCCAACGAGTTTCACGGGACTGTTTACGAATTTCTGCGCAATGGGGCCATGGACGCGACTTCGTTCGAATCCATGGGGAACAATCACATGGTGCAGAACAACTTCGGCGCGTCGCTCGGAGGGCCGCTTACTCACAAGCGGACGTTCTTCTTCCTGAACTATGAAGGCTTCCGTCATGCAATGACGGACACGATGGTTGACACTGTGCCGACGCCGCAGGAGATCAGCGGCGACTTCAGCCAGAGCGGCGTCAATATTTATGATCCGGCCAACGGTCGTGCTCAGTTTCAGTTCAATGGCGTTTCCAATGTTATTGACCCGAGCCGCGTTAATCCCGCCGCACAAACTTTTCTTCAGAAATACGTTCCCCATCCGAATGTAATGCCCGGCATGACGATGCCCTGCGGCGCTGCAACGATGGGCTCTCCCGGCGTGGTGGCAGCGGGCGCCGATTGCAATAACTACATGGACGTTCGCAACGAACTTCAGGTGAACAACCAGGGCACAGCCCGCATTGATCAGATGTTTGCTAATGGCGACAGCATCACAGGACGCTATTCGCTCAGCTCGGAAACCGGGTTCATGCCCGGAGAAATGCCGCCCGGCGGAGTAGGCACTCTGCTGCCTGGCTTCGGTTCCTTCAACGATAACTTTTCTCAGCAAGGCAACATTTCGTGGAACAAAATTCTCAGTCCAACCCTGGTGAACACGGCCGCAATTACAGCCTCGCGGCTCGCGATGCACCGCTACGACGAGAATGCCTATACCAATAACATCGTCTCTCAGCTGGGCATTCAGGGTGTGGGCTTTGGCGGTGACGGCGCTTTCGGCGCGCCGTTCTTCAATGTGCAGGGATATTCCCCTATGGGCGATAACTACTCGGCCACGCCCATGAAAGCTTGGGACACGGTTGCCGAAGGCCGCGACACGCTGAGCTGGCAGAAAGGGCGGCACAGCTTGAAGTTCGGCGCAGACTACAGGAAATTTATCTGGCCGATGTGGGGATTTTTCCAGAACCGCGGCTATTACCAGTTCACGAACGGCTTCACGACGGATAACGGAACCAATGATGGAACCGGCTCCGCTCTGGCCAGCTTTCTACTCGGTTTGCCAGCAGTAAAGCAACGCCAGGCCGGAATTCCTCAGATGCAGCTCCGGCAATGGGATGCTGACGGGTTTGCTCAAGATAGTTTTCGCCTGACTCGTACCACAACCATCGAGATGGGCCTACGTTATGAGTTCATGTATCCGCTGGTTGACATCAGCTACACAAATAGCAATTTGACCTTCAACAATGGGGTCCCCTTGGCTTTCGTTGGCGGACAGAACGGATATCCACGCGGCCTGAAATACCCTAACACCCATAACCTTGCTCCACGCTTTGGATTCTCACAGGCTTTGCCTAACTTCGGCCTGGTGTTCCATTCCGCCTTCGGCATCTTCTACACGCCGGTTGACATGAACACCTGGTGCAATCAGCGCCACAATGTTCCATACGTATTTCCGGAGACCCAGCAGAGCGACAACTTCACGCCCGCTGCGCCGCTGCTCGCCAGTCAGCTCAATTTCGGTCAGGCCGTGCTAGGAAAAACTACAGTGAGTTTCACCGGCATGGATCCCCACGCGCCTTCGCAGTACATCGAGCAGTGGAGCAGTTCGGTCGAAAAAAGTTTGGGCCATGATACGACGCTCGAAATTGGATATCTCGGAGCCCACGGTGTCCACCTGCAGCGGGCGCACCTGATCAACAATGCTTTGCCCGGACCCGGCCCCATAGGACCGCGGCGGCCGTTTCCGAAGATTGCTTTTGTGCCGGGCACAGTTTTGCCCGCGAATACCACTTATGTCGCGCCGGCGACGGGGTGCGCCAATGGCGCGATCTGCTTCCCCGTCAGTACCATCAATCTTCTGGAAGACACGGCGCAGAGTTGGTACGACGCGGGCTATGTTAATGTGCGCCGCCGCTACTCACGTGGTCTTACGTTCCTGGGAAATTACACCTGGTCGAAAAATCTGAGCAACGCGCCAGATTTCCGTTCGCCCATGTTTGAGTCCTCGATTCCCCAGAATGATAACAACCTGGCTGCAGAAAAAGGGCCCGCCTGCGACGTCCGCCACCGCTTCGCAATGAGCGCAGTGTATTCGATCCCGGGCATGAACAATGCCGCTTGGGCAAGGGCCATCACCAAGGACTGGCAGGTGTCAACCGTTTATCAGATACAAACTGGCTTCCCGTTCACAATTTCGGTGTTCGGTGACACTGCGAATTCAGGCACAGTGTTGGGTGAAAACCCGATCCGCGCGAATTACACCGGCCAGACGATATTCGGCCCCGGTACTCGGACCTCTACGGAATGGTTCAACCCGACGGCTTTTGCCACGCCTGCGGCTTACACTTTCGGCAACGTGGGACGCAATTCTCTCTATGGCCCCGGAATGCAAACTCTGGACTTTGCGGTCGCCCGAGAATTCAGCGTTTCAGAGCGCGCCAAGTTCCAGTTCAGAGGAGAATTTTTCAATGCGCTGAACCATACTAATTTGGGGACACCTGACCGGTTCGTGAACACGCCGCAGTTCGGCACCATCACCGAGGCAACAACCCCCGGACGCGAGATACAGTTGAGTGCCAGGCTCTCGTTCTAACTGATTTAGAGCGATAAATAGTTGAGTTTTGCTGGGAAAGATCCAAATCGCCGAAAGATCTGAAAGGAAGAAACGAAAATGCGAATGTTCAAACTTGCAGTTCCGGCGGTATTGTTGGTCGCGATATTTGCCACCGGAGACGCCGGCCAAACCATGACGATCAAGGGTTTCGTCCTGGACTCTGCCTGCGCGTTTACTAAGGGGCTTAAAAAGCCGATCAGCGCGGAATGTGCTACCGCCTGCGCCAAAGCGGGTTCGCCATTGGTGATCCTGACGCCGAGCGGCACCATCTACTGGCCTATCGCCGACACCACGCCCTCCAGCAGCCAGAATGACAAACTACTTGAGTACGCGGGAAAACAAGTGACGGTGAGCGGAAAGGTCTTTCAGCGCGGCGGCTCAACCGCCATTGTGATAAGTAAAGTGGAGCCCCTGGCTGAAAAGAGGACCGACAAGAAATAGCGCGATCCCCGGTCGGCGTCGGTTATGCACTGTGGAGAGCCGGGTCTCCGCACAGGCTGCGGAGTTTACAGCGGTAGTGTTTTTGTACTATGTCTTAGTGTTCCTGGAATATTTTAATGTGACGTGGCGAGGCCGCGGGCAGCGGCCGCTGCTGCCGAGATGACCAGTAAATTCAGGAACTTAGTGGGTTGCCGCGCTTTGCCGTGGCTGCTTACTTTTCTATTCCTCTCAGCAATTTATCTGTATGCCTTCCCACAGCCAAATGTTCTTTATGCCGGTGTGGTGTTGTGTCATGTGCTCGTCGGAATCCTCACTTCAATCTATCTTGCCATCCTGCTGTTTCGGGTTTTGCAAGAAGCCTCATTGTTCGGTCGTGCGGGCTGGATTCTTATCGCAGCGTCGGCGATCGTTGGATTGGTACTGATCAAGCTGGGTACGTCGCGAGCCGAATGGAATTGGCTCTACCTTCACATTGGATTGGCTGTCGTCGGATCGGTAATTCTGTTTGCGGATTGGGCAGGCCGTCACGGGTGGCTCACACCCGGAATCGGCAAAGCCGCGTTGCGCTATGCAGTATGCGTCGTGGGCCTCGCCGGGCTTTCCGCCGGCGCCTGGTATTCACGCAACGTGCGCTGGCAAAATTCGGCTCGCATTCAAAATCCTACAGACGCGCCAGAGACGATGGACCAGGAAGGTGATGGTCCAAAGGGAGACTTCTTCCCCAGTTCCGCCCAGGTGTATGGTCACCAGAAAATTCCCAGCAAGTTCTTCATGGAGTCTGATTCCTGCCAGCGTTGCCACGCTGATATTTACCAACAATGGCAGAGTTCAGCGCACCATTTTTCTTCGTTCAATAACCAGTGGTATCGCAAGAGCATTGAGTACATGCAGGACCGCGTGGGAACAAAGCCTTCCAAATGGTGTGGTGGCTGCCATGATCCTGCGGTGCTTTATAGCGGCCTGATGGATACCCCTATCAAGCAGATTGTGCATCGCCCCGAATCGCAAGCTGGGCTTGGCTGCATGATGTGCCACTCCATCGCGAAAGTAAAAAGCACGATGGGGCAGGGCGATTTCTATCTCGAATATCCCAAGTTGCATGAACTGGCCGCAAGCAAGAATCCAGTCGTGCGCAGTATGCATGATTTTCTGGTTAAGTTGAATCCCGAGCCGCACCGCCGCGTCTTTCTGAAGCCGTTCATGCGTGCTCAGACGCCGGAGTTCTGCGCCAGTTGCCACAAAGTGCATCTTGACGTGCCGGTGAACCACTATCGCTGGATTCGCGGTTTTAACGAATACGACAACTGGCAAGCGAGTGGCGTGTCTGGCCAGGGCGCACGCTCGTTCTACTACCCGCCGCATTCTCAGCAGTGCGCGGATTGCCACATGCCATTGACGAAATCCAACGACCTCGGCAACGTGAACGGATTTGTGCACTCACATCGTTTTCCAGGCGCCAACACAGCAGTCCCGACTGCAAATGAAGACGCCGATCAATTGAAGCTCACGGAAAATTTCCTGAAAAGCGGCGTCTTGAGCGTGGATATTTTTGCCGTCTCGCCGGAAATGGCGAATGCCAAGGCCATTGCTACCCCGCAATCTGATATTCAGACCACATTTGCCGTCGGCGAAGAAGCTGAATCAAAGATTGCTTCAGCGACCACCGAGGCATCGCCAGTTTCAGCGCCTCTGAATCGGGTGCAACCCACATTGCGCCGCGGGGATACTGTACGCGTCGATGTCGTGGTGCGCACAAAAAAGATCGGGCACTTTTTTCCCGGCGGTACCGTGGACGCCTATGACACGTGGCTAGAACTCAAGGCCACGGACGACAAGAACCAGACAATCTTCTGGAGTGGCATGGTGGAAGGCAACGGTAAAGGTCCGGTGGAACAAGGCGCGCATTTCTATCGCTCATTGCAGATTGATGGCCACGGCAATCCCATTAACAAGCGGAATGCCTGGTCCACCCGATCCGTAGTTTACGTTCACTTGATCCCTCCCGGCGCTGCCGATACGGTGCATTACCGCATGCTCATTCCTGAGAGCACGGGAAATAAAATCACGCTGCATGCTCGGCTCTGTTATCGCAAGTTTTCCTGGTGGAACACCCAGTTCGCTTTTGCGGGCGTCGCCGATCCGTCCAAACCGGCTTCGGAGTTGGCTCCCGGATATGACGACAACAAGTACGTTTTTACCGGGCCACTGCAAGGCCTCTCCGCCAAAGAACAGGAGATTCCCGACGTACCCATCGTTGCACTTGCGGAGAATGAGGTTACACTCAACGTCGCTCCACATGGCGCAGCGGCATTGGAACCGAAGACGGATCTTCACGCCGAGGATTGGCAGCGCTGGAACGACTATGGCATCGGCCTGCTGCTCCAGGGCGATCTCAAGGGTGCAGAAGCAGCGTTCCAGAAAGTAACCGAGATCGATCCCAAGAACCCGGACGGTTGGGTCAACATCGGACGCGCGGCTGTGCAAGAAGGTGACATGGACCGCGCCCGGACCGTGCTGCAAAAGGCGCTTGCGATCAGTCCGCAACTTGCCCGGGCCCATTATTTTTACGCGCGAGTGTTGCGCAGTGATGGAAATTACGACGGCGCGGCCGCTGAGCTGCTGAAAGTTCTGAGCCAATATCCGCGCGACCGCGTGGCTTTGAATGATCTTGGGCGGGTCCAATTCCTGCAACGGAAATATAAAGATGCGATCACTACATTGAATCGCGTGCTGGCGATCGATCCCGAAGATTTGCAGGCGCAGTACAACTTGATGCTGTGCTACGGAGGCCTGGGCGACCAGAAGCAAGCGCACGATCATCAGGTGCGTTACCTGCGTTTCAAAGCTGACGAATCCTCCCAAAATATTACTGGGCCTTATCGCCAGCTCCATCCCGAAGACAACAACGAGCGCCAGGCAATTCACGAGCACGTATCGGTGCCGCTGCCAGCTTTGAAACGCGCGAGCATTGGCACGAGTCGAGTGGCGAGGGCCACCTTCGGCCGTCGGGTCGAGCGCAGCTCGACATATGCAAAAGCCGGTACTTCAGGTGGTTCGAAATAATGCGACCTTCAAGCTTTCTATTGCTCACTATTTTTCTTTTAAGCTCGCTAAGTGCGTCCGCCCAGCAAATTACCTTCCGCGACATTACCGCGCAGGCCGGAATTCATTTCACGCACAACAATGGCGCTTTCGGCAAAAAATATCTGCCGGAGACCATGGGCCCGGGTTGTGCGTTCATTGATTACGACAATGACGGCTGGCCCGACATCCTTCTAGTCAATGGTGACAATTGGCCCGGACATGCCGGTGCGCAATCGACTACGAAGCTCTATCACAACAATCACGATGGAACGTTTATCGATGTGACGCAGAAGGCCGGACTGGCTATTCCGATGTTCGGGTTAGGCGTTGCGGTCGGCGATTACGACAACGACGGCTACGACGACGTATTCATCACCGCCCTCGGTCAAAGCCATTTGTTTCATAACAATCGCAACGGCACGTTTACTGATGTGACCAAGTCCGCCGGATTTTGGGGGCCGAATGAATTTTCCACCAGCGCGGCTTGGGTGGACTACGATCGCGACGGCAAACTCGATCTGGTGGTCGCGAATTATGTTCAATGGTCGATTCAGGGAGATCTGTTCTGCACCCTCGACGGCACCCACAAGTCCTACTGCACTCCGGAGTCATACAAGGGCTCTAGTGCCAGGCTTTGGCATAATCTCGGCAACGGCAAGTTCGAAGATGCCACGGAGAAAGCGCACTTCTTCGATAACACTTCCAAAAGCCTGGGCCTCGCGATTCTCGATTACGACGGGGACGGCTGGCCTGATATTTTTCTCGCCAATGACACGCAGCCCAACAAGCTCTATCTCAACAAACACGACGGCACTTTTGAGGAAAAGGCTGTTCCGGCTGGTATCGCCTTCAGCGAGGATGGCATTGCTCGCGCCGGCATGGGTGTTGATGCGGCGGACTACGATCATTCCGGCAGGCCCAGTCTGATTATCAGCAATTTTGCCAACCAGATGCTTTCGCTGTATCACAACGAGGGCAATGGGCTGTTCGTTGACGAAGCCCCTAGCTCAGAAGTCGGCCGCGCAACCCTGGTTACGCTCGGCTTTGGTTGCTTCTTCTTTGATTATGACAACGATGGATGGCCTGACATTTTGGTTGCCGACGGCCACATCGAAGACCAGATTGAGAAAGTACAGAAACGGGTGAGCTATCCGGAGCCTCCGCACGTGTTTCGCAATTTGGGCGGCGGCAAGTTTATTGAGGTCACGCAATCCCTGGGAGCAGGCTTTGCTTCGCCACGGGTCGGCCGGGGCGCGGCTTATGCGGACATCAACAACGACGGTGCGCTCGACGTGCTGATGACGACTAATGGCGGTCGCGCGTATTTGTTTCGCAATGAAGGTACGACCAATCGTAGCCTTCGCATCAAGCTGGTGGGAACGAAGTCGAACCGCGATGGCATCGGCGCTGTGATCAGGGTTGTCGCTGGTAACGATAAACAATGGAAGATGGTGCGCAGCGGCTCCAGCTATCTATCGCAAAGCGAGCTGGTGGCGACCTTCGGACTCGGGCAGAAGGACAAAGCCGACGCGATCGAAATTCAGTGGCCGAGCGGCCAAACCGACAAGCTAGCGAATATAAATGCCGGGCAAATCGTCACGGTCGAAGAAGGCAAAGGAATTGTTAGCCTCCGCGCATATGGAAGCGCGGGCAAGAAAGCTGCCTCCAACAAAGTAGCCGAGCTGTCGCAAGGAAAACGCTAACCATAGAGGACGACAGGTTCACGACTCAAACACACAGGCTGGGGTCTTTCTCTGGGTCGCCTCTGTGAAACTCAGTGTCCTCTGTGGTTAAATTTGTTATCAATGAAATCTAAACTGCTGCTGTGCTCGGGCGCATTGCTGCTGGCTGCGCTGATCCTCATCGCCGCCACTCCTGAGAAGAAATCCAATTCCGTGGAAGCTGCGCGCCTAAACAATCTTGGCTGCGCCTACATGAACCAGCAGTTGTTCGAGAAAGCACTCAAATATTTCGAGGATGCCGCGGCGGCTGATCCGAATTTGCACGTGGCGAAAATCAATCAGGGAGTTGCGCTGCTAAGCCTGGCCCGCGTCGAACCCGCCAGGAAAATTCTCGAAGAAGCTGCCAGACAAGATCCGAAAGATCCGCATCTCTGGTACGCGCTCGGAATGCTGGAGAAGAACAGCAGCGATCCGCCAGCAGCGGTAGATGACTTCAAACGAGTCATCGAGATCGACGACAGCGATGCTGATACCTGGTACTTCCTGGGCACAGTTTATTCGCAACTAAAGCAATTTCCGCAGGCGATCGATGCTTTCGATCACGCGCTCAAACTGAATCCGCTGCATGCCTCGGCGCAGTTCGGACTCTCTCGCGCCTACCAGCAATCCGGCGACACCGCTCACGCCCGCGAGCACCTGGCACGCTTCCAGTACGTCACGCAAAACCATCTTGGCGCGGCCATGAGCCTGGCCTATGGCGAACAAGGTAAGTATTCGCTCGCCGAAGAATCGCAAGCCGCCACAGTGAAAGTTCCACCACAAATTCCGGTGAAGTTTGTGGATGTGACGAAGGAGGCGGGGATCAAGACAGAGGCAATCGGTTCTGCCCCCAGCAACCCCGGAGTCACGCTCAATCCTGGAGCATGTTTTCTCGATTATGACAACGATGGTCGAATCGATCTTTTCATTCCCGACAATGGGTTCCAAGGGGGCATCTCGCTATACCACAATGTCGGCAACGGGAAGTTCGAGGACGTGACGACAAAGGCAGGTCTCGACCCCAACGCTCATGCTGTCGCGTGTACTTCTGGGGATTACGACAATGATGGCTTTGCCGATCTGGCAATCTCGTCTGGAAAGGGCGTTGCTTTGTGGCATAACGGGCACAACGGCGTATTCGATGAGGTGACCGAAGCCACAGGAATAAGAAACGACGGTTACAGCGTCGGACTGGCATTTATCGATTACGACCACGATGGCGATCTTGATTTGTTCGTTGGAGGATCGCCCTCTCTTTGGCGCAACAATGGCAACGGTTCGTTCACACCAGTAACGTCCGAGACTGGTTTTGCCAGTGAAGGTGCAATCAAGTGCACGGGCAACACTATCGGCTCAGACATCAACAACGATCGCGCGGTGGACATAGTTACGACATGTCCACCTGATGGGCCACAGATTTACTTTAATCCACGCGAGGGAAAATTTGTAGGTATGGAGCGAGGTTTGAGCACCAATGAGCACAGCCAAGGCATCACTGTAATGGATTTCGATCACGACGGTTGGATGGACCTCGCTTTTACGCATTCTGAGCATCCAGGGATTACTCTCTGGCGCAACGACCATGGCAAATCCTTCGAGCAGGTCAAGCTCCCCGAAACCAACTGGGCCCGCGCTTACGGCATCGCCGCCTTCGACTACGACAACGATGGCTGGGTGGACCTCGTCGCGGTCGGCGAAACGAAAGAAGGTAAAGGCGAGATTAAACTCTTCCGCAATCTCGGTCCCGACGGATGGAAAGATGTCACCGCCGACGTGGGCCTAGATAAGGTTCAGCTTAAAGATCCGCGCGCCGTCATCACCGGAGACTACGACAACGACGGCGCGACCGACCTGCTCATCACGCAGAACCACGGTCCTGCCGTCCTGCTCAAAAACGAAGGCGGGAACAAGAACAACTGGCTGCGGCTTGCGCTCAAAGGACTGAACGACAACAAGAGCGCCATCGGAACCAAGGTCGAAGTCTTTTCCGACGGCATTCGTCAGAAATTCGAGATCTACGGCTCCAATGGATATCTCGGGCAGAACTCGCCATATCTCACCGTGGGACTCGGACAGGCAAAACAGGCAGATGTTGTGCGCATGTTGTGGCCCACGGGCGTGCTGCAAGATGAAGTAGAAGTGGCCGCAAACCAGCAGAAAGACTTCCTGGAGATCGACCGCCGCGGCAGTTCGTGTCCAACATTATTTGTCTGGGACGGAGAACATTACCAGCTGGTCTCAGACATTCTTGGCGCTGGAGTGGTCGGACATTGGGTGGCGCCCGGTGAACGGAATATCGCACGTCCCACTGAGTGGGTGAAGATAGATAAGAATGTGATTCGGGACAAAGAGGGTGCCCCACCCTTGTCTCTTCGTTCTGCGGAGAGACAGGGTGGGGAATTTGATGTCCCTTTTCGGAATCAAGATCCCCGACCTCCGGCAAAAATCGCGGGAAGGACCGGGCATCCCGTTCTCAGCTTCCGCCTCATGGAACCCATGGAAGAGGTCGTTTACCTCGACGCGGTGAAACTAGTCGCAGTCGATCATCCGGCGGACGAAGAGGTTTATCCGAATGAATATTTCGCCAGCAATCCGCCGTATCCGGATTTCAAAGTTGTCACCAGCAGAAATGCAAAGCCGCCCGCCGGCGCATGGGACGACAAAGGAAATAATCTTCTTCCCGATCTTCTCGCGCAAAAATACGTCGGCAATTTCGACCTTCTGCCATTTAAAGGCTTTACCAAGCCGCACAGCCTGATTCTCGACCTAGGCCAGCCCTATCGTGGTGGGCCGCTGCGCCTGCTCATACATGGCGAGATTGAATACTTCACCGCAACCGGAATGTATGCCGCCTCGCAAGCAGGAATCGAAGCAACCGCGCCGTATGTGGAAGCAGAGGTCTCGGCCAACGATTTGTCGGACAAGAATGTCCGACCCAGACGGTCTGGCAAGTGGGTCCGTGTCACCGACGACATGGGCTTTCCCGCGGGTCTGCCGAAAACAATTACAGCCGATCTGAGCGGCAAACTTCCGGCGGGAACTACGCGTATTCGTATAACCACCAACCTGCAAATTTATTGGGACAGCATTCTGATCGATCGCAGCGAGCAGAATGAAAAGTTCAAACTAACTCAAATCCCACTCACGAGAGCAAATCTGGAATATCACGGCTATCCGCGGCAGATCGAAGACCAGCCGCCAGGGAATGTGAAATACGTTTACGAGCAGGTCAGCCGCACTGGGCCATACGCGCGCCAGGCGGGCGAATACACGCGCTACGGGGATGTCCTGACACTGCTTACCAGCTTCGACGACAAGTTGGTTGTCTTCGGTTCCGGCGAGGAAGTTGCGCTTGAGTTCGATCCTGCGAAGTTACCGGCCCTTCCTAAGGGCTGGACACGCGATTACTTCTTCATGGCCAACGGTTACGAAAAAGATATGGACTTCTATGCCGCCGAGGGCAGCACCGTCGCGCCGCTGCCATTCCGGCGCATGGGAACGTATCCTTATTCCGGCAAGTCATTCCCGTCCGATGATGATCACTTGAAATACATGCTCGAATTCAACACCCGCTTTGTGTCAGGAAATGAGCCGCGCGGGTATGCGTATAAATATCCGAAGAAGTAGCAACATTTCGGAGTCATGAATCGTTTTAGCGTTGACATTCCTACTCTCGCATAATTCAATACGGACTTAATGGCTACCACCGCGACCCCCTCTTCTTCCACTGCTCCGCGGCTCAGGCGAACCCTAACGCTATGGGACCTGATTCTCTATGGTGTGATCGTCATTCAGCCGGTAGCACCGATGTCGGTATTCGGCGTATTAAGCGATCGCGGCCGGGGCCATGTCGTTACGACTCTGCTGATTGCAATGGTGGCAATGCTTTTCACCGCTTTCAGTTACGGGCGGATGGCGCGGGCGTATCCTAGTGCGGGTTCGGCCTTCACCTACGTTGGGCAGGAGATCAATCCTGCGGTCGGGTATATCACCGGTTGGAGCATGGTAATGGATTACATGCTCAATCCCATGATTTGTATTATCTGGTGCAGTCAGCAGGCCCATGTCTTCGCGCCGGGCGTTCCATATGCGGTCTGGGCGATATTCTTTGCGGCAGTGTTCACCGGCTTGAATATTCAGGGCATCAAGACTTCCGCGCGCGTGAACACTTTACTGGCAGCGGGAATGGGTGCCGTTGTTGCCATCTTTTTTG
>Ga0070717_10001287_pt1 | contig 17150 bp, 17 predicted proteins | sample LARL113metaG_FD_71366 | JGI IMG/M metagenome (GOLD analysis project Ga0070717, IMG submission 71366) | Corn, switchgrass and miscanthus rhizosphere microbial communities from Kellogg Biological Station, Michigan, USA - LAR L11-3 metaG | ecosystem: Host-associated > Plants > Roots > Rhizosphere ... | reverse complement strand
AATGCAGCGCTCAGCGCCGAAGGCTGGACTCAGGTGGAATCCCGTGGCGATGTCTCGGTTGTCGCCATCGAGATCACGAGGAATCAACAGACTCTCAATACCTTTTACGACGGCTTTGGCGGGGGTTGGCGTTGGAGAGGATTCGGTGGGTTTGGTGAGGCAACGACGACAACTGATACCTACCAGGTCGGTACCCTGATCGTCGATCTGTTTGACGCCAAGGCCAAGAACTTAATCTGGCGAGGCTCGTCCAGCGACACACTCTCCAACAATCCAGATAAGAACACCAAGAACCTCGACAAGGGAGTGAAAAAGATGTTCGGGCATTTTCCTCCCGAGGCGAAAAACTAACGCTTGAATGTCGGAGGGCGGCTTGGGCGTTCACGCTAAGCCCAGGCCCCTTGCGGCGGAAGCGATATCCGAGTGCGTGAGAGGTATTCAGTTAGTGCTCACAAATCGGAGAGGAAACTTGCCGGTCGATGTTTGAGCCGTCGGTGTGCAGCCGGAATGCGGTGAGGGTCATCGAGGGTTCGAGATGTCGCAAGCGTTGGTAGGTTTGGATCCGACAGAACTGGATCGCGAGGTGCCGCGAAGTACGGCACAGTCGAAAGCTAGAGGTTCACAACGGCTGCCAGAGTTGGACGCCCTTCGTGGGCTGATGTTGACGTTGATGACGTTGGCGCACCTGCCGACGCAGGCCCAAGTCATCACAAACCAGCAGCTAGGATTTGTCTCCGAGGCAGAAGGGTTTGTCTTCCTTTCCGCATTTTTGACTGGCCGTATTCTTACCGAACCGGTCATGAAGGGGATATCGGCGATTTCGTTCTCTTCTTTTGAATTACGAGGACAAGAGGATGATGGCCAATCACCTGCCTGCTACGGACTCTTCGAACGTATTGCAAGTGAATCCGGCTTTCCGAGGTAATTAACCGTCTTTCGACGCGCGCGCTTCGACTTTACGGTTATCACCTTCTTCTTCTGGGCATCGCATTTACGGCGGTCGCCACCGTGGCAATCCATACTGAGCGCCCTGGGGTTCACCAGTTGCGGTTCCAGCGATAGCGGACTGGAAATGGATTGCATCGGGACGCTTTTCCATAAGCACCTTATATCCGAACGCCCAGGTCAGCCCGATGAGCAAGTAGGCAGCGACTCCGCCTATGACCCGGTGCACGCTAACCCGCCCAGGACGAAGTGTGTGGCGCAAGGTCATCACTACCAGGATCGCCAGCCCTGACACCTTCAGGGCCGTATCTCAGGCCAAATGCCCGAGCGACGAATTGAATTCGACGATTAAATCCGCTGCGAACTCGACGACAGTCAACCCAACGACCAGGTACATGAAGATCTTCTGTCGAATGGTTGCGACAGCCACAGAGAAAAGCATGAATGCAAACACCAGGTCTAATCCAATTCGCCCGGGCCGTGACAGACGAATCATGGGAACAATAATAAAGATGATCACCAGAAGGGCGAGGAAGGAACTCAGTCCCCGATCCTCGACCCAAAAGGGAAACAGCGGGGTGTCCGTCGGTTTCGGTACCGCCTCATTTGTCGATGCGTGCATGTTTGTCAAACAAAATGCCCTGGATGGCGGACGCCAAGCGGAATAGAAAAAGGTTGAGGCTACAGAATTTGATCGCTCTGTGGTCGCATCGTGTAATTAGCTTCACGCCGCCGGACGCCAACTGGAACCTGTACGCGCTTTCATCTGTGGGGCGATCGTCGTTGTTTCGGGCCCGAGGTCTTTTTCCAAGACGACCCCCTTTTGTGTGACTACGAAGGTCTTGACTCCTGATGACTGGTAATCAGCGGGATACGCGATTAACGTCAAGCCTTTCCTGCCATGAGCACCCACGTCCGATGAGGCATTCCGCGCTACGATTCGGAAGTAGTACCCGTGAAAGGGATTGGGTTCTTTGTTCTCGGTATTCGCTGCACCAGCAGAGGCCAGGCTCTGGGCGAATCGCGTGATTGGGTCTTCGCTATCCGCCTTGGCGTCGGCTGCATTTCTTGCCATTATGAATTCCTCGCACACCTGAATTGCCGTGGCCTCGTTTTCTCCAATTCTGCGGAACAGAATCTCTTGCTTGCCGCGGTCAGAATCGAAATACCATTCACCGCTTTTGGAGACCAATGGGACGGGGAAGGGCCAGTTTTCCGCGCCGATATATAAAACCGTGCTCCCGTCGGGTCCTCGAACCAGACGGTGCATCTCTTGATATTTCTTGCCGAACTGCTCGCGCTCCAGTTTGTCCTCGACTTCGTCGCTTGATGAAGTCACGTCCCTTCCTGCTCCCAGGATCGCTTCCAGGGCCTGCTCATCTTCTTTTTTCGCCGCTTCAAAGAGAGCGTTGGTGGCTTCCCCAGGAGACGCGAACATCTTTGGCTGTGCGTCCTGAGCAAAGCCCGATTTGGCGAAGCCCACCACAAGCAGCAAGCCCAATAGAAACAGAACAAGGACAAAGGATGCGAACCCGCAGGGAAGTCTCAGAGTAAATGTTTCAAGTGTTTCAAGGCTCATATTGTTCGTGCGCATGAGTTGTTTCTCCATATCATCAGTTGCGTTTGCTGTAATTGAACCGAATCACCGGTGACCGCCGCCGCCGTGGAAGCCTCCGCCCCCATGAAAGCCTCCACCTCCGTGGAAACCTCCACCGAAACTTGACTGACCGCGGGAGGAGAAGCCTCTTGCGTCTGCCCCATGATTGAAGCCGCTGAAAGCTCCCGAATGAGTGCCGCCCTGGGCATGCGATGCGAATCCATGCTCGTTACCCGCGAATCCTCTTGCTCCGCCATGAAATCCGTCGGCTCCATGAAATCCACCGGCGCGATTGAAGTGGTCGCGATCGACGAAGACTCGGCTGTGGGATACGTAGCCGTGGTGGTCGAACATGATCCCGTGATGCCAATCGTATCCCCAGTGTCCCCACCCCCAGCCAAAACCGCCAAAGAAGCCAATTCCAAAACCAAAGCCCCATGCGAACCCTGGCCCTGTGAGGTACAGTCCTGGATACCAGTACCAGCCAGGCCAGATCCCGATGGGCTCCCCATAGACGAGCCAAGGATCATACTCAGGCACATAAACAACCTCGGGGTTCGCAGGTTCAATCACAATGGTTTGCCCTTGCTTGCTTACTTTTTCCTGCGAGGTGGTCTCTAGATTCCCCGCCTTCTCCGCACGGTCGCGCATTACCTGAACGGCGTCCATGACTTGCTGTTGTTGGCTGACATAAGCATCGCCAAGCGATGAGGTCCACGCGAGATTCTTGTCCATGTTGGCGAGTACGGATGGAAACTCGACCAGGGCCTTCACACTCGGATCCCAAGGCTGCTTATCGACTTCTTTTCCGAGTTGCTCGCCGTTGAGATCTTTATGTTCCTGCAGCCACCGGTCGGCTTCCACAACTTGGTCCGGATAGGTAGCCGCCGCAAGAATCTGTGCCACCAGCGCATCGGGATACAAGGCGATCGGCGCGACCAATTGCTGCAACTGTTCTGGAGTCTGTTTCGTGGCCTGAACCGGCGGTTGTGCAGCGGATTGGTCCGCCTGCGCGGCCAGCCCTCCGGGTGCGGTGGCCAACACAAGGCAACATGAGAGAAAAAGGGACAAACTCTGTTTTATGAACTTCACAAACCATTCTCCTTCGATGGGGTCGCATCAGCGAACACCGGCAGATACTTCCCAAGTGGCGCAAGTGGGGCCGCCGCAAACTATTGTTCTTAGGTGGCCAGATCAGCGGCACGTCGAGGTTCAAACTGCCGAAACGTAAGCGGACATGACAGATGGTCGCATTGACACGCGATTTCCACGTCTTCGCTTCCGGCGTCCCTGCAGGCTTCACCGCAATATTCCTCGCCGTCGAGTACATCGCACAGGCATGGTAAGTGGGCGCACTTCTTTGTCTTCTGATTGGCCATTACGATTCCGTCCTTTTCAGGTCTATTTTCCGATTCCGACAACTTCCAATTCTTGACGTGATTCCGTTCGCTCAACCAAGCCAAGTAACTTTCATGGAATTGACTCGAGGTCGTCAGCTTTCGGTGTCCACGCTATCTGCACCAATTGCATTCGGATCGCCAAACCCGCGTCGCCTCTGGCAAGGCTTTTCAGGGTTTTGTGTGAGTCAGTAAAACGTATCGAAATCTCAAGTGTCGACGGGCCGATAGTGCGTCAGTATTTGGACGGCCTCGAGATCGAATCTTTCTTATCGAAGTGAGATTCCAGTTACGTTTGGAGTCTCGACGCTTTTAAGTGAATGGTTCTATTTGTCCGTCGGCCCTCTGACCATCGTTCCATCGAGTGGAATAAGACGTGCACTCGCAACAGAAGAGAGTGAGGTCGAATGGAAGGTCAGGTATTCACATTTGCAAGTTCACCTTTCGTGCCGGTCGCAATAGGTTTCTTTGGCTTGGCGACTGGCTACTTTATCTGGGGTAGTCAGGCCTTGTTCGGTTTTCCGAAGAGCAGTCCCGAGGTCAACCGCACGATGGGCTTGTGGGGTTTTTGGATGCCGGGGTTCATGCAGTTCCTCTCCGGTATCTATCTGCTGACTGGACTGACCTGGTTCAACTTGTTCGGCAAAGGGGGCTCCACTATACATGGCTGGATTAGCTTTCACCGCTTATGGCATTCACTGGTTCGCGATGTCATACCGGCGATATATCGATTCCAGCGCGCAGCCTGACGGCTGGATGGCGATAGCATTCCTGTTTCTTAGCATGCTTGGCGTTGACGTCTTTCGGCGCGCCGGAGACATCCCCGTAATGCTGAGTTTTGTCGGCCTGACATTGATCTATGCGGTTGAGATTCCAACGCGCCTACTATCGTGGAATTTTGGTGGCCGTATCGTGGGGCTGTTTCAATTCCTTGCTGCTATCTGGTTGATCTATTGCACTTACGCCGTGACAGTAGATTTGGCATTGGGCGCCAATGCCTGGGTTTGAAAGGTCTTCCACTCTATGACGCGCTTGCAATGGATGAAATGCAGACTGATCGCCTGTGTCGTTGCAGTTACTTCTGCGTTCGCACAGTCGACAATTCGCACAGCTACCAAGGCCTCCGCCGTTGTCTCAAAGGTACCTGCATCGCCGAACCTGCTGCGAGATTTAAATAGCTCTCTCGAGGCCGTGATCTCGAAGGTTTCGCCGGCGGTGGTGCAGATCGTAGTGACTGGGTACGGGCCATCGGAAGACCACGGACACACCGACGCAGCGCGAATCGTCCGACAGCATGCGATCGGCACAGGGATCATCGTCGATTCGGACGGCTATATCATGACGAACGCTCATGTGGTCGAGGGTGCGCAACGCATCAAGGTTATTCTGTCCCCGCCAGCATCGGACTCTCCGATCGAATTCCAGCCGATCCACGCAAGCCAGATCCTTGAAGGGAGACTATTGGGGACTCACAAGCAGTCCGATTTAGCTCTTCTAAAAGTCGATGCGACTCGTTTGCCCACCGTGGCTCTGCGCAGCGAGGTGCGAGTCCACCAAGGCGAATTGGTATTCGCAATCGGCACTCCGGAAGGACTCCGAAATACGGTCACCATGGGAGTGGTCAGCTCACTCGCCCGGCAGCTCGATCCGGATAAACCCATGGTGTATATCCAAACTGACGCACCGCTCAACCCAGGAAATAGTGGTGGCCCGCTGGTGGATATCGATGGCAATGTTATCGGGATGAACACTCTGATGTTAAGCGAAGGCGGCGGCAGCGAAGGGCTCGGCTTCGCCATTCCAGCAGCAATCGTCAGCTTTGATTATCAAAGCCTTCGCAAGAACGGCCGTGTGCAGCGTGTCGCGATTGGCTTGAGAACACAGAACATCACGCCGACGCTCGCGGCTGGGCTGGATCTGGCGAGAAGTTGGGGAGCCATCATTTCCGACATTGGTGCTGCAGGGGCTGCGGAGGCGGCAGGTCTGAAGTTAAACGACATCATCCTGGCAATCGACGGCAGACCAATTCTGGGTCTTCCGGATGTGATCATGGCCCTTTACGTCCATCCCCTGGACCAAATCTTGAAAATAGATGTGCTGCGAGGCGAGACTCCGATGTCTTTTTATGTTCCGGTTAAGGTGTACCACGAAAACATAGATGACTTGAGCGATATTCCTGGTCTGCAGAAAAGTCTGGTACGCAAGCTCAACATTTTTGTCACTGACCTGGACGGCGATGTGGGGCCGCTTGTGGATGCCAGGCGCAGCGAGTCTGGAGTCGTGGTGGTGGGCCAACTCAGCGGGTCAAACGCATTGGACACCGGGCTTGAGCCGGGCGACATCATTCGCGCCGTCGGTCGCACCGCGCTCCAGACGACTTCACAGTTCGAGACCATGGTTCGCGATCTCAGACCTGGTGATCCGGTGGTCCTTCAAGTCGAACGCAAAGGCAAATTGCAATACCTCGCTTTCGAGATGGAGTGAATTTCGAAGCAGCAGGACTCGAGTATACGGCGTGCATATGCTTTGGGTTGCTCTTGGACCGGTGCTCGAAGCTCACTATCTCAACGTGATGACTTAACGTATGGCCTTTTCGCGTATGTCGCGATTCCCTGGGCGGTCGAAATTAGCGGTTGCGCTGCGTTATGGAGGAGCTGTTTTTTTGGTCGCGGCGGCACTGGGCATGGCCTCGCTCTTACGTCACGATAACCTGCCGCATCCGTTCATCTCCTTCTCTTTTGCGGCAATTGCGATTACTTTTTGGTTTGCGGGAAGCGGGCCGGGTCTGCTTGGGGTTTTACTTTCCTATGTGACGCTGAGCCATATCTTCGTTCCGGGAGCAACCCTCGGTTCTTCGTCGCAATCTTACCTGGTCATTTACGGGATATTTGGGGCGGCTGTGGGTTGGTTTAGCGCTTCCCGCCGCCGAGCAGAACGATTGCTGACGGAGGCTCGCGACCAACTGGAGCTGCGGGTGGCGAAACGAACGAACGAGCTTACCCACGCCATCAAAGAGTTGGAAGACATCCAGGTAGAACTAAGTCAGGAGAAGGATCGCCTCAAGCTGCTGTTGGACTTAAGCAATAGCATTGTCTCCAAGTTGGATCTTCGGGACCTGCTTCGTGACATTTCCGCGAGTGTGCGGCGCCTGATGCGGTCCGATGCGGTGGGCTTCAACTTGCCAGATCCAGAGACCGGCGAGTTGAAGCTTCTGGCCCTGGATTTTCCCGGTGCGAAGGGATTCGTACGGGAAGAGATGGTGCGTTCGCCGGACTCGCTTGCTGCAATGGCATTCAGCACTGGCGAGCCTAAGACATTCAGCATTGGGCACGATCTCCACACTCAAGAGTCGTACCTCGAAAGGGAGGGTCTGCAGTCTGCCTGTTGGCTGCCCTTGATTAGCCGAACTCGAGTGCTGGGCGTCTTAGGTCTCTCTCGACTGGAAGACATTCCCTTCTCTCGAGACGATGTCTCCTTTCTGATGCAGATTGCGAGTCAGGTGGCGATTGCGGTGGAAAACGCGCTGTCGTATCGCCAGATATCTGAACTCACGAACAAACTCGCACAAGAAAAGCTGTATCTTGAGGACGAGATTCGCACCGAGTCTAATTTTGAGGATATCGTCGGCAAGAGCGAACCGCTATATCGTGTTTTGAAACTTGTTGAGACTGTGGCTCCGACAGACTCTACTGTGCTTATCTTTGGCGAGACGGGCACAGGTAAAGAATTGATCGCTCGTGCCATTCATGACTTGAGTTCGCGCAATTCAAACACGTTCGTGAAACTGAACTGCGCAGCCCTGCCTGCCGGACTATTGGAGAGCGAACTATTTGGCCACGAAAGGGGTGCGTTCACGGGCGCCATCGCCCAGCGCATTGGACGCTTGGAACTTGCAAACCAGGGGACGTTATTTTTGGACGAGGTTGGGGAGATTCCACTTGAGCTCCAGCCGAAGCTCCTTCGCGTTCTCCAGGAACAGGAGTTCGAGCGGTTGGGAGGCACACGAACCATTCGTACCGATGTGCGTTTGATTGCAGCAACTAATCGGGACCTGGCTGCAATGGTTCAAGAGCAAAAGTTTCGGGCTGATCTATTCTTTCGCTTAAACGTATTCCCAGTTGAACTTCCTCCTTTGCGCGAGCGCGTTGAGGATATTCCGCTCCTGGTCCGGCATTTCGCTGAGGAGTTCTCCCGCCGTATGGGCAGGAGAGTTGAAGCTATATCTTCGCAGACGATGAACGCTCTGCGCGAGTATCAATGGCCGGGTAACGTTCGTGAGCTGCAGAACGTTATCGAACGATCTGTCATCCTTTCGTTGGGCCCGAGCCTGAACGTAGCTGTTGCGGAACTGCACCCTCGCGCGATGCCCGCGTCAGCCAACGAGGCGGCACCAGCGAAATCGACAAGACGCACGCCCGTGCGGAGCATTCTCGCGGAGGTCGATCGTAATCAGATCATCCGTGCCCTCGAAGACGCCGGCGGCCGGATTGGCGGAATAGGCGGGGCGGCCGCCCGCCTTGGACTCAAGCGGACTACGTTCATCACACGGATGAAGAAGCTTGGCATCAATCGGCACACCGTGTCGGAACTCAAAATGGACAGCACCGACACCTCCGACACTGCCGACGCCTCGATTGTACAAGACTCGCCACCCGATTTAACTTCTTCAGAATAAAACCGTTGCCTTCAACCCACATCTCCTCCCAGTTTGGCATCTCCTTTGCCTTATCCAAAGTACGAAAAGAAAGCTGCAATGCTGATGCGCAGCATACCCAATCCTGGACACCCACCTTCACTACGGGCCGGGAAAGCGCTGGCAAAGCACGGCACGAAAACGAAAGGAGGAAATATGAAAAAGCTTCTTGCTCTGGTTGCTCTAGCTCTCTGCATGTCGGCATCGTCATTCGGAGCCGATGTTGTGGGTCATTCCGCTAAGGTCGCTGGCAAGGACACTTATAAAGCGGCGAAGGCATCCGCAAAGGATACCGGCAAGGCCGCAGTAAGAGTCGTGAAGTTTATCTTTTAATGTCAACTAGAAATAACAACATTGTTCAAGGAGATGAATCATATGAAAATCAATAAGGGCTACATTGCTGTAGGTTTGATCATTGCTTTTGCGCTCTTCTTCGAACTCGGTGCGCATGCTGACGAGTCCGACGAGGCGACTACGATGAGTTTCAGCCAGCCAATCCAGATCCCGGGAAAGGTACTACCTGCGGGAACCTACTTGTTCGAACTGGCCAATCACGGCGACGAACAAAATGTTGTTCAGATCTTCAGTTCGGACCGCACGGTTCTGTACGGAACCTTTCTAACGAATGCAACTCAGCGTCAGGAACCCGCCGGTGATACCACTGTCACGTTGGCAGAGCCGGAATCCGGAGGAACGCCCGTCCTTGTAAAGTGGTTCTATCCGGGGCGCGAGATCGGAAACGAATTCGTGTATTCCAAGCAGACAGAGAAGGAATTAGCACGAGACAGGCAGCAGACCATCGTGGCCAGTGAAGAATCGAAGTCCGACTCCGACAGCACTGGGTCTGGCAATTGAGCATATGGCCTGGCATTCGCTCGCTCAGCGGGATTACCATGCGAGGCGAGCGAATGTCAGGCAAACTACCAACGGGATCAAGAAGACGCAATAAGGACGCCCCTTTGGCCGCTCCATGCCGGCAGACGAAGCCGACAGATTCTCCGCATATCCGGCCGTGAACAGTTATTTCCGCGTTCACGATTTCTTAGTCGCGTAGCTATTGTCTGATACCGCCGAATCCCTCAGTGCACAGTTCACAATTCTGATTTCAACGTGCCGAATTTAAGTCGCCATGTCAATAGAGCTTGCCCGTTTACGATTTTGCTCGAGATGCGCTTGATTGTCATGGCCGTGAAACCGAGCTAGAGTTACGAGGGAAGACTCCGCTGGGAGCGACGAATGAGTCCCTCCATCGTAAAATCGGATGGCGGACGCATGAAGGCAGTTGACAACTCACCCCGCGGAGATACTTTTATTCTTATCCTCCCTACAAGACTCGAGGCGCACGAATGAAGCCTGCCGCTGCTTCCACAGTGTTCGTCATTGACGACGATCCCTTGGTGCGTTCCGCCATTCAAGGCATGCTGAAGTCGGTTGGCCTGCATTCAGAGGTCTTCGGGACACCGCAGGAGTTCCTGGGCAGGAATCGGCCGGACGGACCAAGTTGCCTTATTCTGGACGTGAGACTTCCTGGCGCCAACGGTCTCGAATTTCAGCATGAGTTGGCAGATGCGGGCATCCGGATTCCCATTATTTTCATCACCGGCTATGGAGATATTCCCATGTCCGTCAAGGCGATGAAATCCGGTGCGGTTGAGTTCCTGACGAAACCCTTCCGTGACCAGGACCTGCTGGATGCGATCCACCAGGCTTTGGACCGCGATCGCATAACGCGCCAACATGAGACTGAGCTGTCAGAGTTGCGAAGGCGCTATGAGTCTCTGACCGCACGCGAGCGCGAGGTTATGAGCCTGGTGGCCTCAGGCATGCTCAATAAGCAAGTAGCGTTTGAGCTGGGAACCAGCGAAATCACCGTGAAGATCCAACGCGGCCAAGTGATGCGGAAGATGCAGGCGGAATCACTGGCGGAATTGGTGAGAATGGCGGCAAAGCTTGAGCTTCCGGCCGGCAAGAGTGCCGCGGGGCCGTCCGGAACTGGTCACGAATGAAACTGCCTTCTAAACTTCAACACTATGGGCTGGCTGTAATTTCCTGCGGTGTGGCGTTGCCGGTGGCAAGGCCTATCGATGCACCTGCATCGTGTTTTCTTCTCGCCGTCATGGTGAGTACTCTCTTCGGTGGGTTGGGGCCGGGCCTTCTAGCGGTCGCTCTTTCGGCTATCGCCTATGAACACTTCTTTCTGTGGAGAACATCTTCTCCAGCCCACGAACCGGCTGCCCTTTTGCGATTTACGGCCTTCCTGGTATCGACGTTGCTGGTCGCCGGGTTAATGGAAACGAAACGGCGCGCCGAGCATTCCCGCAGCCGCGCCGAGGAGGCTCTTCGTCAGGCGAATTCGGATCTCGCGCGCGTCAGCCGGGCGACCACGATGGGGGAGCTCACGGCCTCCCTGGCGCACGAAGTGAACCAACCGATTGCGGCCGCAGTCACCGACTCGAACACATGCCTGCGATGGCTCATGCGCAACCCGCCTGATCTGGAAGAGGCTCGCGAAGCTGCATCGAGAACAATTAAAGATGCAACACGTGCAGCGGAGATCATCAGCCGGGTCCGCCAGCTCTTTAAGAAAGGGAGTCCGCAGCGAGAGTTAGTTGATGTAAACGAAATCATTCGCGAGATGGTGGTCCTGCTGCGCAGTGAAGCCACCCGGTACTCTATATCGGTCCGGACCAACCTGATGGCCAATCCCGCCCATGTCATGGGGGATCGATTGCAATTGCAGCAGGTGCTGATGAATCTCATCGTTAACAGTATTGATGCGATGAGGAGTGTGAATGGGACGCGTGAGCTCACTATCAACTCGCAACTGGGTGAGAACGAGGAACTTGTGGTCTCGGTCAGCGATACTGGAGTAGGAGTCCCGCCGCAGCAAGCGGATCAGATCTTTAATGCGTTTTTCACCACCAAACCTGAAGGGACCGGTATGGGACTCCGGATCAGCCGCTCCATCGCAGAAGCGCATGGCGGCCGCTTGCGGGCTGTGATGAACCCTTCCCGCGGCGCAACCTTTCAACTCAACCTTCCCGCCATAGGCGACGGCCAGGGCTGAAACTGATGGGCACTTCCATGGTTTCTTAGACCCTTAGACCAGTGTTTCGGGCGATATTGGGGACCTCATACCAACGTATGATTGCTCCCACGGCTGCGGAGCGGTACTTTGGCGACTATGGCTACTCAGAGGAGGGCAAAAAAAGTCGCGATTGTCGACGACGATGAGTTGATGCGCAATGCGTTGCAGGGCATGCTGAAATCCGTCGGACTGCAGTCACAAGCGTTTGCCTCGGCGGAAGAGTTTCTGAAGTCGGGCCAGCAGCATGAAACTGCGTGCCTGATCGCGGATATACGCATGCCGGGAATGTCCGGCTTGGAACTGCAGGCCCAACTGAACGCCGAGCACTGCAGGATTCCGACTATCTTCATCACGGCACACGGCGACACAAAAATGCGAATGCAGGCGCTACGAGCAGGCGCGGTGGAGTTCCTGGCCAAACCGTTTGATGATGAGGTACTGCTGGAGAGCGTTCGAGCAGCGCTGGAAGCCTGATAGCTAGCGCATCTGGATCAGGGGTTTCTCCGTGGGGACTATCCAAAGATTCGGCAATGGTGATCCGGCGCCGTATGAGCGGAGATTCGAGCAGGTCATAGGAAATAGTCCCGCTCTGGAATCGGTGCTCGAACAGGTCGAACGGGTAGCGCTTACCGATTCCACCGTTCTGATCCAGGGAGAAACAGGCACCGGCAAGGAACTGATCGCGCACGCGATTCATAACCTCAGTTCGCGGTGCGGACGACCCTTCGTAAGGCTGAATTGCGCTGCCATTCCGGTGGATCTCCTCGAAAGCGAACTCTTCGGCCACGAGAAAGGCGCATTCACCGGAGCGATCGCCCAAAAGATTGGCCGTTTTGAACTGGCCGATAAAGGCACGCTTTTTCTTGATGAAGTAGGGGATATTCCGGCGGCGTTGCAGCCGAAGTTGCTGCGCGTTCTACAAGAGCAGGAGTTCGAGCGCTTGGGCAGCACTCGCACTCTTCAGGTAGATGTTCGGCTGGTGGCTGCCACCAATCGCAATCTGATGGAGATGGCGAACCGGGGTGAATTTCGCAGCGATCTCTATTACCGTCTGAACGTATTTCCGATTCTGTTGCCTCCTTTGCGCGATCGCCGCGAAGACATTCCGGCGCTCGTAGCCCACTTTGTCGAGATTTATAGCCGCCGGATGAGTCGCGAGATCGATCACATTCCTCCGACAACGATGTCGGCGCTGACCTCGTACGAGTGGCCGGGGAACATCCGCGAACTGCAGAATCTTATCGAACGGGCCGTGATCCTTTCGAACGAGGGCGTGCTTCCCAATCCCTTGCCGGCAGCTGGAATCTCGACTGTCACCATGCCTTCGGCAGCGACCACTCTAAAGGACTCTGAACGCAGGCTGATCCTGCAGACGCTTGAGTCGGTCGGTTGGGTGATCGGAGGCCCGAAGGGCGCAGCCGCCAAACTTGGATTGAAGCGCACTACGCTGATACATAAGATGCAGAAGCTGGGGATTTCCCGATCCACTCACCAAAGCTCCTCAGCTGCGATGGAGCCAGGACCGCAGTGATCGGCTTCAGACGCGCGTAGTCAGGGCTTGCGTTGCTTTCAGTATGTGCGACAGGCAAATCCACACACGAGTTCCGCATGGGAAAGGCTGAATGTCCGACGAATATCAACCGCCGTGGCCTGAAGACCCACTGCAAAGGCTCATCAGAGCCAGTACTGATGGAAGATAGATGATGGATGCGGTCAGAAGTCGACGAGCGGCTGTGCTCGATCTGTGATGCACGAATCGTACCCCGGAATAGAAAAACGCTAAGTTCAGGAGCAACGCTCCCATGCTGTAGAGAATGCTCGGCTGGCCCCAGGCTGGCAGGAGAGCAAGGGGAAATAAGGCCAGCAGCGGCAATATCGTTTGCAGACTCACAGCTACATGCCTGGCCTCGCCTTCGGGCAGCACGCAATACCCAGCGCGTCGGTAGTCCTCGCGGTACATCCATGCGATAGCCATGAAGTGGGGAAACTGCCACAGGAAGAGTACGGCGGACAGGACCCATGCCTCTGAACCGATCGTGCCCGAAGCGGCCGCCCATCCTATAAGCGGCGGAACAGCCCCTGGAAAGGCACCCACCAGAGTACACAGGGGAGTTTTTCGCTTAAGTGGAGTATAGAGAGACAGGTAAGTCAACAACGCCAGAATCGAGAGTCCCGATGCGAGTGGATTGACGACGATCGCAAGATAAATGCTCCCCACCGCCGAAACCGCCACACCGAACCAAAGAACTCTGGAAGGTTCAAGCCGGCCGGCTGCGAGTGGGCGCCGGGAAGTCCGGCGCATTTGTGCGTCGAAACGGCGTTCGATGTATTGATTCAAAGTACCAGTTCCACTCGCGACCAGCAGCGTACCGAGAAGAGTGTGAATGAGTAGCATCCATGGAAAGCCAGAGGACTGGGCTGGCAGTGCCAGATAGAAGCCGGCGAATGTCGCAGTGGCAATCAAAAAATTAACTTCGGGTTTGGTGAGTGCCCAATAGTCAGATACCGCAGCGAACCGGCTAGCGACGGGCCTTGTCTCGCTGTCAACCATGGCCGCGGGGGGACGCCTCATAATAAGGATAGGTTCGGTCGCCACGTTTAGAGCACCTCCGCCTCGGCATCGTTCGGCGACGGCCCTACCAGTTCGGGCGACCCAACTCGCATCGGACTTCTCCATTGCGTGTCGGAGGGCGAGAGCATCCGTACCGTGATCGCGACCGCTGGAATCACGTATGCGAACGTCACCCACACCCACATCAAAGCGCCGGCGCATTCCTGGTCGGCGTAGGGGGCTAGACTGAACCGCTGAGGTGTGGACAGGTAGAAGGGGTAAACCAGCCGGTTACAAAACACCAGGAATGCGGAAAGAACGTCACAGGGCAGGGTGGCAAGGAAGAGGTACAGAGCCATAGACCACCGAGGCGACCTCGCCGCACCAAGGGGAGTCTGCACGACAGGCCACCAGAACAAAAGTCCTGCGACCACAAACGACAGGTCCTCCAAAATGTGCATCCCGTAGGAACGCATGCCCAACTGAAACGCGACGGGAAGATGCCATCCGATTACAGCTGCCGTACCCGCCAGCCAACACAACGCAGGATGCCGAACGCAGCGTTCGAGCCATCGTACCGGCAAACTGCCGATGGGAGGATACCTCTTAATGAAGAGTTTCGGAAGGCCGCACACCAGGGTAAAGACGGGTGCCCCCGCTAGAATCAGCGGTGCAGCGACCGTCATCAACAGAAGGTGCTTCAGCATATGAATCGTAAGTAACTGATGATCGAGTGTGGCGAGAGGAGACCCGACGGCAATCCACACTAAGACAAGGCCACTCATGAACGCTGCTAGCCGCCAGCCTGCGATCAGGTTTGGGAAGGCACTTCGCAGAGCGAGCCAACCGCGCAGATAGACCCACGCTGTGACGACCAGCGTCGATGTGATCGCGACAAGAAATGGCCACCACAGAATCTGGGCATTGGGCTCGGACATAGCCAGTTCTACCGTGGCGGCACCTCGCTTTCTCCGAGCACCACGGCTTGAGAAGCATCGCGTGCTGGCTTCTGATTCGCCGGGTGCAGAGTTTCCAGAAATGCCACAAGCGCGGTTGTCTCGGCGGGGCTGAGGTTTTTTCCATAGGCCGGCATATTTCCTCCGCCCTGGATCACCTGGCGAATCAGTTGATCTTCGGTAAGACGAACAGCAACGGCGTCCAACGCCGGTCCACGCTGCCCACCTTGGCCATTCAGCGAATGACAGTTGTGACACTGCTTGGCTTGAAAAACCAGCGCGCCCTCGCGCTCCAAGGCCGTGCGTCCGTGTATATATTGTGGTGGAATCGGCTCGCTGCTCCATGCGTCCATGATGGGACTCCATGGCGTGTGTTCTGCCAATTGAGTCAGAGTGCCGAGGGCTACAGCGATCATGAGTATGGTGAGAACGGCAATCGGTCTGCGCTTCCAACTCTTCTCCCCTTCCCCAGCCACAAGCGGAAGCGCCAGCAGGACAAGAATTCCGATGGCAGGACCTATCAGGAGGATCGGTGTTTCGGCAGCTGGGGGCAGGAACGAAAGCAGCGCATACAACCACAGAAAGAAGAAGTCGGGACGTGGTGCGGTTTGAATGATCGTCGGATCTGGTTGGCCGCCTGGACCAAAGGGACCAAAATGGACCGCACAAACGGCAATCGCGAGAAGAATAAAACCGGAGAAGAAGATGTCCTTCCACACCGCATTCGGCACGAACGGCACACCCTGCGTGTGCGTCAGTTCGTGATATTCCTGCATATATGTGGACCGCCGAACGATGCGTCCGGGCATGGGCCACTCATTAATTCCTAGCTTGAGCACCATCAGCAGGTGCAAGCCGACAAACGCGATCAGTAGTCCTGGCACAACGAAAACATGCAGCGCGAAGAACCGCGAAAGCGTCGCGCCAGCAATGATCGGTCCGCCGAGCATCAAATTGACAGCCCAGGGCCCGATTACGGGGACTCGACTTGCGATTGATGCTCCGATACCTAATCCCCAGTAGGCATCTTGATCGAATCGCAATACCTGCCCGGTAAAAGCCATGCCAAGCGTCACAAGCAAGAGAAAGACGCCAACGATCCAGGTGAGTTCTCTTGGAAACTTGTGGGCTCCAAACAGGAAGACCTGCACCATATGGATCAGCACAATCGCGACCATGAAATTCGAGCCCCATCCGTGCAGCGCTCGTATGAACCAACCCAAAGCAACGCCATGGTTGAGAGTCTGCAGGCTGTTCCATGCTTCTCCCGCAGAAGGCACGTAGATCAGCGCAAGCAAAATGCCTGTCACGAGTTGGAGCATGAAACACGTGAGTGCAGCGCTGCCGAAAACATAGAACCAGCTTGCGGTCTCGCGGGGAACTGGGTGCTCGGCCGTTTCGCGAATCGGCGTTCCAAGCTGCAAACGCAGATCGAACCAGTCACCCACTTTTTGGATCAGGCGCATGTCGGCTTGCCTCCCGCCTTATTTGCGACGGGCTGACCCGGAGTAGGCATCTCGCCAGCTTTGATCAGAAGCTTTCCATTCTCAATTTTGTAGCGGTACTGGAACAAACCGCGTTCGGGAGGTCCGGAGGCACGCGATCCGTCCTGGTAATAGGCGCCGCCATGACAGGGACACATGAAGAGATTTGATTGTGGAAACCAGCGAACCGGGCATCCCAAGTGTGCGCAGTTGATGGCAAAGACCTGGAAATTCTGATCATCCACCCTGCGAACCCAGCACGCGATGTTACCCGTTTCTCCGTCCCAGTCATTCACTAGTGGATTTCGAAAGGTGGCGAGTCGAGTCTGCCCAGCGGGAAACTGTTCCAGCCCGCCAAGCGAGAGCCACGATTCATAACCAAACTTCTCTTCGCGAGTCACAGGCGACAGGAGGTAACGCACGATCGGCACCGCCAGGA
>Ga0070717_10001286_pt1 | contig 17151 bp, 18 predicted proteins | sample LARL113metaG_FD_71366 | JGI IMG/M metagenome (GOLD analysis project Ga0070717, IMG submission 71366) | Corn, switchgrass and miscanthus rhizosphere microbial communities from Kellogg Biological Station, Michigan, USA - LAR L11-3 metaG | ecosystem: Host-associated > Plants > Roots > Rhizosphere ... | reverse complement strand
GGCGATACTTCCGGCACCCGGTAGAAATTCCGGTCACGTTGGTTTTTGGCGAGGGTCAACAACTGAAAGCGACAGCCACTAATCTCAGTGAGGGCGGCATGGCTGTTTTCTTCAGGGGCAAGTTTCCCAAGGGCGGACTTTCCAATGTAGCTTTTCGATTGCCGGGCGGCGAAATTCCTTTGGAGCCCAAAGCTCAAATTGCGTGGATCGATGGGAGCGGTCGCGCCGGTTTGCGCTTCAACGAGCTGCCTGCAAAAACCCGCGAGCAACTCGACTCTTGGTTGACTGCGCAGCCCGAAAAACCGGCCAAGAAGATTTAGTCGCCAACGCGTCTACTCCAAATACCTATCTAATTGCCGAGACACCCAGCTTGGAACTTGTGGATTTTTGATCCTGCCTTCACCATAAAGCAATATCCCAAACAGGTAGGATTTATGCTTCCCATTAACGCCAGACTTGACCGGGCACAGCGCTTAGTGCAAATGCTGGAGAACGACGCTCCGCTGCTGGCGATTCGCGTAGCCGAACTGACGCCCGAGCGGCAGCAGACGGCAAAGCGTTACGCCGCCAAACTCGCCGCATGCGCCCGGGCACAGCTTGAGAGGCTCATGGAAGAGTGCGCCGCCTGGGACCAGAACGACCCGACTCCGCAGGCGGCGGATTAGCGCTGAAGGAGCCATGACACAAAATGTTCCACCTCCCGCGCACCGCGCAAAAAATTATTTCTTGTCCACTTCTAGCGCAGTGTACAGCTCGTCAAGCGCCTGATCGATATGCCTGATAGCCGCTACGCGGTGCCCCTTAAAATCGTGGGCTGCTTTATGCTCGAGTTCGTCCTTGACGTGCTCGAGCTGACGGATTGATTCTTCAATTACGGGGTGTTCTTCCCGGTCGCCCCGGTCTTTGTCACGGTCGCGATCCTGCGCGAACCGCTTGACCTGTGGGCTGCTGTGCTGATCCGTCGGCGAATCCGCCGACGGGCAGTGCCATGGCTGTTGCCAGCATGGAACCCATCAGGCACTTCATAATTCCGCGCATTGTTATTCTCCATTGCAGAGAGTTTTGAAAAACAAACCGGGTTTAGCAGAAAACCGCTCGCGCGGCCATACACGGAAATACCGAGTATCGCGGCGATCCCACATCGGTCAGAGCACTTGTGTTGCTGGAATCAAAGCTTGCGGAACTTCGGCACGGTGATTGTCTTCGACAGTGGTTTCCTCCCAAAGACTGCGGTCACGCAGCAGGCGGGAGACTAGGGCGGTGTGCATAGCGTGTCCGGCACGATCGGCGACCACGTTGCCGAGAATCTGTTTGCCGAGTAGAGCCAAGTCGCCGATGAGGTCAAGCACTTTGTGACGCACAAATTCATCATCAAAGCGCAAGGGCGGGTTCATGAGGCCTTCTCGCGTCAGAACCAGAGCATTTTCCGGCGAAGCGCCACGGATAAGTCCCTGCTGGCGCATGGCATCGGCTTCGTGGAGAAAGCCAAATGTACGCGCTGGCGCAATCTCCCGAATGTAATTTCCATCTGACAGATCGACAGCAAAAGTCTCTTTTCCGATCAGTGGATGAGGGAAGTTTATGGTATAGGCAACCGAATAGGTATCGGCTGGATACACCGCGATGAACTTATCGCCCTCGCGCAGTTCCAGTTCGCGCCGAATGCGGAGGTATGTCCGAGGGCGCCGCTGCTTGCGAATTCCTGCTTTGTGAATGGCATCAATGTACGGTCGGGCACTCCCATCCAGAATTGGCAGCTCAAGATTATCCAATTCGACGATGGCATTGTCGATGCCACAGCCGATACATGCCGAGAGCACGTGCTCGGTAGTGGAAATCAGCACGCCCTTTTTCATCAAGCTCGTGGCATAGCTGACTCGGGCAACGTTGCGGCTGACTGCTTCCACTTCGAAACCATCGAGATCGACGCGTCGGAAGACCACACCCGTGCCAGGCGGCGCCGGCAAAATCCGCAATTGAACCGGAGCCCCGCTATGGAGGCCTTTGCCGCGGCATTCTACAGGCGTGCGAATTGTCTGTTCTTGCTTCAATCCCTGATCTAGTATCTACTGTTTGATGAGGAGATTACAGCCAAGGTGCGAAAGTCTGGCTGTGTCTAATTAGCCACACTTCGTGGTGCGAAGGAAACGTCCTTTGCTTGCCCTAGTGTCATCTTCTACATACGATGGGGCTTTCTGCTGTTTCCCCATCCTAGGATGGAGGCATGTTAGATGGGGCTCAACGAGCAGGGACACCCTTGTTCGGATCATAGGTGACTTGGACTTCAAACTTGGAGTCGCTTATGCCCTGATTGTAGGTCACTGTAGTTAAGAATCGCTGGTTCGCCATATCGCCGTTGTAGGTGCGAGTCACCGTATGCGGCGTCATAATGTTTCGCACTGGACGATAGTTGTCATAGATCTCTTCTTCTATATTGCGTTCCTTGTCGGTGGGGTCGCGCCAGGAAAAAGTCTTCTTCACCGGGAGGTGGTCGTTGAAATCAATGTACAAGGTTACGCCTTCATTTTTGGCGTTCATGACGGTAATCTGGTCGACCGATTTCCCTTCCGTGACTGCCTGCCCTTCGTAGAAAAGCGCAACTCTGGGTTCGGTGAGCCACTGTCGCAGTACGCGATCGAGAGCGTAATGCTGTCGTCGCAAATAATCGCTTAGCTCTTTCGTGTCCAGCGGACGCGTGCCTTTGAACGTGACCTCGTATCCTTTATCCCCGTCATAGACATAAACCACGTCGCGCTTGGGGGTCAGCTCCACGCGGTCTTTGTCAGGATATTTGTAGAAGCGCCAAAAGCGGACACCGAAGCTGTTAGGCTGACCATGGTGAAAGGTGAAAGTCCTGCCTTCCTGGGTGATGTCCTGAATGTTTAAGTACGCCTGGCCACCGAGAGCCTGAATCGCAGCATCGAGAATGGTCTTGGCCTTGCGTGCGTTCTCCTGATCGACAGGGATCGGCTGAGACGGAGGTGCAACGGCTTGCGAGAATGCCAGCGCTGCTACCATTAAGAACGTCACTAGAAGTTTCATGTGCAGAAAGTTAGATGCCTGAAAGAACGGCCCAATGTAGGCAGTGCGCAAAGTAGAGCCGTTTGCACATTTACCCTACGAGCACCGCCCCGCCATTTACGTTAAACACCTCTCCTGTAATAAAACCGGCATGATCGGTGCATAGAAACAAAATGGGCGCCGCAATCTCCTCGGGCTTGGCCGCGCGACCGAGAGGGATGATCGCAAAGATGGCCTTGCTTGTTTTGGGGTTGTGCAGCGCGGTCGCAGACATGTCGGTATCCACCCACCCCGGGGCCACGGAGTTTACGTATATTGCATGGCGCGCCAGCTCCGTGGACAAGCTCTTGACCATGCTGATAAGCGCGCCTTTGGTAGCAGCATAATCGCAGTGAAAGGCTTCGCCGCGTTGTCCGGCAGTTGAACTAACCAGGACGATGTGACCAGCCGCCGCTCCCGATCTCTTTTGTCTCTTCATCTGCGCAACCGAATGCTTGATCAGCGCGAACACGCTGTCGAGATTGATTGCGACGGTGCTGCGCCATTGCGGATCAGACATTTTCTCAATCGGAGCATCTTCCGGAGGCCATACTCCGTGGTTCGCGATCAAAATATCAAGCCGCCCAAAACGCTTAACGGTAGCTTCGACCAATTCTGCCGCGGTTGCTGTTCCGGAAAGATTGCAGTGGATGGCGGCACAGTTCTTATCTCCCAGATCTTTGATCAGCCGTTCCGACTGCGCCTTGGATTTTTCGTAATTGAACATGATGCGAGCCCCAGCCGCCACGAACATCCGGACTGCCGCCGCGCCAATGCCGCGTGAACCTCCTGTGATCAGTGCAACCTTACCGCCGAGCGAAAGAGTGATGGGCATGGAGAAATAGTTTCCAGTTTCCGAGTTTTAGTTTCAAGTCGAGAACGCCGCTTTCCATTTTCGCAGAAGATCGCTTTTTCGCGCCTGGACCGAAACCCTAAGGACCGAAACCCTAAGGTCTTATCCCTCTAAAGCAGAACCGGAATCTGGCCGAAAGAATATGTGTGGGCGTGTCCACGCACGTCACGGTTTGAGGCTCCGAGCACACCAGAGAAGCTTATGTCCAGCGTGATACGGCTCATCCATGCCTCCATTGCGACGAAGCCGCTGCGGCGAGCGGCACGAAAAACCACGTTGTGGTTTACGTGGCCGGTAGTCCTGCTTGCGACGGCAAGTCTCCTTGCGCAACAGCAAACGAAAGACCTCGGCGAAGCCAGCTTGGAAGAGCTCGCAAATATCACGGTTTACACCGCCTCGCGACATATACAGAAGGCCACTGAGGCTTCTTCCTCGGTCACGGTAATCACTCGAGACGAGATCCAGAAATACGGCTACCGCACCCTTGCTGACATCTTGCGTAGCGTACGAGGGTTCGACATTACTTACGACCGCAACTTTACTTATGCGGGAGTGCGGGGTATAAACCGACCCGAAACTTACAACAGCCGTGTGCTCCTGCTGATCGATGGTCACCGGATCAACAACAATATTTACGAACAGGCAATGCTGGGAACAGAGTTCCCGCTGGACGTGGCCTTGATTGAACGAGTGGAAGTTGTGCGTGGCCCCAGTTCCTCGCTTTACGGGACCAGCGCCTTATTTGCGGTAATAATCCCACCGGCGCTTTCGCCACGCTATTCAATGATCCGCGGTCGCGTACATTCGACAGCGAGCGATACCCGGATCTCAGTTATCGGCGTCCTATGCGCAACGGTTGGGATCTGGCGGCGCGCACATCCGCGGCCAGGCACGTTTATGACGGCATCTACGTCTATGGGCCTGCGGCTCCCGGAGAATCCGATCTGCTGAACTACGATTTTGCCCGCGGAACCTGGTGCAGCGGCGACCTAAAACTGCAGCACAACTTGGAACGCCATAATCTGACTTTTGGCACAGAAGTTCCAGGAAAACCTGCAACAGGATCAAGGCAACTACAATATTAATCCATTTTTTCCCTATATCGCCAGCCGGCCGGCGAGATCAGGGATCTGGGCATTCTACGGTCAGGATGAATTTGGCCTTACTCGCAAACTCTCTTTGAGCGCGGGTGTGCGCCACGATCACTATTACACTTTTAGCGGAACCACGAACCCGCGGCTCGGGCTCATCTATCATCCCTTTTCACAAACTGCTCTTAAACTGCTCTATGGCAGCGCATTTCGCGCTCCAAGCGCCTACGAGATGTTCTACTACGGGTTGGGCCAGTATCAGGCGAACCTCCATCTGCAGCCGGAGACCATCAAAAGTTATGAAGTGGTGGCGGAACAAGGCTTGGGTAAGCACTTTCATCTAACCGCCAATGTGTTCCGCAATCAAGTGGGCCGATTAATTACACAAATGCTGAATACCAGTGGTTTTTTGGTATTCCAGAACACTTCCGGCGCTCACGTTAACGGTTTCGAGACTGAGCCCGACGGTCGTTTTCCGGGCGGTCCGCAGGGTAGGGCGAGCTACAGTTACACCGACGACCAAAATGCGCTCACTAGGCAGACTCTGACCAATTCTCCCCACCATCTCGCGAAATTGAACGTGATCGTGCCCATGCTTCAACAGAAACTGTTTGCCGGCCTGGAGGCGCAATTCAATAGTCGAGCCACCACCTTAGAAGGAGGAACCGCGAGCAGCTTTCAAGTTTACGACGCGACTCTGCTGGGGCACGCGATGGGGAAGCATCTGGACATCTCTGCGCGCGCTTATAACCTGCTCGATAAAAAATACTTCGACCCCGCGCCCGTCGGTTTAACCCAAGATCAAATTCAGCAGGACGGAAGAAACTTCCGGGCACAGATCACTGCCAGATTTTAGAGCGGATCGGGCTCAAGGCCAACCGTGCAACCGAAAAACAAACCAGTGCCGGAGGATCGTCATAGGTACGGTTGGACGCGGCTCATCCGAACCGCAGTGTCTGGAAGTCTCCTGACCTTCATTCTGGTGGGCTGTGCTCACGGAGAAGAAGCCAGCGAATACCAGGTCAAAAGCCGCCTATCTTTACAATTTTGCTAAGTCGGCCCAGTGGCCACCGCAAATTTTGCAGGATGGCAATGCGCCTCTGGTCATTGGAATCTTTGGTGGCGACGAAGATTTTGTGGACATCCTGAAAGACATGGTGGCGGAAAAAACAATCGGAACACACCCGATTGCCGTAAAGCATCTCAGCATCGGGGATGATCTGGCATGCTGTCAAATGGTCTTCTTTCGAGCATCGGAGCGGAAGAACACGCGTGTTGCTATCGCGTCCTTAGACTACGCCAATGTTCTTCTCGTAGGCGAGGACTCCGCATTCCTGCGAGCGGGCGGCATGATCAATCTAGTGCTGGACAAGGACAAGGTTCAGTTTGAGATTGCGCATGACGCGCTCGAGCGGTCTAACATTCATTTCAGCTCGAAGTTTCTAAGTTTGGCGAAAGCCAATTATGAATCGTCCAACCAGCAAGCCGACGGTTCTCGCCAGCTTCGAGTCAAGATTTCTCCTGAATATCCAACGATCGCGAGGAAAATGAACCTCAAGGGGGCGGTGCAGCTCGAGGCTCTAGTCGGGCGTGATGGGACGGTGAAAGAAGTCAAAGTGCTCGGCGGACATCCCTTGCTGGCCGATGCGAGCCGGCTGCGAAGGATAGCATCGAGTTAGTGAGGTACAGTTTTGGCCCGGAAAACTAGAGCTGCTCTTTGTGAAGCGGGTTCCAGAGATCAGCCGCTTAAGCTCGATGAAGCTTTCTCCTGTTTAAGTTCACGAATAAGGATGCGCACCAACATGCCGTCATAGCGAGTCCCGCTCAGCTTCTCCAGTTCATTCAGTGCCTGCTCGCTCGTCTTCGCCGTGGCGAAGGAACGATCAGTGGTCATGTTCACATATGCGTCCGCGATCGCTATGATGCGCGCCCAGAGCGGGATTTCTTCGCCACGCAAGCGGGCCGGGTATCCGGCTCCATCGAATGCTTCGTGGTGATGCTCAACCGCTTTTTGGATGTTCTCACTTCCCGGGATAGTCGCAAGAATCTCCCCGCCGACTCGCGAGTGCATCTTCAAAATATAAAATTCGTCATCGGTCAACGGTCCCGATTTGTTCAGCGTACGCTCGGGAACAAAAATCTTGCCCACGTCGTGCACGCGCGCAGCATAGACCAAATCCGCAACATCCTCCGATGTCAGCCGCAAAGAACGAGCGATAATCTCACAGTAGTGGGCAACCATCTCACCGTGTCCGGAGCTGTTCAGCTCGCGCGACTCGGCTGCGCGAGTGAGCGTCTCGATGGCCTCGCGCAACACCACAAAATTGCGCCCTTCATCATCACCACACATCTTCTTAAGCGTAGTAAGTAATTCTTCCAGGTGCTCGGGGCCAGTGTGCTCACGTTGCAGAAAGCCTTCAATGTAACCAGAGATGAGCTGCCGCTGCACGGCGGCTGTTTCGCCATCCGCAAATTCTTCCGCAGTTGAAACGCGGTCGCCGCCCTTATGCTTGGATACGTACATGCCGGCATCGGCGACGCGAATAATATCTTCCACGGAAAACCCGTGTACGGGAAAGCTTCCCACGCCAAAGCTGCCGGTAATGTGCTGTTCTTGAAGCATGGGATCGGTAGATATCCACAAGCGCAGGCGCTCGGCCAGTATCTGCGCCTGTTCGACTCCGGTTTCCGGCATCAGGATGATGAATTCGTCCCCGCCGTAGCGAGCCACTACGTTCGACTGCCGGCACTTCTGCTCCAGTAGCCGTCCGACGCGAGCCAGCACCAGATCGCCTTCCAGATGCCCCTTCGTGTCATTAACTTCTTTGAATTTGTCCAGGTCCATCAGCACGACTGAAAACGGACGGCCAGAGCGCGACGCGCGCTTCCACTCGGAGTTGAGGGCTTCCCAGAAGAAGCGGCGGGTCTTTATGCCAGTAAGACCATCGGTAATCGACTGCTGCTGCAGTTGCTGAAAAACGAGAGCGTTATGCAGCGCCGTGGCGAGCAAGTCGGCCAGAGTCTTCATTACCAGGACATCCTGCGGCGTGAACGCGTCTTCACTTTGGCTCTCGACATTCAGTACGCCTTGCAATTTCTCGCCGTAAGTGATCGGGATGCACAAGACAGCATGCGAATCCGGTAGCACGCCCTGCAGACGCTGGTCACCAGTCATCTGCACCAAAGCCGTCTCTCCAGTTCGCGCCACCCGACCGACGATGCCGGTCCCAAGAGGAATTCTTTTGCCAAGGACCTGCGCCGTAATGCCCGCCTCCGCCCTGATCTCGATCTCTTTCGTGAAGTAATCAAAAATTCCAATCCCGATATGATCAAAGCGAAAATTCTTCTGGATATGGCTGACGATCTCGGCGAGCATTTGCTCCGAATCTTCACTCGAGATGGCAGTTTTGGAGATGCTGTTAAGAAAAGCAAATTGGCGGGCGCGGCGCTGCTCTTCGGCGAAGAGCCGCGCATTCTCCACCGCGACCGATAGCTGGCCTCCGGCAATCTGCATCACTTCCAAGTCGCGTTGCTCGAACACGTACTCGCGTTCCGTGTTCATTGCCGCCATCACACCCGCGGGCTTGCCGCCAAGCATGATTGGCACTGCGCAAACACATTTGGCTGGTTTGCCTGGGACAAAAGTGACGCCGAGACGCTCACGCGCCTTCTCCAGTTCGGCGCGGACGAGAAGCGGCTGGCCGGCGCGGATGATGTAATCCGTCAATCCATTGCCGGCTTTGCGCGAGCGCTTGGGTTGCACTTCGCCGTCCACGACCTCCAACTCAAACCGGATCTCATCACCCTCCTGAAAGGCGATATAAAACTCGCTGGTATCAAAAATTTGTCCGAGCTCCTTCTGAATGGCGCGCAGGACTTCATCCTGATCGAGCCGGGAGCTGATTGCCTGGCCGATCTGCGTGAGCAGCTCGAATTCTTTTGTGCGCCGCTGGGTGTCATGCATCACCACGTAGTTTTCCAGCGTGAGACCAATCTGCAGCGCCAGACCGATTAACAGGCGCAGGTTCGAGGAGCCCAGCACCCGCCGAGCAGCGTGGGGAAACAAAATAACTCCGAAGTTATGCTCGCGGGTTTGAAGGCTGACAGCAGTAATATTGCGAATACGTTCCGCGCCCAGGACCTGGCGGAACTGCTCAAACCGCGCTCCAGGAAACGCGGGAAGAGGTTCCGGCAGCTCAGAAAGATCGCGGAAACTTACAAAACCTCCGCGCCGGTACGCCAGTTCGGAAACATATTCTCCTGCTCCGCTGGTGGCGATTTTCTGCAGGAATTCGGGCGAGAAACCGCGCTGCACAGAGGGCAGTACTGCTCGCCACCGATCGGAGATATAGATTACCGCTCTGCCCGTCGGAAGCGGAGCAACCAGACGGTCGAGGATGCTTTGCATGCTGGGAACAAGATCCTCCGCCGAGAGCAACCGCGTGGGATCGACTCCGAGGGTGGAGAACGCCAGGGCATTTTCCTGTACTGCCTTGCGCTCGTTCTCGAACAGCACCATGACCATCGCAATGCCTAGCAGCATCTGGGGAATGGGGCCAAGCAGGTGGCCGGCATTGCCGAACAACTCAAGATACGGGCTGCTAAGGTCGGGAACAATCATCAGCACAGCCCACAACGCCACCGCCGTGGCCAACAACTTGAAAGCAAGGGAATTCTTGCGTTGCGAATAGCGGAAAAAATCGAATGAGCAATACAAGAGCACCGCACCCAGGCCCACTTCCAAGCGGAGGTGCAAATTTGTGATATTGAGCTGGAACACACCGTTGACGAAGTGCTCGCGCAGGTTCCATAGAGCCAGCGCCACTCCGCCACCAGCAATACCGAAGTCATACCAGCGTGGGCGGAATCGTTCCCGCATCAAACGGGTCGAAATGAAGATGCAAAGTGCCATCAGGACCAACAGGAGCGAGGCGAGCAAGAACATCGGCGCAGACGGATGCCGGTAAGCGCTCCAGCCATCGAGAGCATAGTGAAGGGTGTAGGCGGCCCATCCCAGTTGCCAGGCGCGGAAATAATCCTGCCGGCTCTGCTCATAAAGATAGGTAAAGACAAGGAAAAGCAGCAGGGCCACAAAGCCCGGAACGATGATCATGCTGATGCTGACACTATTCATGACGCGCAGAACACATTAGGTGCTCCTAATGTTTTCACACCCTGCCCGCCAAAACAACAGTTTTAGGCACCGCATAGATACCAAAGAATCGCTCTTTTGGGTTTAAGAGTCGGTATTTATCCGAATGTTCCGGTCATGCCCATACTTCATTGTGCGTTCCGCATAACCGTAACATCGAAATCAGTTACCACCGATACTCCCCATCTAGCAAGATTCCATATCAATTGAACGGCGAGCGACCTGTCCCGGCACCTCATCCAGAAAACTTAGGACTCCGGTGCTGTAGTTTGCTAGAATCTCGCTCTCTCAGGAGAGCAGCGAGAAAGTGAGACAACAAGAAATCGGCTAGGGCCATTGGCAAGCACAATAAAGAGTTGTTTAGCTGCTAAGAGAGGCTGCTGTGTTTTGTAGCAAGTGCGGCACGAATCTACCCGAGGGTTCAGAGTTTTGTCTGAAGTGCGGAAAGGCAATTCAAGTCACAGCGGGTGTGCCCTCCGCAGTTACTCCGTTCTGTAGCAAATGCAGTGCTGAGCTGCCCGACGAATCACATTTCTGCCTCAAGTGTGGACAGCCAGTAACTCCGCCGGGAGCGGGGACGGCGCTTGCCGTAGCTGGAAACAGCGCAGCCGCCGCGGCACCGGCACCTGTGCCGATGCTCAAGCTCGTCCGGAGACGCTCCAAGCCAAGGACAGCAATCTGGATCGCAGTACTTATGCTGCCGGCAATCGCTTGGGTTCTACTCAGCAACAACACCGCCGCGCAAGAGCTTCGCGAATTCATCATCATGTCGCACACGGAAACTATCACGGAAGGCGACTTTCCGGTGCGGCCGCACAGCTTCTCCAGCTTCAAATTCACAGTTCCGCCCGGAGCCATCCATGTCTCTGTAAACGGCCAGTTCAGCACGAGCGGAGGATCAAGCAATGAGAACAATATGGAAGCCTTTTTGGTGACCGACGAAGCCTTTGCGGCCTGGCAGAGCGGGTACTCAACGGATACGTTCTATGAGAGTGGCAAAGCCAGCCAGGGTGAGATTAATGCCGCGCTTCCGTCTGGTGGCGGTGCGTACTATCTTTTGTTCAAGAACGAATCCTCGTCGCGGACCGGCAAGGAAGTCCACGCAGTTGTGAGTTTGCACTACAACAGGTGGTTTCCGGAGTGGCTTCTGCGCCTCAGAGAACAACTCTGGCGTGGGGTACAACCCTTGGCATAAGCAGGCCTGGCCAAGTTCTTCCGAACCTTCACTGTTAAGTTCCCCAAGCTGGTTCGTCTTGCGATCCGGTCACAACTCTGAAAGTGGAGCTCGCAAGGTGGATCCCTCGGTCAAGATGACCGACCGCTCAATGAAGTTCTCCAACTGTCTGACATTGCCCGGCCAATGATGATTCAGCAGAGCATCTATGGTTTCAGGAGAGATCCTTTCGATGTGTTTGTTCATACGGCGCGCGAACTTCTGCACGAAGTAATGCACGAGTGGCGGAATATCTTCTCGTCTTGCGCGCAGCGGCGGAACCTGGATTAGGGATGCGCTGAATTGATGGTACAAATCCTCGCGGAATCGACTCTCCGCGACCCACTTTCCCAGATCTTGTCTGGTCGCTGCAATCAAGCGCACATCCAGGCGGATCGCGCGCGTGCTGCCTAGTCGTTCAAATTCACCGCGTTTCAGCACCCGGAGCAGCTTAGGCTGAAGGTCCAGGGGGAATTTGGTGATCTCATCCAGGAACAACGTTCCTTTGTTCGCCAGTTCCAGCCGGCCGGTCTTCTCGTGCCTGGCGCCATCAAATGCTCCTTTCTCATATCCGAATAGTTCGCTTTCCAGCTCGGCTCCGGTTATCGCACAGTTAACCTTCACGAAGCTCTCATTCCTTCTGGCACTTACGCGGTGGATGGCTCGTGCGATTGACTCCTTCCCTGATCCTGCTGCACCAACAAGCAAGACAGTAGTGTCGATCAGGGCCAGCTTCTTCGCCTGCGCCAAAACTTGCTTCAATGCTGGACTCTGGCCGATGATCTCTTCAGAGCCAGCTCCCGGGCGAATTTCCTTTTGCACTTGACACTTCCTTCCTTTATCACACCACCGATTTCGCGCGGTCGTGCACAACATGTTCTCGTTCCATCCCGTTCAGTGTTCCCTTTTCGCGAGAGCTCTCGTTAGAAGGCCACAACTCTGCTGAAGGAGCATTTAGAACTGGGCCTTGGGAAAGAATTACGGAACGCTCGACAAAGTTTTCCAGTTCCCTCACGTTTCCTGGCCATCCCCAGACCTTCGGCTCGTCATCGACACAATTCCCGCGCTGGTCTGGAGTAAATTGCCCGACGGCTCCGCTGATTTCTTCAATCAACATTTTCGGGAATATACGGGTCTCCCGTTGGAGGAAGGGCTGGGCGAGGGGTGGTTGAAAGCCATTCACCCTGAAGACCGTGCAAAATTCGAGGATGAATGGCGCACGGCCTTGGCGGCCGGTAAACCTTTCGACGTAGAAGCGCGCCTGCGGCGGGCTGACGGAGAATATCGCTGGTTCCTGCTCCGCGGCGTGCCGTTGCGCGACAACCTGGGAAACGTCACTAAATGGTATGGAACGACTACTGATATTGAAGATCGGAAGCGAACTGCATGGGCATTGCAGGAAGCGCAGGCGAATCTCGCCCACGTCACACGAGTGGTTGCGATGGGAGAACTGGCTGCAGCAATTGCCCACGAGGTCAACCAGCCCCTTGCGGCGATCGTAACCAATGCCAATTTCTGCTTGCGCCAGCTCGCAAGTGCGACTCCGAACTCGGACAAATTGCGCGAGGCAATCTCGGAAATTGTGAATGATGGCACAAGGGCGAGCGCCGTCATTTCAAGAATCCGCGCACTCTTGCAGAAGTGCGCCCCCGAGCGAGTTGCTGTGGACGTTAATCAGATTATTCAAGAGGTCACCATCCTGCTTCGCAATGAGATGACCCGGAACCGCGTTGCTCTGCGAACCGATCTTGCCGCTGATTTGCCCCGCGTGAGCGGAGATCCCGTGCAATTGCAGCAGGTCCTGATTAACCTGATCATGAACGGCATCGACGCCATGCGTCCGCTTGCGCATCGGCCACGCGAACTTCTTATCAAGTCAGCCAGGAACCACAATGAGGTGTCCATCCAAGTTCAAGACTCTGGAGCCGGGCTCGATCCAGAGCGAGCGGAGCACATCTTCGAACCATTCTTTACCACTAAGCCAGAAGGTATCGGAATGGGATTATCAATCAGCCGGTCTATTGTCGCCCCCGGCGGGCGTTTGTGGGCTGAGTCAGATTCCAAGGGGGCCATGTTCCAATTTACTTTACCAACCAAGTAGTACATGAGTAATGTAGCTCCTGTCGTTTTCGTAGTGGATGACGACCCCTCGGTTCGTCGCGCCATACAGCGTCTCGTCGAATCTGGTTGCAAGTCGAACTATTCGCCTCAGCACCGGAGTTCCTGCGAAGCAAACGTCCGGATGCTCCCAGCTGCCTGGTACTAGATATCAGGCTACCCGGCATAAGTGGGCTCGACTTTCAGCGCCACCTGGCTGAAGGTAACATTCATATTCCCATCGTCTTCATCACTGCCCATGGAGATATCCCCATGACTGTCCGCGCCATGAAGGCGGGAGCAGTCGAGTTCCTCACTAAGCCATTCCGCGATCAGGATCTGCTGGATGCGATTCAAATCGCGCTGGAGCGGGACCGTACGAGGCGTGTACAAGAGGCAGAAGTGCAAAGCTGCATGAGCGCTATGAATCGCTGACGCCTCGCGAGCGAGAGGTGATGCCTTTGGTCGTTTCCGGTCTGCTCAACAAGCAAATTGCCGCCGAAATTGGAGCTAGTGAGGCAACGGTAAAAGTTCATCGCAGCCAACTTATGCGAAAGATGGGAGCCGGATCGTTAGCTGACTTGGTGAGAATGGCCGCTGAAATGGGAGTTCCTGCTGCAAGGCCCAAAGCTCCGTAATGCGGATGATTGCTGTTCGGAAATCAGAGGTTCGCAATCTGTTCATCAAATAATTCTCCGTAGGCGCAATTTTAGGTTTTTCAAAACGCTGCCGCCACGCCGGATATTCAGCACGCAGTCCTCCAGTTCCGCTCCTTCAAATACGTCGCCAGATTTGAGGCGGTTGTCGATCGTCGCCTCGTGAGGCATTCTCCATGCCAATCCGGGCGAGCATACCCGAGGGTCAACATCACTGCTCGAAGATTATGTTTTTCCAGTACACGAGATATGCTGTTTGCACATCCAAGGTCGGCAATGAACTCAGTGACTGCGAGTGCGGTGCGCAAGACGCAATTGCTCACATTAGTGGTGATCGCCAGTAACGTCGTTGGCAACGTTTCTCTCAGCCACGGGATGCGCCAGGTGGGCAAAATTGTTTCCGCATCCCCGCTGGATTACGCGCGTGCGTTCGCGAATCCATGGGCGATGGCGGGAGTGCTGGTTCTGGCGCTGTGGATGATTAGCGATCTGGCCCTGCTCAGCCGCGCCGACCTCAGTTTCGTGCTGCCAGTCACGGCTAGCGCCTATGTGCTGATTGCCCTGGCGGGACATTTCCTGCTACACGAACGCATCTCCGCCCAGCGATGGGTCGCGATTGTGGTGATCACGCTCGGCGTTGTGCTGGCAGAAGAAACGCCGCCGCGCACCACCGAGGGTGCACCGGAGCACCTGCTATGAGGTGGATTCTCGTGGGAATCATCGCCCTTTGCAACACGGTTGGAGACGTGCTTAACACCGCCGGCATGAAGCGTCAAGGCGAGGCGGAACTGGATCCGCGCTCGGTTGCCCACATGGTGGCGGGAATTTTTCGTAATCCGCTGGTGCTGGCAGGACTGGGAGCGTTGGCCGTAGCCTTCATCGCATTGCTGTCTCTCCTTTCGATTTCGAATGTCAGTTTCGCTGTTCCTGCTACGGCAATCAGCTATTTGCTCGAAACGCTCCTGGCCAAGTACGTGCTGAAGGAAAAAGTAACATGGCGGCGGTGGGGAGCGGCATCGCTAGTGGCTTTCGGCGTTCTGATGCTCTCGTGGTAGCTGCGGAATCGCAGCCTTTGACGCTGAGATTCTCCCACCAGCCTTTGGACATGTTCCTTCGAGTGTTCCTCCCGATGGGTTTCGCTTCCACAAAGTTCCTGCGCTTGGCATCATGTCAAAATGGCATTTGCTTTCCCTGATGAACGATGGCTGCCGAAGTCTGTCCTCTGTCTGCGTGATTACAACCTCAATAAGTTTGCGCATGACGTGATCGCCGGCATCACCGTCGGCCTGGTTGCTTTGCCACTCGCCATGGCGTTTGCCATCGCCTCGGGATTGACCCCTCAGGCGGGAATTTACTGCGCGATGGTGACGGGCTTTCTAATTTCTGCTCTGGGAGGGTCCAAGACTCAGATCGGCGGCCCAACGGGGGCTTTTGTTGTTGTCGTCGCCGGCATTGTCGCCGCACATGGCGTGGACGGCTTGTTCATGTGTACGGTGATGGCCGGAATCCTGCTTGTTGTTATGGGCACCACCGGAATGGGGACAGGGGTGAAATTTATCCCGCGGCCGGTCGTGATCGGGTTCACCAACGGAATTGCGGTTTTGATTGCCAGCACACAGGTGAAGGACTTCTTCGGCCTGCATCTGGAAAAAGTGCCGGGCGTGTTCTGGCTACGGATGAAGGCACTCGCTGCCAACTCTCCGACATGGTCACCGACAGCGACAATCCTCGCCTCCGCCACAGTTGGCACGATGTTGTTGTGCCGCGTACTTTCAAAGCGCATTCCAGGACCAATCGTGGCGATGCTGGGAGCGACCGCCACAGCTTTTTTTCTGAAGCTTCCGGTCGAAACGATAGGAACGCGCTTCGGTGGAATCCCCAGCGGCCTTCCCCACATGGTGATTCCACGCTGGCATGCAGGGCTGGTTCATGGACTGCTCGGGCCGGCGTTCACTGTGGCGATGCTGGGTGCGATCGAGTCGCTAATGTCGGCGGTAGTCTCCGACCGCATGAGCAATGACCGGCACAATCCGAATGTGGAACTGATTGGACAAGGGGTGGCGAACATTATGTCGCCGATGTTCGGCGGACTGCCGGCCACCGGTGCCATCGCTCGCACCGCAACAAACATTCGCTCTGGCGCGCAGTCGCCGATAGCGGGAATGATTCACTCCCTCACGCTTCTGTGTGTCCTGCTGTTTGCTGCGCCGCTGGCCAGCTATATTCCAATGGCCGCACTGGCGGGCATCCTGATGATCGTCGCTTACAATATGGGTGAGTGGCGCGAAATTCCGCAGTTACTTCGGCTCACTAAGACTGACATCAGCATCTGGCTGGTTACCTTTGCGCTCACAGTATTTGCCGATCTTACAGTCGCGGTTGAAGCGGGAATGATTCTGGCAGCGCTGCTGTTCATCAGCCGTGTTGCCGCAACTACAACCGTGTCCCAAGTAACCGACGACTACATCGAAGACGGGCGTGTTCACATTCTGCAAGATAAAGACATTCCCTACTACGCGACTATTTTTCGCATCCACGGGCCGTTTTTGTTTGGCGCGACAGACAAGATCTCCGCAGTTACCGAGAACATTCACAAGCTGCCACCAGTTGTGATCTTGCGCCTGCGCAACATGACGGCGATCGACGCAACCGGCTTATTCGCATTGGAGGAAGTCGCCAGACACTTACATGGGACCAAGCGAACGTTGATTCTGTGCGGCGCGCGCGAACAGCCCGCGCGGCTGATTCATCAGGCCGAGTTTGAGGATGTAGTCGGAGCCGAGAACATCTGCGACAACGTTCAGGACGCCTTGCAGCGTGCCGAGGAAGTTTACGAGCGATTGGAAGCCAAGTCTGCGGCTATGTGACACGCTGCCAAGACTGCTTCCTGAATCTAGAACAAACCCGCATTTTACCCCGCCTGCAGCTTCGCGAGAATTGTCGCTTGGTCCCTGGAAAGGGACGTTCGCATTAGAATCATCTGCCATGACTCCCGCCCCAACGGTGCAAGTGCGCGGGATTTGTGGGGG
>Ga0070717_10001284_pt1 | contig 17163 bp, 17 predicted proteins | sample LARL113metaG_FD_71366 | JGI IMG/M metagenome (GOLD analysis project Ga0070717, IMG submission 71366) | Corn, switchgrass and miscanthus rhizosphere microbial communities from Kellogg Biological Station, Michigan, USA - LAR L11-3 metaG | ecosystem: Host-associated > Plants > Roots > Rhizosphere ... | reverse complement strand
GCGGGCCCACGAACAGGTCCCACAGATGAAGGCTTACGACTGTGCGCACTTTCAGCCCCAAGGCCGCTGACATCCAGCGTCAGTGGCACGTCATCGACGCCTCAGATGTCGTGCTCGGCCGTCTGGCCAGCCATGTGGCGATCCTCCTGCGAGGCAAGCACAAGCCCATCTTCGCGCCCCACTTGGACACCGGTGACTTCGTGATCGTGGTGAACGCGTCGAAGGTCGCGCTGACCGGCACCAAGCTCACCGACAAGCGGGTGTACCGGCACTCGGGCTACCCCGGCGGCATTCGTTCTGTGACTTATGGAGAGCTGCTCGCCAAGCACCCCGAGCGGCTGGTGGAGGGAGCGGTCAGGGGAATGCTGCCCAAGAACACCCTGGGCAGGAGCATGCTGCGCAAGCTCAAGGTGTACCCGGGGCCGGACCATCCGCACCAGGCGCAACAGCCCGTCCCGTTCACGATCACCCAGATCGCACAGGAAGCGCGAGGAAAGTAACGTGGCTGAGCCCACTGGCACGGAGACCCTCGACGAGGGCCTTAACGAGCACCTAGACGAAGACGCCGCAGCCCCCTCGGAGTACACCACCGAGACCGGTCCCGAGGAGCCCGGCCGCCGGTCGGCGCCGCGGCCCGTCGTAACGGGCAAGGCACTGGGTACGGGCCGCCGCAAGGAGGCGATCGCGCGGGTCCGCATCGCCCCCGGCACCGGGCAGTGGCTGATCAACGACCGGCCGCTGGAGGTGTTTTTCCCGAACAAGGTCCACCAGCAGCTCATCAGCGAGCCGCTGGTGACGCTCGGGGCCGAGAGCCAGTTCGACGTGATCGCCCGGGTCTCCGGGGGCGGTGTGACCGGCCAGGCGGGGGCGCTGCGCCTGGGGATCGCGCGCGCGCTTACCCTCGTTGACCCGGAGAACCGGGCCACCCTGAAGCGGGCTGGCTTCCTGACCCGGGACGCGCGGATCAAGGAGCGCAAGAAGTACGGGCTGAAGAAGGCCCGGAAGGCGCCGCAGTACTCCAAGAGGTAGCACCGGAAGCGGGACACGACATTTCCGGAAAGCCACGCACGCCGACCACGGGGGACCCTTTCATGGGCCGGCTCTTCGGCACCGATGGCGTTAGGGGCGTTGCGGGAGAGGACCTGACCGGCCAGCTGGCGATGGACCTTGCCGCCGCAGCGGCCGGGCTGCTGCAGGACGAGCGCGCCGGCACCGCGGCCCAGGCCAACGGCACCCGGCCGGTCGCCGTCGTTGGCCGCGACCCGCGGGCATCCGGCGAGTTCCTCGAGGCCGCAGTGGTGGCCGGCCTGGCTGGCGCTGGCGTGGACGTGCTGCGCCTCGGCGTGATCCCCACGCCGGGCGTCGCCCATCTGACCGCCGAGCTTGGGGCCGACCTCGGCATCATGCTCTCGGCCAGCCACAACCCGGCAGCGGACAACGGGATCAAGCTGTTCGCACGGGGCGGGTTCAAGCTGCCCGATGCCGCCGAAGACGAGATCGAGGCCCGCCTGGCCAGCCCCGGACGGGCCCGGCCCGGCCCGCCCGCCGGCGGCTTTGGCCGGGTCCGCGACGCCCGCGGCGAGCGGGAGCGCTACCTCGCCCACCTGCTGGCCGCTCAGCCCGCGGCCGGGGAGCGCGCCGCGCCGCTGGCGGGCATGCGGGTCGTCGTCGACTGCGCCCACGGCGCCGCTTCGGAACTCGCTCCGGCGCTGTTGCGGCGGGCGGGCGCCGCGGTGATCGCCATCGGCGCCGAGCCCGACGGCGAGAACATCAACGCCGGCTGCGGCTCCACGCACCTGGAGAACCTGGCGGCCGCCGTGGTCGAGCTCGGCGCCGACGCCGGCATCGCGCACGACGGCGACGCCGACCGGTGCCTGGCGGTCGACGCGGCCGGCGAGGTCGTCGACGGGGACCAGATACTGGCGGTGCTCGCGCTGGGCCTCAAGGCCCGTCACCAGCTGGCCGGCGACACGGTGGTGGCCACGGTCATGTCGAATCTGGGCTTCCGGCTGGCCATGGCGGAGGCGGGCATCACCGTGGTCGAGACCGCCGTGGGCGACAGGTACGTCCTCGAGGCGATGCGGGCCGGCCGGTTCGTGCTCGGCGGCGAGCAGTCCGGGCACATCATCATGCTGGACCACGCGACCACCGGCGACGGCCTGCTCACCGCGCTGCACCTGCTCGCCGCCGTGGCGCCCGACGGAGTGACGCTGGCGGGCCTGGCCCGGGTCATGACCCGGTACCCGCAGGTGCTGGTCAACGTCGGCGGGGTGGACAAGGCGCGGGCCGCCGAGTCGCCGGAGCTGGCCGCCGCGGTCGCCGCCGCAAGCGCGGAGCTGGGCAGCTCCGGCCGCGTGCTGGTACGGCCGAGCGGCACCGAGCCCGCGGTCCGCATCATGGTCGAGGCCACGGACCCCCACCACGCCAAGCACCTGGCAAACTCTCTCGCAGCGGTGGTCCGCGCAGTCTCCTAGCGAGGCTCTCGCGGCGGCTAGGTCGGCCCATTTCATGATCCGGTAGGCTTTTCGCCCTCGCAGAGGCAAAAACCCTACCGGATCATGGTTTTCCACAGGGGCGGCGATTCCAGCTAGTTGTCCACAGAGGCGGTGACCGCGGTGGCAGCGCCAGCCCAGCAGGCTCACCATGCTGCGCATGGTGGATGACGTTCTAGCTGGCGCGCGTGACCTGCTGCACCGCCAAGGTGGCGTGCTTACCCGGACGCAGGCGCTCGATGCCGGGCTGACCAGCAAGGCGATCGAGGTCAAGCTCCGCAGCGGGCGCTGGCAGCGGCTGCACACGGGCGTCTACGCGACCTTCAGCGGCGAGCCGCCACGGAGCGCCCAGCTCTGGGCGGCCGTGCTCCGGGCCGGCTGCGGGGCGGTGCTGAGTCACCAGACCGCGGCCGAACTCCACGGCCTGTTAGCGGTTCCCGCGCCGGTGATCCACGTGACGGTCCCGGGCGCTCGCCGGATCAACCGCCCGCCTGGCGTCGTGGTGCACCATTCCGGGCGGCTTGACCAATCACGGCACCCGATGCTGACCCCGCCGCGCACCCGCGTCGAGGACACCGTGCTGGACCTGATCGAGGTCACCCCCTCCCTGGACGAAGCGGTCAGCCTGATCCTCAGGGCCAGCGCCAGCCGGCGCACGACACCGGACCGGATCCTCGTGGCCCTGGAACGCCGCCCCAAGATGCCGCACCGCGCTGGCCTGGTCCGGGCGTTAGACGCGTCGAACGACGGCGCACATTCCTTGCTTGAGTTCCGGTACGTGAACCGCGTCGAACGGCCCCACGGACTACCCCCAGGGCGCAGGCAGAACCCGGTCCGCCGAAGTGAGCGGAACCAGTACCAGGACGTCAGCTACGAGGATTACGCCCTCGTGGTCGAGCTGGACGGGCGTTCCGCGCACCCGGAATGGTTCCGCTGGGCCGATATGCGCCGCGACAACGCGAACGCGGCGACCGGCCGGGTAACGCTTCGCTATGGGTGGGAAGACGTGACCGAACGCCCGTGCCAAACGGCCCTGGAGGTCGCGGCCGCCCTCCGGGAACACGGCTGGACCGGCACCATGCGCCGGTGCGGTGCCGCGTGTCCGGTCACGCGGCCGGGCGGCGGAGGCGAGGCAGCGCGGTAAGCGCCGGCGCGCACACCGGTGCGGCTTGGGGTAAGGCATGGACCTGGCGTGGCAGGCTTGGGGGGTGATCCTGGGCATCGGCGTGGACCTGGTGGAGGTTTCCCGCCTGGACGAGGCGCTCCGCCGCACCCCGGCCCTGGCCGCCCGCTTGTTCACCGAGGGCGAACGCGCCGGCGCGCCAGCGTCGCTCGCCGCGTGCTTCGCCGCGAAGGAAGCGGTGGCCAAGGCGCTCGGCGGCCCGGCGGGCCTGCGCTGGGCCGACGTGGAGCTCAGGCACGATCAGGCGGGCCGGCCTGAGCTCGCGGTGCGGGGCACCGTGGCGGACGCCGCGGGCCGTCTGGGGGTGCGCCGGTGGCACGTGTCGCTGACCCACGACGCAGGGGTCAGCGTGGCGTTCGTGGTGGCCGAGGCGTGAGGGCACGGGCATGAGGAACGCGCACAGCGTGGCGGCCGTCAGAGCGGCCGAGCGGGAGCTCATGGCGCGCCTGCCCCCCGGGACGCTGATGCAGCGCGCCGCGGTGGGCCTCGCGGCGGTGTGCGCCGGGCTCGTCCCCCGCGTCTACGGGGCCCGGGTGGTCGTGCTCGCCGGGAGCGGTGACAACGGCGGTGACGCGCTGTACGCCGGGGCCAGGCTGGCGCGCCGCGGGGCGCGCGTCGTGGCGGCCGCCGCCAGCGGGCGGGTGCATGAGGAGGGCGCGGCGGCGCTGACCGCGGCCGGCGGCCGGGTGACGGGAGCCGGTGACCCCGGACTGCCCGTTCTGATACAAGATGCGGACCTGGTGCTGGACGGGCTGCTGGGGATCGGCGGCCGCGGTGGCCTGCGGGAGCCCATGGCGGCGCTGGCCGCGCTGGCGGACGACGCGCGGGCGGGCGGGCGCGGCCCCGCGGTCATCGCGGTTGACCTGCCGAGCGGGGTGGACGCCGACACCGGCGAGGTCGCCGGGGCGGTGGTGCGGGCGGACGTCACGGTCACGTTCGGCACCTGGAAGCCGGGCCTGCTCATCGACCCCGGCGCGGGCTTCGCCGGGCCCGCCGAGCTTATCGACATCGGCCTCGGGCCGTACCTCCCGCCCCCCAGCGTGACCGCCTGCGGCGCGGCGGACGTGGCCGGCCTGCTGCCCCGGCCCGGCCGGGAGTCCGACAAGTACCGCCGCGGCGTGCTGGGCATCGTGGCCGGCAGCGAGCGGTTCACCGGCGCCGCCGCGCTCGCCGTGGGCGGGGCGCTGCGCGGGGGAGCGGGCATGATCCGCCTGGTGTCGGCGGAGCCCGCCGTGGCCGTGGTGCGGCAGCACTGGCCGGAAGCGCTGGTGACGGTCGCCGGGGCCACCGGCGGCGAAGTGGCGGCGGCGGGGCGGGTGCAGGCGTGGCTGGCCGGGCCGGGCATGGGCACCGACGAGGCGGCCCGGGAGCGGCTGGCCGCGGTGCTCGCCACCGACCTGCCGGTTCTGGTGGACGCGGACGGGCTGACCCTTCTCGCCCGCGAGCCCGCGCTGCTCACAGGCCGGACGGCCGGCACCCTGCTGACCCCGCACGCGGGGGAACTGGCGCGGCTGACCGGCGCGGACCCGGCCGACGTCGCCGCGCGCCGGGCTGAGCACGCGCGGGCCGCGGCGGCGCAACTACGCGCCTGCGTGCTGCTCAAGGGCTCGACCACGGTCATCGCGCCGCCGGGGGACGGGCCCCTGCTCGTGAACGCGACCGGTACCGGCTGGCTGGCCACGGCCGGCACCGGGGACGTGCTCGCCGGGCTGGCCGGCGCCCTGCTCGCCCAGGGCCTGACCGTCACCGAGGCCGCGGCCACCGCGGCCTACCTGCACGGGATCGCCGGGCGCTACGCAGCGGCCGGGGCGGGTCTTCGGCCGGACGGTGAAGCGCCGATCGGCGCAGCCGACGTGATCGGCGCCCTGCCGGCCGCGATCCGGGGCGTGAGCGAGGCGCGGTCCCAGGGCGGGCCGGCGCGCTAGTCCGTGCCGCCCGGTTTCAGGCCGGTGATCTGGTCGCGGTAGCGCTCCAGAGCGGCGAGTATCTCCCGGGCGTGCCGCAGGACTTCCGGGTCCGCCTGGGCTCCTTGTGCCTGCTCGTCGTCCAGCACGTCGCGGTAGAACACGTCCATCTCGGCGATCAGGCCGAGCAGTCTGTCCTGCAGGGTTGCCAGCGTGGGGTCAACTGCGCCGATCCGGGCGATGATCTCTTCGGCGTCAGCACGCTCGACGGCGGGCATGCGGGTCAGCGCGTCCTCGCGGTAGCCGGCGCCGGAGTCGGTGACGTAAGGCTCGGTGAGCTCGCGCAGGCGCTCCAGGTCGCGCAGGCGGGCGATCATCTGGTCACGGCGTGGGTCGGCCGGGAGTTCAGCTTCTGGAGCCACGCCAGGGTCATCGTTCATGGTGACCATAGTCCCGCATTCATCGCCGTCCCCGCCCTGCTCGCGCCCGTGCATTCCACCGAATGGTGGACACGAGGTGTGACCGTTCGGCGGTGGTGAACGGTACCCAGGTCCAGCTCCGTACCTGCCAGAACTTCAAAGACCAGCACTGGTCGCTGCCGTAGCTGATTCCGCCACGACCACCCTGACCGCGCCCGGGCTGGCACACTGTGGGAATGGACGCTCCGGCGGAAGCCCTTGTCAACCTGGGCACGGTTCGTGACAACGTCACCGGGCTGCGCCGGCAGGCCGGCGGCGCGGACGTCATGGCCGTGGTCAAGTCGGACGCGTACGGCCACGGCCTGATCCCGGTCGCGAGGGCGGCGCTGGCCGGGGGGGCCGGCTGGCTCGGGGTGATCCGGGTGGACGAGGCGCTGGCCCTGCGCGGGGCGGGCCTGACCGCGCCGGTGCTGTGCCTGATGAGCGTGCCGGGCGGGCCGCACGAAGAGGCCATACGTCACGACGTGGACCTCGGCGCCGGCTCGGCCGGGATGGTGGCCGAGATAGCGGCTGCGGCGGGGCGCGCCGGCCGTCCGGCCCGGATACACCTCAAGGCGGACACCGGGATGTCCCGCGGCGGCGCCACCATGCCCGACTGGCCGGCGGTGGTGGCCGCCGCCCTGGCGGCGCAGGCGGCGGGCCAGGTCCGGGTCGTTGGCCTGTGGTCGCATCTGGCCTGCGCGGACATGCCCGGGCACCCGTCGACCGACGCCCAGATAAGGGTGTTCCGCGAGGCCGTCGCCCTGGCCGAGAGGGCCGGGGTCAGGCCCGAGGTGCGGCACCTGGCCAACACCCCGGCCACGCTGACGCTGCCGCAGACCCGGTTCGACCTGGTGCGCTGCGGCGGCGGAACGGTCGGCCTGCCCACTCTGCCCGGCCCGATGCCGGCCTGGCTGCGGCCCGCGATGACGGTGCGGGCCCGGCTGGTCCAGGTCAAGGAGGTCCCCCCGGGCGCCGGGGTGTCCTACGGCCACCGGTACGTCACCAGCAGCCGGAGCACCCTGGGGCTGGTCCCGGTGGGCTACGCCGAGGGTGTGCCGCGGGACGCGTCGGGCCTGGTGCAGGTCTACGCCAGGGGCAGGCGCTGGTTCATCTCGGGCACGGTGTCCATGAACCAGTTCGTCGTGGACTTCGGCCCGGAGCCCGCCGGGGAAGGAGACGAGGTGCTGCTCTTCGGGCCGGGCGATTCGGGGGAGCCGACCGCCCAGGACTGGGCCGACGCGGTGGGCACCATCTCTTACGAGATCGCCACGGGCTTCGGCGGGCGGCTGCCCAGAAGCTACTTCGGAGTAGCATTTGGGGACCAGCCCGTGCCTGCCGGCGCGGGCGGCGAAAGGGCAGGCCAAGGGAGCCTGCCGCCCGCGTAACACACCGCGGGGATCGATCAGCGGAGCGGACCGATGGCCAACTGGCGGCGGATCACCGGTGCGGCCGGGCTGGTCGTCGGGGCCAGCGCGGCCACCGCGGGCGCCGTGGTGGCCGTCGAGCGGATCGCGATCAGCCGCCTCCGTGACCGCCTCGCCAAGCCGGACGGCGAGCCGTTCGGCACGCTCCGCGGCCGCGAGCTGACCGTGCTGGCCGAGGATGGGGTCAGCCTGCACGTGGAGATCAACGGCCCGGACACCGCCCCCGTCACGGTCATCTTCAGCCACGGATACACGCTGAACCAGGACTGCTGGCACTTCCAGCGCCGCGATCTGAGCGATCACCGGCTGGTCTTCTGGGACCAGCGCGACCACGGCCGGTCCGGCCGGGCTGAGGCCGCTCACGCGACCATCGACCAACTGGGTGCCGACCTCAAGGCCGTGATCGACGCCGCTGCCCCCGGCCCCGGCCCCGTGGTCCTGGTCGGCCACTCCATGGGCGGCATGACCATCATGGCCCTCGCGGAGCACCACCCCGAGCTGTTCGGCACGAAGGTGGCCGGGGCCGTACTCATCTCGACCGCCGCCAGCGGCCTGCGCGGCGGCAGCCCATGGATGCCGGGCCCCATCAGGCCGGTGCTGGCCAGGGCGCTCCCGCACGTGCTCAACGGCGCGGGCGGGGGCAAGCCGGGCGCCCTGGTCGAGCGCGGCCGCCGGGCCTCGCCGGACCTGGCGTTCCTCGGCACCCGGCTGATCGGGTTCGGCGACGGCGACATCCCGCCCGCCACCGTCAGCTTCCTCGAGGAGATGATCAGGGCCACCCCGATGGATGTGGTGGCGCGGTTCGGCCAGGCGCTGATCACCTGCGACAGGCGCGGCGCGTTCCCCACGCTCGGCCGGGTCCCGGTGGTCGTGATGGTCGGCGAGAAGGACCGCCTCGTCGCCCCGCAACTCGGCCTCGAGCTGGCCGCCGGGATCCCGGGAGCCCAGCTCGTCTGGGTGCCCGGCGGCGGGCACGCGCTCATCCTGGAGCGCCCCCGCCTGGTCAACGAGACGATCCTCGGCCTGCTGGCCCGGGTGGACGCGGGCGGCGGCCTGCCGCGCTCGGCATGACGGGGCGTCAGGTCACGATCGAGAGCGCGGCCGGGATGCGCGCGCTCGGCAGGCGCCTTGCCGCCCTGCTGCGCGCGGGGGACCTGATCATCCTCAAGGGCTCGCTCGGCGCCGGGAAGACCACGCTGGCGCAGGGGATCGGCGAGGGGCTCGGCGTGCGCGGGCCGGTGACCTCACCGACGTTCGTCATCGCGCGGGTCCATCCCTCTGTCACCGGTGGCCCCGACCTCGTCCACGCCGACGCCTACCGGCTCGCCAGCCCGGCGGAGGTCGACGACCTCGACCTCGACGAGGCCATGGGCTCCTCGGTGACCGTCGTGGAGTGGGGCGGCGGGCTGGCCGAGGGCCTGGCCGCCGACCGGCTGGAGGTCACGATCACCCCGGCCGACGGCGCCCGGACCGTGTGCTTCGCCGGGCACGGCGCGCGGTGGAGCGCGGTCACCGATTCGGCGTTTCTTACCCTTTCGAGCGCTGCTGAGGGCCTATAGTTCGTCCCGACCTACCCTGCCTCACCGTTGGACGGTGGCTGCCTCTTACCGGCGTTACGCACCGTCTTGTACGGTTCGATCCCTCCCCGGAGGCGCAGTGGCTCAGCAGGGCCCCCCTCCCGCACGGTCTGGCCGGCCGCCCACCGCACGCGGGCGGGGCGAGGGCCGCGCCGCGGGCAGGAACCCGTGGGACGTACCGGTCGGCACCGACGAGGAATACCCGCCGTGGGCCGGGCCCGCGGTGGGCCCGCGGTGGGCCGACCCCGAGGCACCCCAGCGCGGAAGGCACGGCCTGGACGACCCGCCAGGACCGCGCGGTGCCGGGGAGGACCAGAGCGGGGAGCAGGACCGCGCCAGGAACGCCCCGCCCGGGTTCCGCAGCCGCATGGCGGCGGCCCGGTCCCGGCGGAGATCGCGCATCGTCTGGGTCTGGGGCGGCGCCGCGGTCGCGGTCGCCGGCATCGTGACCTGGCTGCTGTTCGCGCTGGCCGGCTCCCCGGCCACGACGGCGCCGGTGGGCGGGTTCGTCACCACCTTCCAGCCCGGCGAGTTCCGGACCGTGCCCGGCGCCTGTGCGTCGGTGACCCCGGCGACGCTTGGGCAGTACCTGCCCGGTCCCCGGCGCATGATCGCGCCGCACTCCCTGGACGGCAGCGCGCAGAGCCTGTGCAACTGGACGCTGGACGCGCCGCCTGTGTACCGGGTGCTGGCGGTGACCGCGCAGGCCTACGCGCCCAGCGGGCTCGCCAGCGGAAACGGAAGCGCGACCCGCGCCGCTACCGACGCCTACCTGCAGGCCCTGCAGGCCAAGCGGCACCCGGCCAAAGCCACCCACCTGCCCGCCGCCGCCGTGACCGGGGTGCCGAGGCTCGGCACGGCCGCGTTCGCGGCGCTGCAGGTGGTGCTGGTCAGGGGCGACGCCACCGATCTGGAGACCGTGGTGGCCCGGGACCGCAACGTGCTGGTCACGATCGTCTTCCAGGGGCCGCACGGGCACACCGGCCGGTACGGGCCGGCCAGCCCCGCCCTGCTCCAGGCCGGCGCGGTCGCGGCCGCCAGGGACGTCCTGTCCCGGCTGCCCTGACTCAGCCGGGCTGGCGGCCGCGCTGACCCGGGCGGGTCCGCTCCCGCCGCGCATTAGGCTGGGCAACCGTGCTGGTCCTTGCCTTTGACACCGCCACTCCCGCGGTGACGGTCGCGGTCGGTACCGAGGAACGGGTGCTCGCACACCAGACCACGGTCGACGCCCGCCGCCAGGGCGAGTTGCTCGCCGTCTCGATCGGGAAGGTGCTGGCCGAGGCGGGCGTGGCGGCCGGCGACCTCGACGCGATCGTGGCCGGCTGCGGCCCTGGCCCGTACACCGGGCTCCGGGTGGGGCTCGTCACGGCGCGCGTGCTGGGCAGCGCCCTCGGCGTGGGCGCGCACGGCGTGTGCACGCTCGACGTGATCGCCGCCGACGCCGTGGCCGCGGCGGCGGGGCGCGAGTTCCTCGTCGCCACCGACGCCCGCCGCAAGGAGGTCTACTGGGCCCGCTACTCGCCCGCGGGGCAGCGGCTGTCCGGGCCCGGGGTCGCCGACCCCGCGACGCTGCCGGCCGGCCTGCCGGTCGCCGGGGAGGGGGCGCTGGCCTACCCAGGCCTGGGCGAGGAGATCCCGCCCCGCTATCCCTCCGCCGTCACCGCCGTCCTTCTATGTGCCAAACGCCTGGCGGGTGGTGCCCCCCTTGCCCCGGCCGAGCCGTTGTACCTGCGCAGGCCAGACGCGAGGGTTCCGGCGGCACCCAAGAGCGTCCTGGGCACCCCGGCCGCCTTCGGCGTGGTGCCGCCGTGAGCGTGATCCTGCGGCCGATGGGCCTCGACGACGTCGGCGCCGTGGCGGACCTGGAGGAAGCGCTGTTCGGGGTGGAGGCGTGGTCGCCGGAACTGCTCGCCGCCGAGGTCACCGCGGACCAGGGGAGCAGGTATTACCTGGTGGCCGACGACGCGGGCGTGGTCACGGGGTACGGCGGGCTGCTGGCGCAGGCGGGCGGGCCGGCCGACGTGCTCACGCTGGCGGTCGCCGCCGGCCGCTGGGGCGAGGGGATCGGCGGTGCGCTGCTGGACGGGCTGCTCGCCGAGGCCGCCCGGCGCGGCTGCACGGAGATCTTCCTGGAGGTCCGGGTCGACAACGACCGCGCCCAGCGCCTGTACCGCCGGCGCGGTTTCATCAACATCGGCCTCCGCCGCGGCTACTACCAGCCCTCCGGCACGGACGCGCTGGTCATGCGGCTGACCCTCGCCGCCCCCGCCCGCTCCGCAGGGAGCGCCGGATGACGCCACAGGGTCACCGTTCGTTGTGGTTGTGGCAGCGACCAGAAATGAATGTCGTGGTTGCGGCAACCAGTCCGATGCGAGGGATCCGGTGACGGCGCCGCTGGTGCTGGGGATCGAGACCTCGTGCGACGAGACCGGGGCCGGGCTGGTGCGCGGGCGCGAGCTGCTCGCGGACTCGGTCGCGTCCAGCGTGGATGAGCACGCCCGGTTCGGCGGGGTGGTGCCCGAGGTGGCCAGCCGCGCGCACCTGGAGGCGATGGTGGCCACCGTGGACCGGGCGCTGGCCACCGCCGGGGTGCGGCTGGCCGAGGTCGACGGGATCGCGGTCACCGCGGGCCCCGGCCTGGCCGGGGCGCTGCTCGTCGGGGTCAGCGCGGCGAAGGCCTACGCGCTCGCACTGGGCAAGCCGCTGTACGCGGTGAACCACCTGGCCGCGCACATCGCCGTGGATCAGCTGGAACACGGCCCGCTCCCGCGGCCGGCTGTGGCCCTGCTGGTGTCGGGCGGGCACTCGTCGCTGCTGCTCGTCCCCGACGTGGCGGGCGAGGTGCTGCCGCTCGGCGCCACGATCGACGACGCGGCGGGCGAGGCTTATGACAAGGTGGCGCGGCTGCTCGGCATGCCGTTCCCCGGCGGCCCACCGATAGACGCCGCGGCCCGGGACGGGGACGGCGCCGCGATCGCGTTCCCGCGCGGCAAGTACCGCGACGCCACCTTCGACTTCTCGTTCTCCGGCCTGAAGACCGCTGTCGCCAGGTACGTCGAGGGCCGGCACGCGGCGGGCCTTCCGGTGCCCGTGGCCGACGTGGCGGCCTCGTTCCAGGAGGCCGTGGCGGATGTGCTGACCCGCAAGGCGGTCGGCGCTTGCCGCGCGCATAACGTAAAGCACCTCATCGTTGGCGGCGGTGTGGCCGCCAACTCGCGGCTGCGGGCGCTGGCCGGCGAGCGGTGCGCGGCTGCCGGGATCGCGCTGCGGGTGCCCAGGCCCGGGCTGTGCACCGACAACGGCGCGATGGTGGCCGCGCTCGGGGCGGAACTGATGGCCCGCGGCTTGGCGCCATCGCCGCTGGACGTGTCCGTGGACTCCTCGCTCCCCGTGTCCGAGGTACTTGTAGGGTCGCCCCCCGAGTTGACTCCGGAGAGCGGCGGCGATACTGTTCGGAACTGGCACTCGATAAGGTAGAGTGCTAACGCGACATGGTGGTCTGGCACCCGCGACGACAGGCCGCACCCGGTCGCCCTCTCACAAGAGTCAACGTAACCCGCCCTTCCGGAGGGGGAGGTCAGATCGTGACGACCGCCACCAAGGTTGTTCTTAAGCCGCTCGAAGACCGCATCGTGGTCCGTACGCTCGAAGCCGAGCAGACGACCGCCTCGGGCCTGGTCATCCCGGACACCGCCAAGGAGAAGCCGCAGGAGGGCGAAGTCCTCGCGGTCGGCCCGGGTCGTTTCGACGACGCCGGTACCAAGCGCGTGCCCATGGACGTCAAGGTCGGCGACGTGGTGCTTTACAGCAAGTACGGCGGCACCGAGGTGAAGTACCACGGCGAGGAGTACCTGGTGCTCTCCGCCCGTGACGTACTCGCCATCGTCCAGAAGTAGTCAGGGCAGCGATCCTCCGCTGTGGGCGGCGACCCGCGGCGAGTGCTCGCACCTCGTGCCACACCGCCCCGGGCGCTCTTACGGCGCCTGGGGCGGTGTGGCGCGAGCGCCAGCCCGCCCTGCCCGCACACCAAACGTAATCAGGGGTAAGTCATGGCAGCCAAGATGCTGGAGTTCGACGAGGAGGCCCGGCGCGCGCTCGAGCGCGGCGTGAACCGGCTCGCGGACGCCGTGAAGGTGACGCTGGGCCCGCGCGGGCGCAACGTCGTGATCGACAAGAAGTGGGGCGCGCCCACCATCACGAACGACGGCGTGACCGTCGCGCGGGAAGTCGAGCTGGAGGACCGCTACGAGAACCTCGGCGCCCAGCTCGCCAAGGAGGTAGCGACCAAGACCAACGACGTGGCCGGGGACGGCACCACCACGGCCACCGTGCTCGCCCAGGCCATGGTCCGGGAGGGCCGCCGGGCGGTGAGCGCGGGCGCCAACCCGATGGCGCTCAAGCGCGGCATCGACGCCGCATCCTCGGCCGTGTCCGACCGGCTGCTCGCGGCCGCTCGCGAGGTGGGGGAGCAGGACGAGATCGCCAACGTGGCCACGATCTCCGCCCAGGACCCGCAGATCGGCGAGCTGATCGCCGAGGCGTTCAGCAAGGTCGGCAAGGACGGCGTGATCACCGTCGAGGAAGCTCCCACGCTGGGCCTTGAGCTGGAGTTCACCGAGGGCATGCAGTTCGACAAGGGCTACATCTCCCCGTACTTCATCACCGACCAGGACCGGCTGGAAGCAGTCCTGGAGGACGCCTACGTGCTCCTGCACGCGGCCAAGATCTCCTCGATGGCCGACTTCCTGCCGGTGCTCGAGGCAGTGGCCCAGTCGAAGAAGCCGTTGCTGGTCGTGGCCGAGGACGTCGACGGCGAGGCCCTGTCCACCCTGGTCGTGAACAAGATCAGGGGCCTGCTGGCGGTGGTCGCGGTGAAGGCGCCGGGTTTCGGCGACCGCCGCAAGGCCATGCTCGCCGACATGGCGATCCTTACCGGTGGCGAGGTGGTCAGCGAGGAACTCGGGCTCAAGCTGGAAAACATCGGCCTGGAGACCCTGGGCCGGGCGCGGCGGATCGTGGTGACCAAGGACAACACGACGATCGTGGACGGGGCGGGCGACCCCGACGCGATCGCCGACCGCATCCGCCAGCTCCGGCGGGAGATCGACGAGACCGACTCCGACTGGGACCGGGAGAAGCTGCAGGAACGGGTCGCCAAGCTGGCCGGCGGCGTGTCCGTGCTGCGGGTCGGCGCCGCCACCGAGGTGGAGCTGAAGGAGAAGAAGCACCGCCTCGAGGACGCGATCTCGGCTACCCGCGCGGCGATCGAGGAGGGCATCATCCCGGGCGGCGGTGCCACGCTCGTGCAGGTCGCCGCCGACCTGGACGACCTCGGCACGACCGGGGACGAGGCGGTCGGCGTGCGGGTCGTGCGCAGGGCGCTGCGTGCCCCGCTGTACTGGATCGCCGACAACGCCGGCGCCGAGGGCGGCGTCGTGGTGGACACGGTGGCCGGCCTGCCGCGCGGCCAGGGCTTCAACGCCGACACCCGCGAGTACGGCGACCTGGTTGCCCAGGGCGTCATCGACCCCGTCAAGGTCACCCGGTCGGCCGTGCAGAACGCGGGGTCGATCGCGGGCATGCTGCTCACGACCGAGGCGCTGGTGGTCGAGCGGCCCGAGAAGGAAGAGGCCAACGGCCACGCGCACGGTCACGGGCACGCCCACTGAAACCCTCCACCCCACTCTGCTGGCCCTGACCCCGCCACCCCGCCCTCTGCTGGCCCTGACCCCGCCACCCCGCCCCATGCCCGCCTATTTCACCACGTAGTACCCGATCATGTGGAAGTACGAGCCGCCCTGCTTGGCGTTCTGGGCCGCGGGCGTGATCTCGATCGTGTGCCGTCCCGGGCCCGGCCAGCGCCAGGCGAACAGCACCGAATCGGGGATCGGTATCCCCGAACTTGACTTGTTCTGCCAGATCCCGGTCTCGTCGAACGTCTGCGCCCCATCGATGAGCAGTTGCGCGTGCCCCGCTTCACAGCATTGGTCGCCGATGGTGCCGACGAGGGCCACGGCACGCCCGGTGAACGTGAACCGCACCGGGCCGCTGGTCATGGTCAGGTTGTCGGCCACGAACGGCGCACCGGCCCAGAACCCCCGGTCGCCCGGCCGGCCACCCGGATCGAGCGCCGCCGCCACCTGGGCGAGCGCCAGGCCGCCGTTCACCTGCCACGCGGTCACCGGCGCAGGTGACGGCGGCCCGCCGAAGAACCGCGCGTAGGCGCCGGTGCGGGCGGCGACCGACGCCGCGGACGCGCCCGCCGCGGTGAGCAGCCAGTGTCGCGCGAACCCCTGGTGCGCGAACGCGGCGAGGTCGTACATGGCCTCGATGAGCGGCTCGGCGACGTCGTTCTCGGCCTGCAGGTCGGCGTAGACCCCGGTGGCGTCGCCCAGGTGTGCCGCCACGGCGCGCGCGGTGGCGATCGCTTCGCTGAGGTAGCCGCGGTCGCCAGTGACCTGGGCCAGGGTATAGCCGTCCCAGATCATGGTGCCGTTCACCGAGGCGAAGTACTGCGCGGGCACCTGCTGGCAGGAGGACTTGTTGTCGAAGACGTAGACGGTGTAGAGCGGGACGGTAGAAGACAGGAAATACCGCCGCACCGCCTGGTACTGGTCTTCCGCCTGCACCAGGTAGCCGCGCCGGCGGGTGATCTCGTACAGCAGCAGCGCGGCCTTGATGTAGTTGGAGCCGGTCTCCAGGGTCTTGAGCTTGGTGCCGCCGCCGTGGCGGTGCTGGTACAGGATGCCCGGGCAGGCGCCGAGCGCGAAGAACCGGGACGCGTTTCCGGCCACGTAGCCGAAGTCGCTCACCGCCAGGCGCAGCGCCGCGGGGTTGCGGGTGACCTGGTACTCGCGGGCGGCGGCGATGGAGTCCCACAGGGGAACGTCGCTCCCCCCACCGTGCGTGCTTGGCGCGGTGGCGGTCAGCGCGTTCATGATGCCTGCCACCCGGGCGTCCCCGGTCAGGGCCCAGTGGAGAAAGAGCACGAAGGTGAGCGAGTCGGCGCCCCAGTCGCGGTTCGATCGGGAGCACCGCAGCGGAACGCACAGGTTCCACTTGCCCGCGCCGTCGTAGTACTCGTGCTCCAGCGTCCGCAGCGCGCTGCGGCCCAGCGCCGCGTACGTCGGGCCGCCCCCCGTGGAGGCCGGCCCGGCCCGGCCCGCGGGCGGCTGGCCACCGAGACCGGCGGTGCTGGGCGCCGGGCTGGGGGAGCTGAGGATCGCGGGGAGCGGGTACGACCCGCAGCCGCAGAACAGCAGCGCGAGGAACCCGGCCAGCGGCGCCCACCAGGCCGAGCGTGCTCGCTTGCGCCGGTCACCGGGCACGCTGCCTCCCATCGGCTCCCACCACGCCTGCGTCTACCGTAGTGGTGCCCTGATATGCCGCCTTGCTCCTGGTACATGCTTTACGGAAGCGAGGTGGCGGGCCTGGCCGCCCGGGCGCGGCGCCGTCCGTGCTGGACTCCCGGCGCGGGCCGCCGCCGCTGCACTAGCCTGACACCGCGATCAGCGCGCGGCACCGGAGGCCCCCGTTAACCGTCTGGTCTTGTGGAACATCGATTTGACGCTGCTTGACGTGGGGAGACCGACCCGAGCGGCGTACGCGGACGCGTTCCGTGACGTGACCGGCCGGCCGCTGGTCCGGCTGCCGCAGATGGCGGGGCGGACCGACTCGGAGATTTTCTTCGAGGCCCTCGCGGTCAACGCGGCCGGCCCGCAGCCCGGCGATCCGGCGGCCGAGGACCTGCTCCGCCGGTTCACAAGCCAGCTGGCCGTTGCGTTCTGCGCCCGCCGCGGGCTGCTGACCCAGGAGGGCAGGCTCATGCCCGGAGCGCGGGACGCGGTGGCCGAGGTGGGCCGGCTGCCCGGCGTGGTGCAGACCGTCCTCACCGGGGCGATCCGGCCGAACGCGATCGAGAAGCTGCGCGCGTTCGGCATCGAGGGCTTCTTCGACGCCGAGATCGGGGGGTACGGGTCTGAGGTGTACCCGAAGGGCGCGATGCTGCTGAACGCGCGCGGCCGGGCGGCCGAGAAGTACGGGGCGGACTTCACCGAACGCTCGACGGTGTACATCGCCGACTCCTCGCGTGACGTGGAGGCGGCCCACATGGGGGGAGCGC
>Ga0070717_10001283_pt1 | contig 17189 bp, 17 predicted proteins | sample LARL113metaG_FD_71366 | JGI IMG/M metagenome (GOLD analysis project Ga0070717, IMG submission 71366) | Corn, switchgrass and miscanthus rhizosphere microbial communities from Kellogg Biological Station, Michigan, USA - LAR L11-3 metaG | ecosystem: Host-associated > Plants > Roots > Rhizosphere ... | reverse complement strand
AGTTGCCGTCGTGGTGCGCAACCGGCAGGACGATTTCCTCGCCCGCGTCATATTGCGCGGTGAAGAGGCTCTGGCTGTTCTCGACCCTGAGCGGCACCGGCCGGCAGACGAAGCTCAGGCGCGCGTTGCGCATCAGCGCCCCAGGGAGAAGCCCGGCTTCGGTCAGCACCTGGAAGCCGTTGCAGATGCCGATCACAGGCACTCCCCGAGCCGCTGCGTCCGTGACCGCGCGCATCACCGGCGAACGGGCGGCCATCGCACCAGAGCGCAAATAATCCCCGTATGAGAAGCCGCCCGGGACGCCGATGAAATCAATATCCTCGGGAAGCTCGCTTTCCTTGTGCCAGACCATGTCCGGCTTGCGACCAGTGACTTCCTCAAGCGCCACGGCGAGGTCGCGGTCGCAGTTCGAACCGGGAAAGACGATGACCGCGCTCTTCATGCGTTCTCTGGCCGCTCGATCCGGAAATTCTCGATCACGGTATTGGCCAGCAGTTTCCGGCACATGTCCTCAATCTCGCCGTCGCCGGTTCCGTCGGCAAGGTCGAGCTCGATCAGCTTCCCCGCGCGCACGTCATTGACGCCGGAAAACCCCAGTCCTTCGAGAGCATGGTGGATGGCCTTGCCCTGAGGGTCGAGGACCCCGTTTTTCAGAGTGATGAAGACGCGCGCTTTCATGGGTCTCGCCTGAGTCATTGCCGGACGTGTCGCCCCTATGGCCACGCTCTCAAACAGGGGCAAGCTTTAGAAGTCTGTTTACCTCGTTCCTCCAAGATGCGCGACGAGCCGGTCAGTTCTTCACCGGCCTGTGGGAGGAAGTTTGATGGTCGGCGGTATTGCGATCGCCATGTTCGTCGCTCTGGTCGGCTGGGGCGGAAGATATTTCGGCTGGAGCGATCCTGACGGGAAGGTCCAGCTCGCGCTCATCACCAGCTTCATCCTTGGCATCATCGGAGGGTTCAAGGCGCGCAACTAGTAGGTGGTGGACGTTCGGAATTATTCCGAAAATGTGACTCGCTACCACCTAATAGCCGCTCAGCTTCGCAACGTTGTTGCGATGATAATAGAGACCGCCGAATAGCTCGCCGAGCACGACTTCGCGCTTCATGAAGAGGCCGATGTCGTGCTCGTCGGTCATTCCGATGCCGCCGTGCATCTGCACCCCTTCGCGCACCGCAAGCGAAGCGACTTCGGCGGCCTTGGCCTTGGCGACCGACACATGGAGGTCAGCGCCCTCGTCGCTGATGTCGAGAAGCTTGGCCGCCTTGAATGTTGCGGCGCGGGCGATTTCGATCTCAACATGGAGATGGGCAGCGCGGTGCTGCAGCGCCTGGAACTCGCCGATCAACTTTCCGAACTGCTTGCGTTGGCGAAGATAGTCGAGCGTTCTTGCGGACGCCCCAGCGGCCACACCGACCAGTTCCGCCGCCGCGCCGGAATTTCCAGCGGCAAGCGCACGTTTGAGCGGGCGCAGGCCGCCGTCGACGTCACCGATCACCGCGTCGGCATCGAGCTCGACATTGTGAAAGCTCAGCCGCGCCGCCTTGGAGCTGTCGACCAGCGATGTGCTCTCGATCTCAAGTCCGGTCGCCCCCTTCGGGACAGCGAACAGCGTTAGTCCCTCTGTTTCTCCAGGCGAGCCGGCGGTCCGCGCGGCGGTGACGATCATGTCGGCTGAGCCGCCCTGCACAACGAATTGCTTTGCGCCCTTGAGCACGAAACCGTTGCCTTGCCGCTTCGCTTCAAGCGCAGTCTCCTCCGGAGCGTGGCGCGGTCCCTCGTCAACGGCAAGCGCGAGAACCGCTTCGCCGGATAAAATGCGGGGATACCAGCGATCCGCATACTCTGTGTTTTCAATCGCGCGAGCTGCGACGACGCTCGTGCCGAGGAAGGGCGACGGAGTGAGGTTTCGCCCAATCTCCTCAAGCACGATTGCCGCCTCGGTTGCGCCGAGCCCGAGGCCGCCATGGCTCTCGGGGATGCAGATGGCGGTGAGGCCAAGCTCGGCAAACTGCTTCCACAGGCCATGGCCGAAGCCGTCGCTGCAATTGATGCCTCGCCAGTGGCGCAGCTGTTTGGCGATGCTGCCTTCCTCGGCAAGGAAGCTCGCTGCGGTTTGCTGAAGCATCTTCTGGTCATCGGTGAGCGTCACTTGTCAGGCTCCCGGGAGCCCGAGGATATGTTTGGCGACGATGTTGAGCTGGATCTCGCTCGTTCCGCCCTCGATCGAATTGCCTTTCGAGCGCAGCCACGTGCGTGCTGCGCTCCCGCCGCGCGAGCGTTCGCTGTCCCATTCAAGCGCGTCGCTTCCGCCAGCCGCCATCGTGAGCTCATTTCGGCGCTTGTTCAGCTCGGTGCCCGCATATTTCATCATGCTGGGCGAAGCCGGGTGCGCCTCGCCTGCCTTCCACATCGCGGCGAAGCGCTCGCTCATCGCCGCGAAAGCCAGGGCATCGACGTCGAATGCGGCAATCTCGGCGCGAAGCAACGGGTCTGCCGGTTTCACGACCGGTCCGAGTGTCACGCTCGAGCCACTCACTCCAAGACCCATGCCGGCAATCATCTCGCGCTCGTGACCGAGCAAATATTTGGCGACGTCCCAGCCCGTGTTCACGTCGCCGACGATCTGGTCCTTGGGCACCTTCACATCGTCGAAGAAGGTTTCGCAGAACGGCGAGGAGCCGCTGATCAGCAGGATAGGTTTGGTAGAAACACCCGGTGTCTCCATGTCGAACAGGAGGAAGCTGATGCCGCCCTGTTTGGACTTCACTGAGGTCCGAACGAGGCAGAAGATCCAGTCCGCCTTGTCGGCATAGCTCGTCCACACCTTCTGGCCGTTGATCAGCCAATGATCGCCCTTGTCCTCGGCTTTGGTCTGGAGTCCGGCAAGGTCGGATCCGGCGCCGGGCTCGCTATATCCCTGGCACCAGCGGATCTCGCCACGTGCGATTTGCGGGAGATAATGGCTCTTTTGCTCGGCGGAGCCGAACTTCAGTAGAGCGGGACCGAGCATCGAGATTCCGAAGCTGGTAAGCGGTGGCCGAGCACCGATCCGCCGCAATTCTTCCTTGAGTATGCGTGTTTCGTCGGCTGAGAGGCCGCCCCCGCCATACTCTGTCGGCCAGTCGGGTACAGTCCAGCCGCGCTCGGCCATGACTTCGAGCCAGCGTCGCTGGGCATCGGACTGGAACTTCCAATTGCGCCCGCCCCAGCAAATGTCGGCTTCCGAGCGGATCGGCTGCCGCATTTCGGCGGGGCAATTGGCTTCGAGCCATGCCCGGGAGCGGGCGCAGAAGGTGTCGAGGTCAGTCATGATCGCTCCCCACTTTAGACCAGCCAAATTCCGATCAGCGCCGCGAGCGCGACCAGCAGCAGGAAGAAGTTCATCGGCACGAGCAGCGCTGCCGGAATCGGCTTGATGTCTGGATGGGGAGTGATGGGGGTGCCCCTCAGCTCACGCCACACCGCGGCGACGAGGCAGACGCCGGCGAAAACTATGAGCACGGTCCCGATCAGCTGCCCCAACAACTTTGGAAGCGTGTTCTTGAAAACGGCGGTCGACCCAACTCCAGCAGCCAAGGCTGCTAGCGCCGTCCGTACCCAGGCCGCATAGGTCCGCTCCGTCGCCAGCAGCGTTCGGTCGCCGGCAAGGATGGTCCGTCGGTCGGCATCATCGGCGAACTGCCCCATCGTGTGCTCGACTGCCCGCGCGCTCCTCTGGAGCTCGGCAGTCTGTCTACGGAGCTGGCTGTCGCCCTCGGCTGCAGGGTCGTCCATTTCCTCTCCTCGGCCCACGCGAATAGCGGGACATTTCGCGCACTTGCAAGGCTGTCAGTAGCAGCCTAGCCCGCTGAGCCGGAGACCTGCCATGGAAGATTTGATGGAAAAGCCGACCACCAGCCCGATTTCGACCCGCAGGCACGGCGACGTGCTGATCGTCCTGTCCAACAATCCGCCGGTGAACGCGCTCGGCGCGGCTGTGCGGCAGGGATTGGTCGATGCGGTAGCCCAAGCCGAAGCGGACGACAGCGTCAACGCGGTGGTCATCGCGTGTGAAGGCCAGACCTTTTTCGCGGGCGCCGACATCACCGAGTTCGGCAAGCCGCCGGTGATGCCGTGGCTGCCGGTGGTCGTCGATACGATCGAGAATTGTTCCAAGCCGATAGTTGCCGCGATCCACGGTACTGCGCTTGGCGGCGGCCTCGAGGTCGCCCTCGCTTGTCATTACCGGGTCGCCGTGCCGTCGGCAAAGCTCGGCACCCCGGAAGTGAAGCTGGGGCTGCTCCCGGGGGCAGGCGGCACGCAGCGTCTGCCTCGCATCGCCGGAGTTAAGAAGGCCCTCGAGATGACGGCCACCGGCAATCCGATCGGTGCGAAGGAGGCTTTCGCCTGCGGGCTGGTTGACCGCCTGATTGAGGACGAGCTGATCCAGCATGCAGTCGGCTATGCCGAGGAAGTCCGCGACGTCCGGCCGCTCCCGAAGAGCTCGGAGCGGCAGTACAAGCTCAATGAGTGCGATCCATCGGTCTTCGAGCAGTTCCGCAGCGAGAATGCCCGCAAGTTCCGGGGCTTCGATGCGCCCGAAGCGAACATCAAAGCGGTGAAGATCGCCTGCGAGAAGCCCTATGCCGAGGGCGTCGTCGAAGAACGCAAGCTTTTCATGGAGTTGATGAGCGGAACGCAGGCGAGGGCCCAGCAATATTTCTTCTTCGCCGAGCGCAAGGCGGCGAAGATCGAGGGCCTTCCGGAGAACACGGCACCGCGCGACATCCGAAAGGTCGGAGTGATCGGCGCCGGGACAATGGGCGGTGGGATTTCGATGAATTTCCTGTCGGCAGGGATCCCGGTGACCATCGTCGAGATGGCCCAGGAAGCGCTCGACCGCGGTACCGGCGTCATGCTTCGGAACTATGAGGCCAGCGCGGCCAAGGGGAAGCTGTCCGCCGAGCAGGTCGGCAAGGCCATGGGCCTGCTCGAGCCGACAACCGACTTCGACGCGCTCGCCGACTGCGATCTCATCATCGAGGCCGTCTACGAGAACATGGACGTGAAGAAGGAGGTGTTCGGCCGTCTCGACAAGATCGCGAAGCCCGGCGCGATCCTCGCATCCAACACGTCGTACCTCAATATCAATGAAATCGCGGACGGCATCTCTCGGCCAGGCGACGTCGTTGGAATGCACTTCTTCTCGCCCGCAAACGTCATGAAACTCCTTGAGGTCGTGCGCGGCGACAAGACGGCCCCTGACGTGCTCCTCACCGTCATGGGCCTTGGCAAGCGCATCAGGAAAGTGCCCGTGGTCGCCGGCGTTTGCCATGGCTTCATCGGTAACCGAATGCTGATGCCGCGCCAGATCGAGGCCACCAAGCTCTTGCTGGAAGGCGCCACGCCCGAGCAGGTCGACCGAGTCCATGTCGAGTTTGGAATGCCGATGGGTCCGTTTCAGATGGCGGACCTTGCTGGGGTCGACATCGGCTGGCACCGCGATCCCAACCGGATCGAGACGATTCGCGACGCGCTGTGCGCGATCGACCGGTGGGGCCAGAAGAAGGGCGCGGGCTTCTACGATTATGACGAGAAGCGCCGGCCGAAACCGTCGCCGGCGGTGCAGCAGATTATTGAGGATTTCGCCAGGAAGCAGAACGTCGAGCGGCGCACGATCAGCGACGAGGAGATCGTCGAGCGGACGCTTTACACGATGGTCAACGAGGGCGCGAAGATCCTGGAGGAGGGCATCGCCCAGCGCGCATCCGACATCGACGTCGTGTGGGTCTATGGCTACGGCTGGCCCGTCTATCGCGGCGGACCGATGTTCTGGGCTGACACGACCGGTTTGAAGACGATCGTCGAAGGCCTGAAGCGCCAGGAAGAGCGCATGAGGCCGGAGTTCAGCTTCTCCCAGCTGCTGCTCGACAAGGCGGAGAAGGGGGAGAGCCTCACCCGCTGAAGCGGATCCTCATCTCAATCGTCGCTGCAGCAATCGGCCCGATCTCGATGCTCATCGGTCTCTTCGCTGCGCTCATCGGCGCCTTGAGCCTGTTCCCGTGCGGTGATGAACGGCAGGCCAGTGCTTTAGCTGCAGTGGGAACCTCAGGCGCTCGCCGCGCATCTATAGCGTGACTGCCGCGAGGAGTAAGCGCCATGGCATCTGTTCCCGAAGCCGTCCCACAGGATCCGATCCGGCGTTATTCCGACACCGCGGTGGCCTTTCACTGGATCACCGTGGCGCTGGTCCTGACCCAAGTCGTCATTGGCTTTACCTTCGCTGAGTTCATGGAGAAGGGGCCGGCCCGCGCCGAGTTGTTCGCGTGGCACAAGACGATCGGAGCGCTGATCCTGGTCCTTGCGCTCCTCCGTCTCGCATACAGGCTCAAGAACCCGCCACCTCCGTTTCCGCCGGAACTGCCTCGGTGGCGCCGGATCGCCGCGGTGTGGAACCACCGTGCCTTCTATTTCCTGCTTATCGTCTTGCCCCTCACTGGCCTCATCGCAGTTTCAGGCATGTCGCCAGCCGGGACCACGAAGCTGGTCGGCGGGATTACCATTCCGATCATCCCAGGCATCGGCAAGGCAACTGGCGAGACTTCGGGAGACCTTCACGTGGTCCTGGTGTTCACGACGATCGCTCTATTGCTGCTTCATGTCGCGGCGGCGATCCAGCAGCAATTCTTCGAGCACGACCGGACGGCCGGAAGGATGCCACCATTCCAGGCCCCGGGCGGAGAGCAGGCGGTCATCGGGCAGGGCTAGAGCCCTCGTCCTCGAGGAGGCTCAACATCGCCAGTGCGCCCGCTGCGACCGCGGCGCTGGTGAAGAAGGTCGCCGAGGCGCCCTGCCGATCCCAAAGCCAGCCGGCGCCGAGGCTCGCCAGCAGCGAGGCGATTCCAGTTACGAACCAGAAGGCACCGAAGCTCGTTGCGCGCAGCTCTTCGGGCGCACTGTCCGCGATCATGCGCGAGAAAATCCCCTGCGTCAGTGCCATGTGCGCGCCCCACAGCGCTGTCCCGAGTACAAGGCCCAGGAAGGTCCCGCTCTCGGCGAGGATCAGGTTGCCGGCGATCAGCACTGCCATTCCGGCCATCAGGATGGAACGGGGGCTCATCCGGTCGCTGAGGGCTCCGGCAGGGTAGGCGAGCGCGACGTAAGCGAGGTTGAAGATCGCCAGCGTAAGCGGAGACATCGCTTCGGTAAGGCCGATGTCGATGCCCTTGAGGATCAGGAAACCTTCGGAGAAGCGGGCGAGGGTGAACAGGAAGCCGACCTGCAGCAGCCGCCTGGTCTCTTTGTCGAGCTGCCTGAAGCCGGCGAACAAGGGCGATCTCTTGAGCGGCGCGAGGTGCTGCTCGGGCTCCCGCAGCGCCAGCCAGGCGAGCAGGAACGAAATGGCAGCCGGGATGACGGCGATCCAGAAGACGGCGCGTATATCGCTTGCGAGCCACGCCATTAGAGCGATCGCGACAAGCGGGGCCAAGAGCGCTCCAACCGTGTCGAGCGCCTGCCTCAATCCGAAGGCTCGGCCACGAATCTCGGGCGGGGACTCGTCGGCAACCATCGCATCGCGCGGCGAGCCTCGAATGCCCTTGCCGATCCGGTCAGCGAATCGCGCTACCATTACCGCGGGGGCGCTGGTCGCTAGAGGGAACAGCGGCTTCGAGAGAGCTGCAAGGCCATAGCCGGCCATCACCCAGGGTTTGCGCTTGAGGCTCCGGTCCGACAGGCGGCCGGAAAAGAGCTTGGCGAAATTGGCGGTCGCCTCGGCAATCCCGTCGATTGCTCCAAGCGCTGTCGCCGGAAGTCCAAGCACAAGCGTGATGAAGGCTGGCAGGAGCGCATGATAGATCTCGCTCGACAGGTCCATGAACAGGCTGACGAAGCCGAGGACCCAGACATTACGAGGTAGTCGCGGACGGCTGCTCACCTCGGCGTCATTGCCGCCGTACCTGCAGATGGCAAGGAGTCACAGGTTTGATGCACACATCAACATTGCGCTGTCGCAAACATTTGTTACGGTGCAAACATGTTTGGAGGATCGACGCCCGAAGCTCTTGCCGCAAGGTTTACGGCAGTTGCTCATCAGTGGGTCTCGGAAGGGCCAAGCGAGCGCGGCGAACGCGCTCGCCGCAAACTCCTTTCTTCTATTGCCGGCAAGGAACCGGCGACGCTCAATGAGGTCGCCAAGATCGTAGGCCGCGGTGCCCCGGCTGTCAGTCGCTCGGTCGACGCGCTTGTTCGAGCGGGGCTTGTCGAACGGACTCAGGATCCCAGTAACCGGCGCCGCCTGGCGCTTCGTCTGACCCCGGAAGGACGCGACCGGCTCTCGGCCCGAATCGCGGGTGGTGCGTCACTTAAGGCGAGGCTCGAGCGACTGGCTCATAGCGAGCTGCGCGCGCTCGAGCGTGCGATCGAAATCCTCGAACGAGGGACCTAGGAGCTTATCCCCTGCCGTGCCGGCGACGAGTTTCCCAGCCCTTCTTCGCGGCTTCGCTTCGGCTCGACTTGCGGCCGTGTCCGGCATTCTTGCCGCCCTTGTCCTGCTTGTTCACGGTCGCCCAGGCGCGCCGCTCGGCTTCCGTCTTGGAAACACCGCGCTTCTCATAACTCTTCTCGATATGTTCGGCCTTGCGGTCCTGCTTTCCCGTATAAGCTCCACGGGGCATCACTCGCCTCCTTCGTACGTTGTCCGCGCATGAAAACGTTTCAGGCGATCAGGCGTGCCATGCTGCATTGCAACATAGAGGTCGTTTCACTATGTGGGCGCCTCACGAATTTTCCGGAAAAATCGAAATGAACCTGCGTAACGTGGCCATCATCGCCCACGTCGATCACGGCAAGACGACGCTTGTCGACCAGCTCTTCCGCCAGTCGGGCACCTTCCGCGACAACCAGCGCGTCGAGGAACGGGCGATGGACTCAAACGAACTTGAGAAAGAACGAGGGATCACCATCCTCGCCAAGTGCACTTCGGTCGAGTGGAACGGCACTCGGGTCAACATCGTCGACACGCCCGGTCACGCCGACTTCGGAGCCGAGGTCGAACGGATCCTTTCGATGGTCGACGGCGTCATCCTCTTGGTCGACGCAGCGGAAGGACCGATGCCGCAGACCAAGTTTGTGACCGGCAAGGCGCTGTCGCTTGGTCTTCGTCCAATCGTCGTCGTCAACAAGATCGACCGGCCCGACGCCCGTCCGGCTGAGGTGCTCGATGAAGTGTTTGAGCTTTTCCTCAACCTCGACGCCACCGACGAGCAGCTCGACTTTCCGACGCTGTATGCTTCCGGCCGAGCCGGGTACGCTGGCAATGAGGACAGCGTCCGCGAGGGCGACTTGACGCCGCTGTTCGAGACGATCGTCAGGCACGTTCCCGCGCCGAAGCTCAATTCGAACGGCGAGTTCAAGATGCTTGCGACTCTGCTCGACCGTGACCCGTTCCTTGGGCGCATCCTCACCGGCCGAGTCGAGAGCGGGACAATTACCGTCAATGACCCCATTCGAGCGATGGACGTGAATGGCAATCTTGTCGAGGACGGCCGTGCCACCAAGTTGTTCGCCTTCCGCGGACTCGAACGCGTGCCCGTGGAACGTGCGGAAGCGGGTGACATCATCGCCATTGCCGGTCTTATCAAGGCGACCGTCTCCAACACTATCGGCACTCCCGAGATCGCCGAGCCGCTCCATGCCCGCGAGATCGATCCACCAACGCTCAGCATGACTTTTGCGGTCAACGACAGCCCGTTCGCGGGCAAGGACGGGGACAAGGTGCAGAGCCGGGTAATCCGTGACCGCCTGCTGCGCGAAGCTGAGGGCAATGTTGCAATCCGAGTAACCGAAAGCGCCAGCGGCGAAGCGTACGAGGTCGCCGGCCGCGGCGAGCTCCAGCTCGGCGTACTTATCGAGACTCTGCGCCGTGAAGGCTTCGAGCTCGGAATCAGCCGTCCGCGCGTCCTCTTCCGCGATGGCACGAGCGGTCGCGAGGAGCCCTACGAGACGGTGGTCGTCGACGTCGATGACGAATTCTCCGGCACGGTCATCGACAAAATGGCGATGCGCAAGGCGGAGATGACCGACATGCGCCCGTCGGGCGGCGGCAAGACGCGCCTCACCTTCTCCGCGCCGTCGCGCGGGCTGATCGGTTATCACGGCGAGTTCCTGTCCGACACGCGCGGCACCGGCATCATGAACCGGTTGTTCGAGAAATATGGCCCCTACAAGGGCCCGATCGCCGGCCGACAGAACGGCGTGCTCATCTCGATGGAGCAGGGCGCTGCCGTTGCCTACGCGCTGAATGCGCTCGAGGAGCGCGGTGTCCTTTTCGTCTCACCGGGCGAGATGCTCTACGAGGGCATGGTCATCGGCGAGAATGCGAAGACGCAGGATCTCGAGGTCAATCCGTTGAAGTCCAAGCAGCTCACCAACTTCCGAGCCTCGGGCAAGGATGAAGGGATCCGCCTAACGCCGCCCAAGCGAATGAGCCTCGAACAGGCAATCGCCTATATCCAGGACGACGAGTTGGTCGAGGTCACGCCAAAGGCAATCCGGATCCGCAAGCGCTACCTCGACCCGCATGAACGCAAGCGCGAGGCGAGAAAGCTGGAAGCGGCCTGAGCCGTAACGATCTCCGCCCGCGGCGATTTACCGGCCTGCCAATTCCAGGACGACCTTCCATTCCGCCTCCGTGACAGGCGCCACCGAAAGACGCGATTGGCGAATGAGCTCCATCTTGGCGAGGCGCGGCTCGGCCTTGATCTCGGCGAGTGTCACCGGGCGCGCCAGCGCTTCAACCGGCTCGACGCGGACGGAAACCCAGTCGGCGTCCTTGGGGTCGGGCTGCGCCTCGCGGGCTATGCGCATGGTGCCAACGACCGCCTTGTCGGACATGCTGTGATAGAAAAAGGCCAAGTCGCCCTTCTTCATCGCCCTGAGGTGTAGTCGCGCGGCATTGTTGCGCACACCGTCCCATTCAGTTCCGCCGTCACGCACGAGATCAGACCAGCCATAGCTCTCGGGCTCGGATTTCATCAGCCAATGGGCCACTCGATTTGTCTCCTTTCGGGACCCCATCCGTTAGCGTCCCGACGAGCCGAGTTAAACCATCGATGAAGTGATTCGAAGGGCTGTGGAAAACTCGAGAAAACTGAATGATTTGAAAGGGTTCCGAATTCCGTCCCGCGAGTCGCACAACTCACCGAGACGTCCTTGGACTCGGCCGAAAGTTAACATATCTGATTTTTAGCGAATGAGAGCGGCGAGCCCGAAGCGATTAACCGGGCTCGAGGCAAGACGGGCGATTTCCGCTGGACTTTAAAGAGCGCTTCCTCAGCGCCTCCAGCGGCGAAACCCCGCCAATACAAGGGCAAAAACACCAGTGGTAAAACTTCTCGGCGGTCGCGCTGCGGCCGCGGTCATCGGTCTGTTCATGCTCGGCGTCAGCGCGAGCGCGGCTGCGCAGGACGCTGTCCCCGCGACGCAGGCCACGGCGACTGTCGCCAGCAACGGCGCTGTCGCCCAGGCTCAGCCCGCGCAATCGGTGACGGTCGTCCTTGGCCAGTCGGTCGCCCAGCAGGCCGCGTGGCTCTACAAGGGCGGGTGGCCGCTCTACGCGCTTGTGGACAAGTTCGCGACCAACGCGCAGCTCGACGAGCAGACGAACTGCCTTGCAACTGCCGTCTACTTCGAGGCGCGCGGTGAGAGCGTCGAAGGCCAACTCGCGGTCGCCCACGTCGTCATGAACCGTGCCACCTCTGGCCGCTATCCGCCCGACTGGTGCAGCGTCGTTAAGCAGCCGGCGCAATTCTCCTTCGTTCGTCACGGTTCTTTTCCGAACGTCGATACGAACTGCGACGCATGGAAAAAGGCTGAAGCGGTCGCAGAGCTCGCTGCCGCCAATGTCGTCCCGAGCATCAGCCCGGACGTGCTCTGGTACCATGCCGACTACGTCGCTCCTGCCTGGCGTCGCAGTCTTCAGGAGGTGCAGCAGATCGGCGCGCACATCTTCTACCGCGCTTGAGTCGAGTTAATTTTGGAGGGGTGAGGGCGCTCCGGACAGTGATGTCCGGGGCGCCTTCTTCGTTTCGGCGCGGTTGGCACGCGGCTCGGCGATAACTCCGTTCACGAGGGATTCGCAGCCGATTCAATGTGCGCGACCATCCAAGCCACGGATTCCGGGACGAAATTCCGGGCCGTCGGGGAAGGGTCGCGGGTGCTTAAAATCCTCATCGTCGAAGACGACAGCCAGCTTGCAGTGACGCTCAAATATCTGGTGGAAGACAATCCACGCTACCGAGTCGTCGCGATGGCCGAAGATGCCGACGGCGCGATCGCTGCCGCCGAGATCCAAGAGCCTGATCTCGTCCTGCTCGACCTTCACCTCGCCAATGCGACCACCGGTTTTTCGGTCGCAGTGCGCTTGAACGACCTTGGAGTGCCGTGCCTCTTCGTCAGCGGCAAGGCGCCGAATTTCCCGATGCCAGACCTCGCGCTCGGCTGCCTGATGAAGCCGTTCACCGCCGAGGATGTGCACCGCTCGCTCGCCGCCGCGGAGGATCTGCTGCGCGGCCGCGAAACGTTTCGGCCAAAGATGCCCGAGAATCTGACACTGTACGATGCCAAGGACGAGCCGATCGGGGGCGAACCCGGGTTCATTCCCTCCAAACGCTCATTCCGGACCCGGCTGGAGCACTGGATCTCGGGCCAGCACCACTAAAGATGCATCATCCCGCGGCGCGCCTCGCCCGTGCCGTGGCTTGTCTCGGTCAATCGCGCGCCAGCATCGAGCAACGCCTGGCGCCGCCCCTTGATGCTGGCGTTACGCTGCACGTCCTCGAGTGGGAGGAGAGTGGCAAGGCACGGATGGCCGAGGGTACGCTCCACGAACGTTGCCGTTCGCGGCCAGCGCGACGCGTCGATACTGTAGGCCGCGTAATGAGCGTTCCTGAAGAAGCTCGCGATAGCGATGTCGGCGACTCCGATCTCGCCGAAAAGGAACCCTTCGGCCGGCAGTTCGCCTTCGAGATAATCGAGGGCGGTCGGAATATCCTCGTCAAGCGCCTTCTGCACGCGTGCTTCGTCGGCCGGTTCGCCCCAGACCAACGGCTTTACCACGCGCTGGTAGAAGAAGCTCCAGATCAGGAGGTCGCCGAGGCGCGTATCCGCAAACTCCTCGAGCCACCGGGCGTGGGCGCGGTCCTTGGAAGCACCGGGGAACAACGCGTGCCCGGGATAGGCGTCCTCGAGGTAGGCGCAGATCACGCTCGAATCGCTGACCGAGAAGTCGCCGTCGATCAGCACTGGAATGCGGCAAAGCGGACTGCGCCGTCGGAACTCGTCATTGCCGAAGAACGGCGTGATCGGGTCGACCTCGTAGGCCAGACCCTTGAGGTTCATACATGCCAGCACCTTGCGCACGTAGGGGCTGACGTAGCTGCCGATGATGGTGAGGGGCTGCGTCATGCGTATCAGGATGCAACTTGCCGAGCGGCGCCGCAAGCGGGACTAGACACGCTGCAATTGTAGCGCTACAGATGTAGCGCAATCATCAAAAAGGGGCGTCTCATGCGATCCATTCTCCCGCTCTTCGCCTTGGCACTTGCCGCCTCGGCGCCGGTCCTTGCTACCGAGCTCGTGCCCGTTGCGCCGTTCAGTTCGGTCGAGCTTCGCGGCGGCGGCGCGGTCACGGTGGTCCCGGGCCCCGAGCAGAAAGTTACGATTCTCGAGGGGAGCCGCGAGGTCACCCGAATGCGCGTCGAACGCGACGGAAAACTCCGCATCGACACTTGCGAGGAGCGCTGCCCGCCCGTCTATCGCCTGCGTGTCGAGATCCAGTCGCCGCGCGTGCCCGACCTCGCCATCAGCGGTGGAGGAGTGATCACCACGATGGGCGGCTTCCGTCCGCAATCCGAGCTGTCGGCAGCGGTGAACGGCGGAGGCAGGATCGATGCCCGGTCGATCGAGGCGGGCGAAGTTTCAGCTGCAGTAAACGGAGGCGGCGAGCTACTCGTTCGTCCGCGATCTGAATTGTCCGCAGCGATCAACGGCGGCGGCCACGTCCGCTACTGGGGCAATCCTGCAGTCAGCAGCGCCATTCACGGCGGCGGTCAGGTCAGCCCGGGCTACTGAAGCGAGACCACGTCGGCCCGTTCTGCACTGAACCTTAGGCCCACTGTCAGCAGCGCCCGGAACGCGTTGTAGCCACCTGTGCCCGGGTGGAAGGCGTGGAAGAACAGCTGCGGTTTGCCGTCGAGTCCCGGCGCGACCGAGGCATGGCCAGGTGCCAACCACTCGCGAGTTGACCTCAGTAGCGGCTCGCCCTGCTTCACGTAGGGGCCCATCGGATGATCGGCGATGGCGACGCCGATTCCGTAGGACGGCGTAGAGAAGTCGTTTCCCGCGTAGAACAGCCAGTAGCGGTCCCGTTGGCGTGTTACGAACGGTCCCTCGATCAGGTGACCTTCCCAGTCGAGATCATTGCACAACACGATCTGGTTCTCGCCGGTCAGCGAACTGCCGTCCTTCGCAATCCGTTGAGCCCGGATTGGCGTTGTCATCGCTTCGAGGATTGCGCTCGCGAGGCCGAACTCGACGAGTGCCGAGCGGACCTGGGTCCAATTCGCGAGTGCGGCCTCAATCAGCGGGTGCATCAGGAAGAAGCGGACCATCGGCCGCTGGACGTTCGCCCAGGGTACGATCGCGGCGCCGAAGGCGGCGGTTCGCCGATCCGCCTCGGTGCTGAACAGCTTGTCGATGAGGCCCGGATGCTGGCGCAGAAGCATCGCCAGCGGACGCGGCCAGATACTGTTCGTGTCGTCCTTCCAGAAAAGATAGCGTTCGTCGTCCACGTCGATGAACAAATGCGAATCGATGACGCCGCCACTCATCTGGGGAATGCTCGGATCGTAACCGAGACCCGTGGTATTGACTGGCTTTCCGGTGATCAGCGGCGCCCCATTATCGGTCCACGGGCCGAGGGGAGCGGGAGCGCGAGCAAGTCCGATCGCCAGCGCGTTGGTCGCCTGTCGAGCAGTAAAGGCCAGCCAGTATTCTTCGCCGACCTTGTGCATTTCCGGCGCCCAGAAGTCCGCCACATTGCGCCCCTTTGCGGCCCAGGCCGGCTCCTCGCCCTCGGGAAAGGCGAAGCCGAGGCATTCCCAGTGGAGAAGATCGCTCGAGTGAAGGATCGGGAAGGCGTCGGGCGCGTCGTTGGATGTCGCGACCAGCCAGTAATCATCACCGTCCCTGAAGACCGCGGGATCGCCATAACCGACGAGGATTCGAGGCGCGATGTTCTCGGTCAGCAGCGGCTGCCACGGGATATTCGCTTCCGGATGCTCGACTGCCTCTTTGAACACGTGCGGCATTCGAGTGCCAAAATCTTCACTCAGATCCCGGTAGAAAGCGGAAAAGTCCTGCTGGGTGTCACTCGGGACGAAATAGCTTCTCGACCTGCCGTCAGACGAATCTACGGCGATCCGGAAGCCGTCTCCCTCCGCTTCAGCCTGAACCGTGAAGCTCATCGCGCCCAAGCGATTAGACGTTGGGCGAGGTTCCCTGGAACCCCTTCCGAGGCGAGGCGGCTGGCTTTATGGTCGGCTGGTGGGGCGGGCTGATCATGTCTTGGCAATCGATCAGGGCACGACGTCTACGCGCGCCATCCTGTTCGACTCGCAAGCCAGAGCAGTCGCCGTTGCGCAGCGCGAGCTCACCCAACATTATCCGTCGCGCGGCTGGGTCGAGCATGATCCAGAACAGGTCTGGGAAGACGTGCTTGCCGTCGCCCGTGAGGCGTCCTCCTCGGTCGGCGCCGAGAGCGTTGCGGGGATCGGAATCACCAACCAGCGTGAAACGGTCGTCGTCTGGGAGCGCTCCACCGGCAAGCCGATCCATCGGGCAATCGTCTGGCAGGACCGCAGAACAGCCGAGGAATGCGCGCGGCTCAAAGGCGAGGACGTGGAGCCGCTGATTAGCGAGCGGACCGGACTGCTGCTCGATCCTTACTTTTCGGCGACCAAGATTGCCTGGATCCTGGACCACGTGCCTGGCGCGCGGGCCCGCGCCGAGCGCGGCGAGCTTGCCTGCGGGACGATCGATTGCTTCCTGTTGTGGCGACTGACCGGTGGCGTTGTCCACGCCACGGACGCAACCAATGCGAGCCGAACGTCGCTGTTCGATATTCGACACCAGTGCTGGGACAAGGAACTGTGCCGGCTGTTCCGAGTCCCTGAAGCACTGCTCCCTCAAGTCCATGACAACAGTCACCTGTTCGGCACGACCGCGCCGGGATTGCTCGACGCAGCGTTGCCGATCGCGGGTATGGCGGGCGATCAGCAGGCCGCTTTGTTCGGCCAGGCCTGCCTCACGTCCGGCATGGTCAAGTCGACCTATGGCACGGGCTGCTTCATGCTTGTGAACACCGGCGATCGGGCGATCACTTCCCGACACCGGCTGCTGACCACGCCGGCCTATCGGCTGGCGGGCAAGACGACCTATGCGCTGGAAGGCTCGATCTTCGTTGCTGGAGCGGCCGTGAAGTGGCTGCGCGACGGCCTTGGAGTCATTGCCGATGCGTCCGAGACCGACAGCATGGCGACGCGCGTTCCCGATAGCCACGGCGTTTACATGGTCCCGGCATTCGTCGGCCTGGGGGCGCCGCATTGGGATCCGGGAGCTCGCGGCTCGATCTTCGGCCTGACCCTCGATGCTACCGGAGCCCACCTCGCGCGAGCTGCTCTGGAGGCGGTCGCATATCAGACATTCGACCTCATGGAGGCGATGGCGAACGACGGCGCTGCCGCTGCTGAAACGGTCCGGGTCGACGGAGGCATGGCCGCCAACACGTGGCTCTGCCAATTCCTTGCCGACGTCTTGGGCGTGCCGGTTGAGCGCCCGCAGAATCTGGAGACGACGGCACTCGGCGCGGCCTTCCTCGCCGGGCTTGCGACCGGAGTTTGGAGCGATCTCGATGCGGTGGCGAACACTTGGCAGCGCCGCGATTGCTTCATGCCCGGTATGGACTCAGAGCGCCGCTCCGAATTGATCGCCGGCTGGCGCCGCGCGCTCGCGAGGACGGTGCATAACGCTTAGTGTGCCCTCCCTGAGTGATGGGTCACAGTTGATACCGGAGACATGGGTTACACTCTGGCGCTTTGCGGGAGGGCAAAGTGCCGTGGAAGGAGTGTGGCAAGATGGACGAGCGTCTC
>Ga0070717_10001282_pt1 | contig 17190 bp, 18 predicted proteins | sample LARL113metaG_FD_71366 | JGI IMG/M metagenome (GOLD analysis project Ga0070717, IMG submission 71366) | Corn, switchgrass and miscanthus rhizosphere microbial communities from Kellogg Biological Station, Michigan, USA - LAR L11-3 metaG | ecosystem: Host-associated > Plants > Roots > Rhizosphere ... | reverse complement strand
GGCGGTGTCCAGGTGCGTGGCCATGTCGATGATCGCGTCGAGCGTCGTCACCCGGCCGCGCACGAGGCCCGGGACCTCCGGCGCCCGGCCGGCGTCCAGCGGCTGCACCCGCCGGGCGAGGGCGCGCAGGCGGTCGCGCGAGCTGGCGAAGCTGGCCGACGCCGCCTGCACGTCCGCGGCGCTCTGGTTCTTGTAGCCCGTCTCCAGCTGCCCGAGGCCGTGCTGGAGGTCGGCCTGCGCCACCTGGAGGTCCGCGGTGAGGCTGGCCTCGACCGCGCGGGCCGTGGGGATCGCCGCCAGCGGCATGCCGACGAGCACCGCGAGCAGGACGCAGCCCGCGACGATCCAGCCGCGCCTGCTCAACCGGCGCCGACTCCGACGACGATCCGGGCCCATGGCTGTCCCGGCACGGTATCGGCCGGAGGGTTAAGGGCGGGCTGCGGGGACGTTAGGGGCAATGCCGGTGAGTTGGAGTCCGCTTCGAGCCCGGGACGAAGTCGTCGCCTGGGCGATCGGCCTGGCTGATCCGCGCGTCGTCGGTGGAATCCGGCTCAGTCGCGGCCGCGGGCCAGCGCCGTCGCGAGCGCGTTCAGCCCGGCCAGAGCGACGCCGCCCACCAGCAGGGACGGCGCGAGCAGGACCGTGCCCGCCGACTGCAGGAGCACCCCGATGCCGGCCGGCCCCAGGGAGCCACCCGAGCCGGCCGCGCCCAGCTGCAGGCCGACGACCCGGGCGGCGACGTCCTCGCCCACCCGCTTCGGCGTCAGCGTCACCAGCGCCGGGAACACCGGGGCCAGGCCGACGCCGGCCAGCACCAGGCCGGCGAACCCGACCGCCGGCGCCGGGCTCCACCAGAACAGCGCCAGCGCCGCGACCACGGCGGCCACCGACCCGTTCAGGAGCGGCAGCGGCCCCACGCGGTTGCCCAGCAGGGCCGCGCCCAGGCGGCCGGCCGTGAGCCCGGCCCAGAAGGCCGAGACCGCCAGCCCGGCCACCGTCGTGGGCGTCGCCCGGGCGGTGGTCAGGAACGTGAACGACCACTGGCCGGTGGCTACCTCCACCGCGGTGTAGACGAAGAACATCGCCAGGCTGACGCCGACCAGCGCCCAGGGGATGGCGACCAGCCCGGCCACCGCGCCCCCGGCCTCCCGGCGCCCGCCCCACGCGTGCCGGGCGAGCAGGTACGCGATGAGCAGGCCGAGCTGCAGGACGAGGAGGCCGGCGTAGGGCAGGCGCCAGGAGAGCCCGCCGGCGAGGACCGCCGTGAGCGCGAGCGGGCCGAGGGTGGCGCCGATGCCGTAGCACCCGTGGAGCAGGTTCATGGGGCCCGGCCCGTGGCGGAGGGCGACGTACGCGTTGAGGCCGGCATCCACCCCGCCGGCGCCCAGGCCCCCGGCCAGCGCTCCCACGATCATCAGCGGCCACACCGGCGCGGCCGCGTATGCGAGCACCGCCGCCGCCGTGGCCAGCGCCGAGGCGATCAGGAGGGCGCGGGTCCCGAAGCGGTCGCTCAGGAACCCGCTGGCGCCGCTGCCGGCCAGGTACCCGGCCGTGCCCGCGAGCGCCAGCTCGCCGAGGGCCGCGAGCGGCTGGCCGAACTCCGCCCGCATCGACGGCCACGCGACTCCCAGCATGCCGTCGCGCGCCCCGAGGGCGATGAACGCGACCAGGGCGACGGGGAGCGCACTCCGGACGGTTCCCGTCCTCACGCCACCTCCTCCGGCGGCCGGGCCAGAATGAGGGAATGACCACCGAAGCACCCTGTGCGCACCTCACCCAGGTGGAAGTGGCGGATCCGCACACGACCGCGGGCTGCGAGGACTGTCTCCTGACCGGCGGCCGCTGGGTCCACCTGCGGCTCTGCACGTCCTGCGGCCACGTCGGCTGCTGCGATTCCTCGCCCAACCGGCATGCCACGAAGCACTACCACGGGACCGGCCATCCCGTGATCGCGTCGTTCGAGCCTGGCGAAGCGTGGATGTACTGCTTCCCCGATGAGTTGATGGTGGCGACGGAGGAGAGTATCCGTTAGGCCGGGCGGCCGGCGTCAGGCGGCGCCAGCAGGTCGGCCAGGGTGAACCGGCCCGGCTGGCGGGCCGGCAGGGTGGGCCGCCACGACGGGTCCACCGAGCGGTACGAGCGCGGGTCGCGGTCCACGATGCCGACCAGCACCTCGCCCACGATCAGGGCCCCGACCGGCCCCAGGCGTTCGCCGTCCTCGCGCGCCTCCGCCTCCTTCAGCACGTAGTACCAGAGCGGGGTCTCGCCCGACCAGCCGGACGCGGGCAGCCCCGTCTCCTCGGGCGACAGCGGCCGCTCCCCGACGCGGCGCGCCACGGCCTCCCCCGACGGCAGCGCGGTCGCCAGGCCGCGCATCAGGTCGCGGACGGCCAGCGACTCCTGGTCCTGGTCGTCGAGCACCCCGGTCACGTCCACGGGCAGGTGGATGAGCGCGCCCGGCAGGCGCCCGTCGATCGGCCGGGCGCGCTGGGCCGGCGCCTCGCCGGGGACGTCCAGGAGGAGCCGCCAGTCCACCGCCCGCTCTGCCGGCACCGGCCGAAACCCGAGCAGGTCGGGGAACAGCGCCAGCGGGGGCCCGTCCGGGCGCACCCGGTAGCTGTTCCGCATCTGGCTGTGGCCGTACCGATAGGCGGCGTCGGCGAACTCGAGCGGGATGGCGACCGCGCCGTCGGACGCGAAGTGGGTCGGGCCCTCGCGCAGCAGCCGCTCGGTCCGGGCCGCGCCGATCGTGGTGGGCAGGAAGTCGTGGAGCACCACCCACTGGTAGTGCCACGTGAGCGCGCGGCGTGCCTCGTCGAACAGGTCGGCCTCGGCCACGCCGTCCGCCCGCAGGCGGTCGACCAGCCGGTTGTGCGCGCGGATCATCGCCACCTGCATCTGGGAGATCAGGACGTGCACGTCCTGGCGGGGGTCGGCGGCGAGCGCGATCCCCTCCTGGTTGCGGGGCAGGTCGGCCAGCTCACCACGGTCGCCGGCGGCGAGGAGCAGCCGGGCCGGGTCGTGGCGGCTGTAGAGGTACGGGCTGGCCACCGGCCCGTCGCCGTACAGGCACTCCAGGTCGAGCCGCGCGCTGCGCACGTTGCGCAGGAGCTGCGCGTCGTCGTGATGGGTGACCGGGGAGCGGTCGGCGGTGGTGTCGTGGGCGACGTACTGGCCGAACACCGGCCAGCCGGCGGCGACCGTCCGCGCCTCGGTGCGCTGCCACGCGGCGCTGTCGCAGCTGCCCCCGGCCCGGCCGAGCGCCCGGATGAGGTCGGGGGCCACGGCGAGCGGGGGCAGGTCGGGGAACAGGCGCGTGTAGCGGCCGCCCCCGGCCGGCACGTCGGCGGTCCTGGCCGGCGCCAGGCAGTGGTCCCGCGCGGGCCTCATGGAAACTCATCGTAGGGGCGCTCCGAGGACTGTTCGGTGCCTGTCCGGAGGGCGACAGTCCCGGAGGAGGCGCCTACCGGTTCAGGCCGGTGAGCCCCCCTGACGCCGCGACCAGCAGGAGCACGATCACCGCGGCGATCGCGAGCACCGTGGCGCAGCCGGTGCCCAGGCTGGCCAGGCAGCCGCGCGAGCGCTGGGGCCGCGGCGGGGCGATCGGCACGTACGTGGCGGCGGCGTACGGCGGCGGGGGCGGGACGGTCGGCCCGCCCCACCACGCCGGCACCCACGCGGAGCCGGTCCACAGCCAGGCCCCGTCCGCGGAGTACACCGGCGCCGGCGGGACCGGTGGGTACGGCTGGTACCGCTGGTACGGCTCGGGCCGGGCCCGCGGGGCCGGAGGCGGCGGCACCGCTCGCTCGGGCAGCGGCGGGTACGCGGCCGGGGCTGCGACGGCCGGGGCTACGACGGCCGGGACAGCCGGCCGCGGCGGCGCCGGGGCCGCCGGGACGGGCGGCGAGGGGATTCGCGCGGGATCGCCGGCGCCCTTCGCGCGCCGGCTCTCGCTGACGAACAGCTGCACCAGCAGCACACCGCTCGCCGTCAGCGCGGCGAGAACGACCAGCGCGGAGAGCACCGTGCCCATCAAGGTCCGCCGTCGAGCCTAGCACCCGGCCCGGGGGACCGCCACCGGGACGGGGTCACCGCCACCGTCCGAGAACAGGACGGTGACCACCGGTCCCGTGGTGGGGGGGAAGGGAGCCAGTTGCGGGGGAGGAACACCTCCCGTCTCTCTCCATGCTGCGCGCCCTCGGTCCCCGCCGGAAGCGGGCACCCGGGAGTGAGCGAGCCCGGAGGGCTCGTCAGTACGGCAGGCCCCTGGTGTCCGCCCAGCGTTCGAGCGCGGAGAGGTTCGCGACCAGCTCGGCGCCGGCGGAGGTCAGGAGATACTCGACGTTCGGGGGCGTCGTGGGGTGGGCATGGCGGTGGACCATGTCGGCGCGCTCCAGCCGGCGCAGCGTCTGCGTCAGCATCTTGTGCGACACGCCCCCCAGCCGCCGGTGGAGCGTGTTGTAGCGCACGACGTCGCCGTCGAGCTCGCGGAGGACCGCGGCGACCCAGCGCGACCCGATCAACTGATAGAGACCCTCCGACGGGCCGCCCTCGCGGTCCGGGGACGCGGCGCGCGGCGGTTCACCGAACCACACCGCCGGCTCCGCACTGTGCTCAACTTGCACGCTTCATCTCCAGCAGGCGGCCCTGCAGGTCGAACAGCAGGTCCAGCACCTCGGTGGGCGAGGGGTACGCGCGTAACCAGGGCTCGTACGGGAACGGCAGCCCCGAGAAGAGGAAGGCGAGGCGGGTCCGCCACTCGCTCCGCACCCGTTCGACACCGTCGAGGTTGAGCTGCTCCAGCTCGTCGATCATCGCGTCCGTGAGGCGAACCAGCCTCGCGGCGCGGTCCCGCTCCGGGTGCCGCCGCCCCGCCCACGCGGCGTGGCGCCGGATCTCCCGGCGCGCTTCGTCCATCGACCCGACCTGACTCGTCACGAATCACCTCCAACAGCGGCCTGGATTCCAAGTGTCCCGTGTGATCAGGCGCCGTCGCATCTGTCAATTGACTGGAACATGACGAGCAGGCGGTCCCGGCGTGGGCCGCCTCCCTGGGCGGCGGAGGCGGCCCGGCGGGCCCGCGTCAGCGGCTGTGTCCGACCTCCTGGACGACCCATGTGTTGCCGTCGGGGTCGCTGAGGGGCGCGAACGACTCGTAGTCGCCGCGCTTGGGATTCGGCCCGGGCCGCTGCTGGCCGTCGACGAAGTGGAAGATCTCGCCGACCTCGACGCCGCGCTCGAGGAGCTCGGCGCGGGCGGTCTCGATGTCGGCGACGATCAGGTGCAGGCCGCGGATGCAGCCGGGTGGCGCGTCGGTGATGCCGATGCCGACGCTGATCGAGCAGGCGGACCCGGGCGGCGTCATCTGGACGACCCGGAACTGGTCGCCGGCGCGATGGTCGACGTCCAGGTTGAAGCCCATCCTGTCCACGTAGAAGGCCTTGGCACGGTCCACGTCGGTGACGGGGACCAGCACGAGCTCGAGCTTCCAATCCACGATACGAACCTCCATGGTGCGGTCAGTTGCCCGGTGCAACGCCATCCCCCAGGGAAACTCATCGGTGCCGGCGAGCGCCTTCTCGCGTCAGCGCCCGGCCCGGAACTCCTCGAACCTCGGGCGCAGGCCCCAGAACGTCAGCGCGGCGATCGCCAGCGCCAGCAGCTCCACCAGCGCGGTCCCCACCAGGACCCGCTCGGTATACGTCATCTCGCTGTCGAAGTCGCCCTGCAGGTGCTGGATGGCCAGCCCCAGGTACCAGTCCACGTCCTGGAACGCGAACGTGAGCTGGCCCTTGTCCGTGCCCAGGGCCTGCGTGATCGCGTCCACCTCGGCCCCCTGCGCCACCTTGCCCCGGACGGCCGCGTCCACGTCCATGAACGTCCGGTACAGGGTGAGCACGCGCAGCGCCGCCGTCCGCTCCGGCCCCACGTCCGCGGCCCGCAGCTCGTCCGCCAGCATGCCGTTGAAGCGCACGTCACCATGGCTGGCCGCCTGCATGATCTCGTCGTTCAGCGGCCGGTCCACGAGCCGCCGCGTCGCGGCCTGGAACGCCTGGTCGGCCCGGTCGCGCCCCTGCTGGTCGCGGGCGATCAGCCACAGGCTCTCGTCCCCGTTGACGTCCGAGAGCAGGGCGTGCGCGTTCCACAGGTTGAGCAGGCGCGCGTACTTCTGGTCCTCCGCGGAGCGTATCGACTGCCGCGCCTGCCCCGCGCCCAGACCGCTGGTCGTGACCGCGACCACGAGCAGCAGCGTGGCCAGCAGCAGCCGCGGGTTCCGGCGCCGGTGGAACCGCCGCCGGACGAACGCCTGGGTGTACACCAGCAGGCCGGCCAGCACCAGCGCCACGACCACGTACAGCGGCAGCATCCACTGCGCCACCTGGAGCGTGAGGTTGGCGCGGTCGAGGTCGTTCGCGTACAGGCCGCGCAGCGCGTCGACCTGGGCCAGGATGCCGGTGCCGGGCCGGTGCATCAGGGTGGTGCCGGCCTGGAGGTAGACGGTGCCGATCGGGACGCCGAGCCGGTCGTCCACGTTCGCGGTCTGGACCAGCCCCTGGTACTGGTCGATCAGCGTCGCGATCGTCTGCAGCCGCTCGCTCGTGTTGCCGCCGCCGGGGTCGTGCGCGCTCGCCGTCTGGAGCTCCCGGCTCGCCGCCGCGATGTCGGACTGGTACTGCAGCTCGGGGAGCGTCACCTCGGCGCCGCCGGACAGGTACGCGTTGGCCGCGCTCCGGTCGGCGTCGGAGAGCCAGAAGTGGATCCGCTGCATCCCGACGATGGCCGGCACCGTCCGCTGCTGGATGCCGAGCGCCGTCACCGCCGCCGCCGCCAGCGCGCCCGCGCCCACCAGGGTGAGCGCGACCGCCAGCACGGCGATCGCGACCGAGAGCCGGCGCAGCCGCTGTGGCGTCGTGGTCGACGGCCGCCGCTCCGCCTCCAGCTGCCGGCGCTCCAGCCTCGGGCTGAGCCAGGTGTCGGCCATGCGTCAGAGCGCCGTCATGGGGCGCACCTCGTTGGCGCACTCCACCAGGTGGACCTTCAGGTCGCCGGCCGCCGTCCACGCCAGCTCGCGGTACGCGCGCTCGAGCGCGAACCGGACCGGCACCTCCCGCAGCGGCTGGTCGAGGAGCTGGACGTCGGGGATCTGCGCCCGCGGCCGGGACGAGATCAGCGCCAGCGCCGCCTCGAACAGCTCCACGGACAGCTCGGCCCGCCGCTGCTCGGTCAGCTGCTGGCGCGCGATGACGGACGCGGCCCGGGCCAGGTCGTCAGCGGACGGCCCCGTGGCGCCGCCGCGGATCAGCGTGCGGGCGAGCGCGATCTGCGCGTTCGCGTACAGGCTGGAGCCCGGCGGGACGCGGTCGTACGCCTCGGCCGCGCCGGCCACGTCGCCCTGGGCGGCGCGCGCCCGGGCGAGGCCGAAGCTGGCCGACGTGTACCCGGGGTCGGTGGAGGACACGATGTCGTAGTGGTTGGCCGCCGTGCGCGCGTCGCCCGCCAGCTCGGCCGCCAGCGCCATCGCCAGCTTGGGCGCGAGCTCGCCCGGCAGCTCCGCGTAGACCAGCTCGAACGCCAGCCCGGCCTCGGCCGCCCGGCCCTGCGCAGCCAGCGACAGGCCGCGGTACCAGTTGCCCCGCCACTCCCGGCGGTCGGCCGCTTCCAGCTGGGCCAGGCAGACCTCGGCGTCGCCGTGGCGCTCGAGCTCGATCAGCGCCCGGGCCAGGGCCAGCTGCGCCTCGGGCGTCGGCTCGACCAGGCCCTGGGCCAGCGCGTCGCGGACGACGCCGAGCTGGCGCGCCGGCTCCAGCGTCTGGACGTTCACGACCGTGGCGGCGGCCGGGTCGGCCGGGTCGATGCGGGGCAGCGGCAGGTGGCGCCAGTCGGGCCCTGGGTCGGGGCCGCCGGACGGCCACCGGATCGCCAGCACGTCGCCGCCGAACAGCTTGCTCGGCGCCGGCCGCGGGCTCCCCTGGCTGGTGGCCGTGACCTCGCGCAGCACCGCCTCCAGCGCCTCGGCCAGCTCGTCCGCGCTCTGGTAGCGGTCGCGCGGATCGTGCGCGGTCGCCTTCATCAGGAAGCGGTAGAGGGAGTCGTGGCGCTGGAACAGCGGCTCCTGCTCGGGCGTCGGCAGGCGGTGCCGGTACGCGGTCTGGTACGTCGGCATGTCCAGGACCAGCACGGCCAGGCAGCGCGCGATCGAGTACAGGTCGGCCGCGATCGAGGGCCCCTGCGAGACGATCTCGGGCGCCTGGTAGCCGTCGGTGCCGTACAGGATCGGGTCGGGGTCGCCCAGCCGGGTGACGGCGCCCAGGTCGATGAGCTTCACGTCGCCGCCGTGCAGCATCACGTTGTCCGGCTTGAAGTCGTTGTACGCCAGGCCCAGGTCGTGCAGGTATCGGAAGGCGGGGAGGACGGCCAGGATGTACGCGATCGCCAGGTCCACGGGCAGCGGGCCGAGCTCCTCCTGGCGCCGCTCCCGGAGCACGCTCTTGAGCGTCCGGCCGCCGATGTACTCCATGACGATGTAGCCGCCGCCGGAGTGCTCGACGACGTTGTAGATGCGCACGACGTTGGGGTGCTCGACCCGGGCCAGGAACTGGCGCTCGGCCAGCGAGGCGGCGACCGCGTCGCGGTCGGTCGAGCTGATCGCGCCCTTGAGCACGACCCAGCGGTTGGACACGCGCTCGTCCTGGGCCAGGTAGATCCAGCCCATGCCGCCGTAGGCGAGGCAGCCGAGCACGCGGTACTGGTCGGCCAGCAGCTCGTCCGGCGAGAGCGCCGGGACGAAGAAGAACGGCGTGCGGCACTTGCTGCAGAAGCCGGAGAGACGCGCGGGCCGGCCGTCCCGGCTCCGGCCCACCGCGGCGCCGCAGCCGGCGCAGTAGCGCTTCTCCTCGGGGACGAGCGGGTCGCGCATGATCGCGGCCGTCGGGTCCACCGGCGGCATGTACGGGAGCTCGACGAGGGGGGCGCCGCTCCGCCAGCGGGCGCTCGTGCGCTGATCGGTCGTGGCCCCGTGGGTGCCCGCGGTCCCGACCGTGCCGGTCGTGCCCGCAGTGGCGCGCGAGGGGTCCGTCGGGTGCTCGGACGGCACCGTGATGAACGGGGGAAGCCGGGTGCTCAGCCGCCCAGCCTCAGGGCCTGGAGAGGGTTGAAGGGCACCGGGTCGGTGAGCACCTCGACCCCGTTGCGCTGCGACGACAGGTAGCCGAACCCGTTCGTCACCCGGGGCATCGACGGCGGCCCGGTGCGGCCCGGCGTCCACGGCGGGGTCAGGCCCAGGGTGTCCACCGTCGGGCTGGTCCGCAGCGCGTTCAGGATGCCCGCCGCGTCGATCGTGGGCAGCCCCGCCGCCAGGTTGGCGATGATCCGGATGCAGAGCCAGGCGGCCACGCTGCCGCCGGTCCGGTGCTCTGGCGCCGCGTTGCGGTCGCCGGCGGCCATCTCGGCGTCCATGTCGGCCGCGAACGTCTTCAGAGCCGGGAAGCGGTCCGTCGCCGAGATCGGGGGCAGCGCGGCGAACTCGATGTCGTTCTCGGTGACCGCCTGGGGGCCGCCCATGACCTCAATGTCGGCCGGGGTGAACTCGCCCGCGGGCACCATGACCACGTAATGGGCCCCGGCCACGCGGGAGTCCACCATGAACGGGATGGTCGCCGCCGGCGGCAGGCCCGGGAACACGACGTCGGCGTGCGACTGGATCGCGGCCTGCACGTACGGCATCAGGTCGGAGGCCGCCTCCGGGATGTACGCGGCCCCGGCGATGTCGATGCCCGCGCCCTTCGCGACCTGGCCCACGGACCCGACCAGCGTCCGCCCCGCCGGCGTGTCGATCGTGACCGCGAACAGCGAGTGGAGGCCGCGCCGCCTGGCGCCCATGATGCCGCCCGCCGCCTGGACGAAGATGCCGCCGTCGAGCAGGAACGCCGTCGGCAGCGTGAAGTCCTCGGGGCTGATGGCCTCGCTGCCGACCTGGGCGATGCCCGCCTCGTCCAGGATCGGCCCCTCGACCATGCTGAGCTCGCTGACGTTGGCGGCCGTGGCGATGACGCCGTCGCTGACCAGCCTGCGAGCGCACGCCTGGGCCTGGATGGGATCGCTGTGGTCGTCGCAGATGTCCATCTGGATCGGGCGGCCCTTGATCCCGCCGTGCGCGTTGATGCTCCGGGTCGCCGCGGCGAACGCGGACGCGTAGTACGACAGCCCGTACCCGCTCAGCGGCACGAGCGCGCCGACGCGGATGGGCGCTGGCCCTCCCGTTCCCCCGCCGCCGCAGCCGGCGGCCGCTGCCAGGCTGGCGATCGCCAGCACGGCGGCGAGCGGCTCGCTCCAACGCGATCGCGAGCGCACGCGCACTCCCTCCTCACCGGATGGTTCCCCGGCGGCTCGTCCCGCGGCCGCCGGTAGCCGAAGGTACCCGATGCTATTGCAAAGGTCAAGGAACGGTGACCCCCCAGACGCGGCCGCCGGCCGCCGGATACGCTTGCGGGAGGCCGTGGACGAGATCGAGCCGGCTCGCCTGTCGCCTCGGGCGCTGCGAGGTATCGCGCTTATTGCGCTGGCACTCGTCGGCATGACGATCGGGGTCGCGGCGTATCTGCGGGCGAACGCGCCCCAGGTGTACAGCGGGCCGCCGCCGCCCCCCACGAGCCTGCCGATACCGATCAGCATGGACTGGCGCACGGCGGCGCAGGGTTGGGTCGTCGTGCACGACGCCGGCGGCCCCGAGAGCGTGGTGTTCCGCACCGGGAATGCGGGCTCCCGCTGGGAGCGCCAGTTCTCGATCAACGGGCCGGCGTTCGTGAGCTTCACCGACGCCAGCCACGGCGTCCTCCGCGCCAACGCGGCGCAGGCGGCGGGCGCCCAGCTGCTCCGGACGGACGATGGCGGCGCCCACTGGAGCCCGGTGATCCTGCCCGCGCTCGACCGGGGCACCGCGGCCACGCCGTTCTTCGTGGACCGCAGCCGGGGCTGGCTGCTCACCTCGCAGTTCACCGCGGCCGGCCAGCAGTCGGTGGTGTACGGGACGGACGACGGCGGGCGGACGTGGCGGCCGCTGTCGTCGCCAGGACCGCTGGTGGACCCGACAGACCTCCTGGGCGACCTGGCGTTCGTGCCGGGCGGCGCCGGCTGGCTGCTCGGCAGCGGGGCGGCCGGCGACCCGGTCCTGTTCGGGACGCGCGACGCCGGTCAGACGTGGGTCGCCCAGAGGCTCCCCACGGGCGCGATCGGGCCCCGGCCCACCGACCGCGTGGACGTCAGCCGGCCGGTCGTCGCGGCGGACGGCCACGGCGTCCTGGCGGTCTACGACCGATCGCAGGGCCAGGGCTGGCTGTACGGGACGGCCGACGGCGGCGCCAGCTGGGCCGACCCGCAGACGCTGCCGAAGACCTCCGGCTCGCGCCCCCCGGCGTTCCTCGGCGCGCTGACGGGCTGGACGTCCGACCCCACGGCGGCGTGGCGGACGGCCGACGGGGGCCGCACGTGGCGGCCCACGGCCGGCCTGCCCGGGGGCTGGCAGTTCAGCGCGGTCGTCCCCGTGAGCGGGAGCCAGGCCTGGGCCAGCGCCGCGCTCCCCGGCCCGAACGGCTCGCTCGGTCCCGTGCGGTGGGGGCTGTTCCGCACGACGGACGGCGGGGCCCACTGGACGCGCGTCGCCCTGCCCAGCCTCGGGTGAGCCTGCGCACGGTCTACGAGCACCTGCAGGAGCTGGGCCGGAGCCGGCGGCTCGCCCCGGACCGTCACGCCGAGCCGGGCGCGATGGTCGTGGACCCGGCGCACGTGCTGCGCTTCCGGGCCCGGGCGACGCGGCTCGACCGCCGGCTGCCGGCCGGATCGTGGCGCGACGCCGCGTACGGCGGGCTCCAGGACTCGGCGCCCCGCGCGGCGCTGCTGGCCCTCCACGCGCGCCAGGAGGGGACGGGTCCGGGCTCGTGGGAGGACCCCGCGCTGGTCCAGGTCTGGTTCCGGTGGTCCGACTACGTGGTCCCGGCGGCGGACTTCGCGGTGTTCACGCTGGGCGTCCTGCCTCGCGACGCGGCGCGGGCGGCGGCGCTGGAGGCGATCGGGGCCGAGGTCCGCGAGGTGCTGGCGGGCCGGGAGCTGCGGACGAGCGAGGTCCGGGCCGTCCGCCCGCACCTCGACCGCGGCGTGCTCGGCGGCGCGTCCGCGGTCGCCGCCTACCGGATCCGCTGGGACGCCCGGACCGTGACCCTGATCGCCACGGAGCGCCCGGACGTGGAGCCCGAGGCGGCCCGCCTGGAGCTGGCCCGGCGCTTCCTCGGCTGGCACGGCCCGGCGACGGCGGACCACTTCGCGAAGTGGGCGGCGGTCAGCAGGGCGGACGCCCGGGCGACGTGGGCGGCGCTGGCACCCGAGCTGGTCCCGGTCGCCGTGGAGGGCCGGGCGCGCGACGTCCTGGCCCGCGACGTGGACGCGCTGACCGGCCGCGAGCCGCCGGCGGGAGTCCGCCTCCTGCCCCAGGGCGACCCGTACCTCGCGCTCGACCAGGCGTGGGCGCACGCGGACCGACCGCCGCCGCCCACCGAGGACGAGGCGGGCGCGCCGCTGACGAGCCGGCTGGTGAACAGCCTGTCGGGGCGGATCCTGGTGGACGGCCGCATCGCCGGCGCCTGGGGCCGCGAGCGGGATCGGGTGGCCATCCACCTCTGGCGCCGGGACGACCCGGACCGGGAGCGGATCGCGGCGGAGGCGGAGGGGTTCGCCGGCCCGATCGGCCGGCCGGTCCGCCTGCGCTGGCTCCGCTGACCTACGGCGTGGCCGCGGCCACCTCCCGCCACGCCTCGACCAGCAGCAGGTCACGCGCCGTCACCATGCCGACCGGGCGGCCGGCCCGGGTGACCGGGAGGTGCCGGATCCCGTGCCGCACCATCAGGCGCGCCGCGGCCGCGCAGTCGGCCTCGGGCTCGACGGCCACCGGCGGGCGCGACATGTAGCCCTCGATGCGCGTGAATCCTGGCGCGCGCCCGTCGGCCATGGCGTGCAGCAGGTCGCGCTCGGTCACGATCCCGAGGAGCCCGCCGCCGTCGTCCACGACGGCGAGGGCGCCGATCCCGTAATCCCTCATCCGCGCCGCCGCCGCGCACAGCGTCTCGTGCGCGCGGGCGCTGACCACCGGCGTCTGCATCAGCTCGCGAACCTCCATCCCTGCCCACCAGCATCGGGGCCGGTCCGGCCCGGGCACAGGGCCCGGGGACCCCCCGGGGTAGGGCCGATCGGCCCGCCGTTGACGGGCCGCCGCGGACGGCCGCATCGTTGGCGGCAGATGAACGCGACGCTGACGATCCTGAGCCCGGTTCCCGACCGCGCCGCCGAGGCCGGCGCCGCGCCCGTCGCGTGGGACCTGCCCGGTCGCGTCCGGGTGGGCCTGCTGTCGAACGGCAAGCCGAACACCTCGCACCTGCTCGATGGGGTGGCCCAGGTCCTGGCCGGAGACCCCCGCGTGGTCCTCACCGTGCGTGCGGCCAAGGACTCCGCGTCCCGGCCCGCCGGCCAGGCCACGCTGGACGAGCTGGCCGCCGGCGCCGACCTGGTCGTGGACGCCACCGCCGATTGAGGGTCCTGCACGTCGTGGAGTGTCCACGACTCGATCGGGCTGGAGCGGGCCGGCGTGCGCACGCTGACCGTGACCAGTGACCGCTTCCTGGAGCTGGGCCGGCTCCAGGCCCGCACGCTCGGCGTCCCCGACCTGCGGCTGGCCGTGATCCCGCACCCGCTGGCCGGGCTCGACCCGGAGGCGGCCCGCGAGCGCGGGCGGTCCGTGGGCCGGGAGCTGGTCGGGCTGCTGGGCGCGCCGTGACCGCCGATTGGGCGTCGGCGCGGGTCGAGGTGCCGTCCGACCTCGACGCGTTCCAGGACGAGATGGAGCGGCGCGGCTGGGGCGACGGGCTGCCCCTGGTCCCGCCGACGCCCGAGCGGGTGGCCGCGTTCGTGGCCGCCGCCGGCCGGCCGCCGGCCGAGGTGGTGGCGTCGCTGCCGCCGACGTGGGCGGAGGCGACCGTCGAGAAGGTCGCGGTCAACGCGGTCATGGCGGGCTGCCGGCCCGAGCACCTGCCGGTGGTGCTGGCCGCGATCCGGGCCGCGGCGCAGGAGCCGTTCAACCTGTACGCGGTCCAGACGACCACCCATCCGTGCGCGGTGCTGGTGGTCGTCAGCGGCCCGGTCGCCGGCGACCTGGGCATGAACGCGGGTTACGGCGCGTTCGGGCCCGGCAACCGGGCGAACGCGACGATCGGCCGCGCCGTGCGGCTGGTGCTGATGAACGTCGGCGGGGCGCGGCCGGGGACGCTGGATCGCGCCACGCAGGGCACGCCGGCCAAGTACACGTACTGCGTGGCCGAGAACGACGCGGCCAGCCCGTGGGAGCCGCTCCGCGTCGCCCTCGGCTATGACGCGGCCGACTCGATCGTCACCGTGGTGGCGGGCGAGGGGCCGCACAACATCAACGACCACGGCAGCACCACGGCGGACAGCCTGCTCCGGCAGATCACGGGCACGCTCGCCATCCCGGGCAGCAACAACGCGTACATGCAGGGCGACAGCTACCTGTTCCTGGGCCCCGAGCACGCGCGCCAGCTGGCCGCGGAGGGGCTCGACCGCGCGGCGGTGCAGCGCCTGGTGTTCGAGGGGGCGCGCATCCCGCGGGAGCGGTTCGGCCCGGGCCAGCTGGAGCGGATCGAGCAGGTCCTGAGCGCCGACCAGGTGTCCGCGACGCGGGAGGCGCTCAGGGTGGGCGCCGACCCGGAGGACGTGCGGGTGCTGGTGGTCGGCGGCGACGGCCGCCACTCGTGCTGGGTCCCGACGTTCGGCATGACGCGCTCGTGCACCGAGCTCCTGGCCCCTCCCCCCCAGCGGGGGAGGTAGGAGGGGGGAGGGCCTTTACGTCCTCAGCCCCGGGTCACCCGATCGCGCCGTCGGCGCGCAGCTCCGCGATCTCCTCGTCCGTCAGGCCGGCCAGGTCGCGCAGGACCCCGTCCGTGTGCTCGCCCAGCAGCGGCGGGCGGCGGACCGGCGGGCTCGGGTCGGCCCCCAGCTTGATCGGGTTGCCCGAGGCGCGGAACGTGCCGGCGCCGGGGTAGTCGAACTCCAGGACCATCTGGCGGGCCCGGAAGTGCGGCGACTCCGTGACCTCCCGCGCGTCCAGCACCGGCGCGGCCGGGACCTGGCGCTCGGCCAGGTACGCCGCGGCCTCGGCCTTCGGCCGCTCCCGCAGCCACCCCTCGAGCGCGGGCCGCACCCGGTCCTCCAGGTGCGCCGCGCGGCCTCGCCCGGTCGCCAGCTCGGGATCGTCGCGGAGGTCCGGCCGCTCGATCGCCTCGCAGAACCGGCGCCACACCGCGTCGCCGATGACGCCGATGGCGACGTGGCCGTCCGCCGCCGGGAACGCGCCGAACGGCGCCATGTTGCGCGAGCCCTCCCGCCGCGTCACGTGCCCCGTCGCCCCGTACGTGAAGATGGGCAGCTCGGCCAGCGCCGCGATCGAGTCGGCCATCGCGATGTCCACCCGCTGCCCCTCGCCCGTCGCCGCGCGCTGGTGGAGCGCCATCAGGATCCCGGTCGCGGCGTGGATGCCGGCGACCAGGTCGCCCGCGCTGATCGCCGAGCTGTGGGGCCGGCAGTCCGCCTCGCCGATCACGGACATCCAGCCGCCCATGGCCTCGGCGACGACCGCGAACGCCGGCCAGCGCCAGAGCGGGCTCTCCAGCAGGTCGGCGTGGCCGAACCCGGTCACGGACGCGTAGACCAGGCGCGGGTTCAGCTCGCGCAGCCGCTCGTACGGGTAGCCGAGCCGCTCGAGGCTGTCCGGCTTGAAGTTCTCGACCAGGACGTCGGCGCGGGCCACGAGCCGCTCGAACGCGCGCCGGCCGCCGGGCGCCCCCAGGTCGAGCGCCGCGCTCTCCTTGTTCCGGTTGAAGCGCATGAAGTAGATGCCGTCGTCGGGGCCTCCGCCGGGCAGGCGCGGACCCTCGTGGCGGTAGGGGTCGCCGGCGCCGGGCCGCTCGATCTTGATGACGCGGGCGCCGGCGTCGGCCAGGACCTGGACGCCGTACGGCCCGGCGGCGAACTGGCAGAGGTCGAGGACCAGCACGTCTTCCAGCGGTCGCACGCAGTCTATGGTGCGGCCATGCGAATGAAGGGCAAGGTCGCGATCGTGACCGGCGCCGGCTCGCGCGCCGAGGGGATCGGCAACGGCCGGGCGGCCGCCGTCCTGATGGCCCGCGAGGGGGCGTCCGTGGCGCTGCTGGACAGCGTCGCGGAGTGGGCCGAGGCGACGCGGGCGATGATCGCGGAGGCGGGCGGCACGTCGATGGTCGTGACCTGCGACGTCGCCGACGAGGCCCAGGCGGCCGCCGCCGTTCGGCGGACGGTCGAGGAGTGGGGGCGGCTGGACGTCCTGGTCAACAACGTGGGGATCGCGGGCCCGCCCGGCTCGGCGGTGGACGTGGACATCGCCGAGTGGGAGCGGGCGCTCCGGGTGAACGTGACGTCGATGGTGATCATGGCCAAGTACGCGATCCCGGAGATGATCCGGAGCGGCGACGGCGGCTCGATCGTCAACCTCTCGTCCGTGGCCGGCCTGACCGGTGGCCACCAGGGCCTGCTCTACGCGACGTCGAAGGGCGCGGTCGTCAACCTGACGCGGGCGATGGCGGCGCACCATGGCCGGGACGGCGTCCGGGTCAACGCGGTGGCGCCCGGCATGGTGTACACGCCGATGGTCTACTCGCGCGGCATGTCGCCGGAGATGCGCGAGGCGCGCCGCCAGCGATCGCTGCTGCAGACGGAGGGCACCGGCTGGGACGTGGGCAACGCAGTGCTGTTCCTGGCCAGCGACGAGGCGCGCTGGATCACGGGCGTGACGCTGCCGGTCGACGCCGGCGCCACCGCGAGCATGGGCCGGGTGGGCGTCACCTGACCTTGCCGATCTGCACCCACACCGAGGCCAGGTCCGACACGCCCCAGTGCTCGGCCACACGGCCGTCCGCCATGCGCACGATGTGCACCTGGCGCCACCGCACGCGCCGGCCCGTGGGCGGGACGCCGTGGATCGCGCCCGCGTGGGTGCCCTCGGCCCACGCCACCTGCGCGATCCAGTCGCCCTGCGCGATCTCCCGCTCGACGGTGAGGCGGAGGTCGGGGAACCCGGCTCGCAGCATGCGGGCGATGGTG
>Ga0070717_10001281_pt1 | contig 17192 bp, 13 predicted proteins | sample LARL113metaG_FD_71366 | JGI IMG/M metagenome (GOLD analysis project Ga0070717, IMG submission 71366) | Corn, switchgrass and miscanthus rhizosphere microbial communities from Kellogg Biological Station, Michigan, USA - LAR L11-3 metaG | ecosystem: Host-associated > Plants > Roots > Rhizosphere ... | reverse complement strand
ACGAAGCCGCGCCGGTAGGGCGCCTGCAGCGCAGCGCCCGCCACATGGGTGCGCAGGTCGATGACCGCCGAGCCCGGCAGGCGCTGCCGGGCGGCGAGATGATCGTAGAGAAACAGTCCCGCCCGAATCATCCATGCTGGACGCAAATGCGCTGCATGCGGCATCACGAAGCGCAACGGCCGGATGATGTGCGGCGCCGCCGCCAGCAGCACTTCGCGCTCGCGCAGCGCCTTGCGCACCAGCGCAAAGTGATACTCCTCGAGGTAGCGCAGTCCGCCGTGGATCAACCCGGTGCTGGCGGATGAGGTGTGCGCCGCAAGATCATCCTGCTCGCACAGTATGACGGCGATCCCACGACCGGCGGCGTCACGGGCGATGCCGGTGCCGTTCACACCGCCACCGACGACCAGCAGGTCGCAGGTTGCAGTCCCGGCGCCGTTCTTCTCTGCCGCGGGGTCCTCGCCGGATCGCCCATCCATGCGAGGGTGGAAGCTCACTCGCTGCACTGGGCGAGAATACCTGGGGCGGCCCTCATGAAGTAGTGTGGCGCGGCGCCTGTCGGCCGTAGTAGTCCGGGTAGTCCTTGGTGAGCCCCTTGAAGCGGCGGTGAATCCACAGGTACTGCTCCGGGACGAGGCGCACCTGCGCCTCGATCATGCGGTAGAAGCGCGCCGTATCGGCGATCGCCGACTCGCTGGGGAAGTCCTCGAACGGAGGGTGGATCACTCCGAGGTACCCCCGGCTGCCCGGCAGCCGATGAAAGAAATAAGGCAGCACCGGCGCGCCCGTTACGCGCGCGAGCCGTGAGGTCAGTGTGTTGCTCGCTGCGGGAATGCCGAATAGCGGCACCATCTCGGCGCCTTTCTTGCGGTAGCTCTGATCCGGTGCGTACCACACGCACTCGTTGTTCCTCAGCGCGCCGATGAATGCGCGAATGTCGTCACGCGGAATGCCATGACCGCCGAAACCGACGCGAAAGCGCTCAAAGGCATACGCGATGACCTCGTTCTTCGGTGGCCGGTACAGGAAGCCGATGGTTGCGACGTGCGTGAGCGCGCGGCCGGCCATCTCGAGCGAAGTGAAATGTGCCGTGAGGACCATGGCGCCGCGGCCGCGCGCGAGCGCCGCGCGCAGGTGCTCCGTGCCTTCGAGACGCACGAGCTTCGCGAGCCGCTCGGGCGGGCTCCACCAGGCGAACGGAATCTCGAGTAGCGCAATACCGAGACTCGCAAAATGCTCCTTCAACAGCCGCTCGCGTTCTGCGCTCGAAAGCTCCGGCAGGCACAGCTCGATGTTGCGCCGTGCGGTCTCGAGGAAGCCGAGCGGCAGATGGCGCAGTACCACTCCCAGCCAGCGACCGAGTCGCACTATGGCCCCAAAAGGCAGGAGTGCCAGCAGTCGCAGCAGTCCGAGGCCGAGCCACGTCAGCCAGTAACGTGGCGCGAGCAGCCGCAGTCGCATTGAACCTACCCCTGAACGCACCGTCAGCGATTCGCCGGCGAGAATAACCGATTCCAGAGCGGTAACTGTGTTCCAATGCGCTCCCATGCAGACCGCCTCCCGGAAGCGGCGCGCACTCCTCATCGCGCTGCCCTTGCTGCTCGCCATCTGCCTCACTGCCGTGCTGTGGACCCGCCCGCCACCGCACGAGCTGGTGCAGGGCGGGAATAGCCCGCCGGCGCCACGCGTACCGCCCGAGACCGAGCAGCTCGATCCCGCGGCGCTCGAGTCTGCAGCCGCCTACGCCGGTGCGCACGGCTCGCTCGCGCTGATCGTGAGCCGTCACGATCACATCGTGTTCGAGCGCTACTGGGGAGGTACAGGTTTCGATACACCTGTCGATGCGCAGTCGTTTACCCGCTTGCTCGCGGCGCTCGCTGCCGGTGCGGCACTCTCCCATCGGCTGATCGGCTGGCCGGATCAGCCCGTCGGCGCATTCATCGGCGAGTGGAATCATGACGCGCGCGGCGAGATCACCGTGCGCAACCTGCTGCAGATGTCGAGTGGCCTCGCCACGGGCAGTACCACCGGGCCTTCGGACGATGTCACCGCGGCGCTGCTGCACACGCCGCTCGCGCGCACCCCCGGTGTCACCCGGGTCGAGCAGGCGAGCGATCCGCAGCTGCTGGCGCTCGTGCTCGAGCGCGCGACCAAACAACGCTACCCCAGTTACCTGTCAGAAGCGCTGTGGCGGCGCATCGGCGCCGCCGATGCATGGCTCACGCTCGACCGCGTGGGCGGTACTGCACGCGCGGACTGCTGCATGCTCGCACACCAGGGCGACTGGATCCGTATCGGTGAGCTGCTGCTGCGGGATGGCAACTACCGGGGCGATGAGGTCATCCGGCCGGGATGGGTGACCCTCATGCGCGCGCCGGTGCAGTCTGATCCCCAATATGGGACCTATGTGCGGGTGCGCTGGCCTCCTGCAGCGGGTCGCGAGGCGCCGGCCGCGCGCGATGTATTCGCGGTGGAGGGCCCAGGTGGCAACCGGCTGTGGCTCGTGCCCTCGCTGCAGATTGCCGTCCTGTGCACGGGCGCTAGCGGCGGCCGCGATGCGGATTGGGACGACAATCGTCTGCCCAACCTCGTCATCCGCGCGGCGCGCGATGCGTTGCCGCCGGCCGCACAACCGGGCGCGGATATCTCCGCAATCGTGCCCGGACACTGAGCTCAGCAGGTCGTTGCCGATTGCCGCGCCAACTCGCCGCGCTGTTTTGTTTCTGTGTCATCGACACGCTCGGGTTCGGCATCCTGATCCCGCTCGTGCCGTATATGGCGGATCGCTTCGGCGTCGCCCCACAGTTCATCACTCCCATCCTGGGTAGTTACTCGCTGTGTCAGCTGCTTGCCGCACCGTGGTGGGGGCGGCTCAGCGACGCGTTCGGCCGCCGGCCGGTGCTCATGAGCAGTCTCGCCGGTGCGTGCGCATCGTACGTGCTGCTCGGCTTCGCGCAGAACCTCTGGTGGCTGCTGGCCTCGCGCATGATCGCCGGCGCGATGGCGGGCAATATCGCCGCCGCCTTCGCCTACGCGGCCGATGTGAGCGCGCCGCACAAGCGCGCCGCCACACTCGGGGTGGTCGGAGCGGCAATCGGCATCGGCTTCACGCTCGGCCAGCCGATCGGCGGGCTGCTCGCCGGCAGCGACCCGCACACCGCCAATTTCGCTCTGCCGGCAGCGGTGTCGGTGGGCACGAGCCTGCTCGCTATTCTGCTCGTCAGGTTCGTGCTGCCAGAGAGCCATACTGCGGAGCACCGCTCGCAGCATCCGGATGAGCCCCGCCGCGGTGCCTGGCGGCTGCTCGGTGCACGCAGGGCGTTGGCACTGCTCGCTGCGGCCACCCTCGTCGTCACCTACTCGCAGTCGATCCTCGAATCGATCTTCGCCATCTGGGCACTGCACCGCTACGGGTACGGCCCACGTGCCGTCGGCTTTCTGCTGTTTGCCGTCGCCCTGCCTGCGTTAATCATGCAGGGAGGCTTCGTGCGGCTGCTGGCGCCAAGGCTCGGCGAGGGACTGCTCGCGACTTGTGGAGTGTTCGCTTATGTGACGGGGCTGGTGCTGCTCGGTTGCGGGAGTGCGCTCGCTGCCACGATCTCAGGACTGCTCTTGTGCGGACTCGGTCTGGGCGCCTACAACCCGAGTGCTTCGGCGCTCGCCTCGAAACAATCACGCGGCCAGGATCGCGGCGCGGTGATGGGTGCCTACGTCGCGAGTGGCAGTCTCGCGCGGGTGCTCGGCCCTTTCAGCTCCGGGCTGCTATACGCCTCGCTGGGGCCCGCAGCTCCCTTCCTCATCGGGGCCTGCGTGACGCTGCCCGCGGCCTACCTGGTACGCCGCGCCGCATCACTCAGCTGAGAGCGTGCTCAGCCCGTTTCGGTCAGCGCCACCTCGATCACGCCTTCGACCACGCGCAACGCGTGCGTCGTGAGCGCCTGCACGGCCGGCGGCGCGAGCACCCGGCCATCGCGCAAATCGAACGCCGCGCCGTGCAGCGGGCACACCAGGTAGGTCGCACGCAGCCGTCCTTCGCACAGCCGCGCCTCGGCGTGGGTGCAGATGTTATCGAGGGCGAAGAGCCCGGCACGCGCGTGGCAGATGACGAGCTCGCGCTTCCCGACGGTGCAGGCGCGCATGCTGCCCTTGGGGAGTTCGCTGAGCTTCAGTACCGGCGCGAAGTGCGCCATGGGCTTGATTAGAACTCGATCTCGGTCTGGAAGATCGACACAGCCTGGCCACTGATCCATACGCCGGCAATCTCGTCGTCGGCGAATTCGAGCTCGACCTCCACACGTCCCGGCCGATGAAGCGAGTAGCCCTGCACGCCGCAGAAGCGCGCGCGCTCGCCGTTGTGACGCAGCAGACCCAGTCGTGCCAGATACGCCCCGAGGAGCCCGTGGGCGTTGCCGCTCACCGGGTCCTCGGCGATGCCGAGCGCCGGACAGAACATGCGCGCCTCGGTGAGGTGATCGGTGACGTTGGCGACCAGGGTGAACACGAAGTAGCCCGCGGCGCCGATCTGTGCCGAGAGCGTGGTGAGGCGGGCGAGGTCAGGCTTGAGCTGCTTGAGTGGCTCGGGTCCGCGTACGCCAATCAGCAGTCGCGTCCCGGCGGCACCGACGATGCGCGGCGGGATGCGCGTATCGAGACTCTCCGAGGCCAGCGCGAGCGCATCGAGCACCGCGAGACGCTCGCGATCGTTCAGCTCGCGGCCGATGGGCGGCGGCGTGCGGCGGATGGCAATGCGCCGGTCCTCATCGCTGCCGCGTACCTCGACATCGACGATGCCGGCCTTGGATTTCTGCCGCTGCCAGCGGGGCGCTTCGTGCCGGCGCGACAGCACGTACTGCGCCGCGATCGTCGCATGGCCGACGAACCCGGCTTCGCTGCGCGGAGTGAAGAACCGGGCGCGCACCGTGTGATCGTCGGCATCCGGCGCGAGGATGAAGGCGGTCTCGGCATTGTTGAGCTCGCGCGCGATGGCGAGCATCTGCGCCTCCGAGAGCGGATCGGCGTTGAGCACCACACCGGTCGGGTTGCCGGTGAACGGCTCTCGGGTGAATGCGTCGACCTGATGGACCTGGACCTTGCGCGTCATGTGCTCATCTGCCGTTTCCACCCCGACCGACCCATTCTAGCCCCGGGCGTGTGATCATAGCCGCAGCGCGTGAGGTGCGCGTGCAATACTGACGCCAACGTTTGCACGGAGGCGGCACGCATGGACATCGGTGTCGAGATCAGTCTGTATCCGCTGAAAGCGGACTTCGTTCCCGCCATTCACGAATTTCTCGAGCGTCTGAACGGCGCCGCGCAGGTGCGCGTGGTGACCAACAGCATGAGCACCCAGGTATACGGGCCGTACGATGCGGTGATGCGGGCGCTGCATGATGAGCTGCGCACTACGTTCGAGGCTCTGGCAGATGCGCAAGACAAGGCCGTGTTTGTGATGAAGGTGCTCGGGCCGCTGCCGCCCGCGTGACCGTCGCGCCGCTCCTCTGGCGGCCCGCAGGGCGAAGCGGCAAACTAGCAGATCCCGGGCGCTCGCGCCGCAAACCAAGCTATTTTTCTTCGGGGGTAGGGGACAGCATGCCGCTTTTGCGAGTCGTGGATCGCGACGGAGTCGAGCACGAAGTCGAGGCCAAGACTGGACTGAAAGTCATGGAGAATCTGCGCGAGCTCGATTATGGCGTGGCCGCGATCTGCGGGGGCATGTGCTCCTGCGCGACCTGTCACGTATATGTCGACCCGGACTGGCTGGCGCGCTTGCCGGCAATGATGTCGGATGAGCGCGAGTTGCTCTCCGAGTTGACCCACTACCAGGAGAACTCCCGTCTGTCATGCCAGTTGGAGTTCACGCCCGAGCTCGCTGGACTGCGCGTGCGCATCGCGCCGGATGAGTAGGCCATGTCCGCTCCGGTAGTGCAGGTCGAGACGCGTGGCGCCGTGGCGCTGGTCACGCTCAACCGGCCCGAGAGTGGCAATGCGCTCAATCTGCAGGTGGCGATGGATCTGCTCGCTGCCGCCATGACCTGCGCCCGCACCGCTGCGGTGCGCGCGGTCGTGCTCACCGGCGCGGGCAGGCATTTCTGCTTCGGTGGGGATCTGCGCGCCTTCGGAACGCGCGCGCCGGACGGCGATGACTACATCCGCGAACTCACCACCTACCTGCACGCCGCGATCTCACGCTTCGTACGCATGGACGCGCCGGTCATCGCCGCCGTGAACGGTACCGCGGCGGGCGCGGGGGTGGGGCTGGCGGCCATGGCGGATCTCGCGCTGTGCGGGCGCAGCTCGAAGTTCAATCTTGCTTACACTCAGGCGGGACTAACACCCGATGCCGGCACCACCTTCCTGCTGCCACGCATGCTCGGACTCAAGCGCACCATGGAGCTGCTGCTGCTCAATCGCATCCTGCCGGCCGAGGAGGCGCTCTCCTGGGGGCTCGTCAACGAGGTGGTGGCCGATGAGCAACTGCTGGGGCGCACGCTCGAGATCGCGGAGCAGTTAGCCCGGGGCGCAAGCGGCGCCTTCGGCGCCAGCAAGCGGCTGATCGCGCACTCCGTCGGTGCGCTCGAGTCGCAGATGGTGCTCGAGAGTGAAACCATCGCCCGGCACGCGGTGAGCGCGGAAGGCAGGGAAGGGGTCGACGCCTTCCTCGAGAAGCGCAAACCGCGTTTCCCCCACAGCGGCTCCGGCTAGCCGCACAGCCGTGCCCATGAGCTGGACCGTCCTGCTGCTCGCCGCGGCACTTGCGGTGATCGCGGTGCGCATCTACTCCAAGGTGCGCGCGTCGCGCAAGTTGCGCGCCGAGACCTGGGACGAGCAGGTGATCGGCCGGCTGCGCTCACAGGGCTACGCGCCCTTCAAGGACTATCGGGTGGACTTCTTTCTCGCACTGCCGAACGAGGCGGCCTGTGCCGGCGCGCGCGCGCGGCTCGAGCCCGAGTTCAGCGTGGATGTAAAGCCGCTCGAGAACGACCCGGAGCTCGCCTACAGCCTGCACGCTACCAAGACCATGCGGCTGGTCGTGCCGGACATGCAGGAGATGAGCCGCCGCTTGACCGCGCTCGCGAGCGAGCTTCACGGTCGCTACGACGGCTGGGCGGCCTAACGCGCTCCGTGCCCGCCGCTCATCGGCGCGTCTCGGTCTGGCGCTTGACGGTTTCGGTCGCGGCGGCGATTGCCGCGGGGTCGCCGAGGTAGCGGCTGGAGCGGGGACGGAGCTCGCTGTCCAGGTCGTACAGCAGCGGCACGCCAGTGGGAATGTTCAGCTCGACGATGTCGCTGTCGGCGATCTCATCGAGCATCTTCACCATGGCGCGCAGGCTGTTGCCATGCGCCACCACCGCCACGTTCTTGCCGGCGCGCAGCTCGGGCGCAATGCGCGCGTGCCAGAATGGCAGCACGCGGGAGAGCGTATCCTTCAGCGACTCGCTCGCCGGCAGCTCCTGCGGGTCGACCGTGGCATAACGCGGATCGAACCGCGGATGGCGCCGATCCTCGGCGGGGAGCGGCGGAGGCGCGATGTCGTAGCTGCGCCGCCAGATCTTCACCTGCGCCTCGCCGTGCTGCGCCGTTGTCTGCGCCTTGTCGAGGCCCTGCAGCGTGCCGTAGTGCCGCTCGTTCACTCGCCAGGAGCGCTCCACCGGTATCCACATACGGTCCATCTCATCGAGCATGATCCACAGCGTGCGTATGGCGCGCTTCAGCACCGAAGTGAAGGCGATGTCGATGGCGAGCTGCTCTTTCAGCAGCTCATGGCCCGCCGCGATCGCTTCTGCGCGTCCCTGAGCCGACAGGTCCACGTCGGTCCAGCCGGTGAACAGATTTTCGAGATTCCACAGGCTCTGGCCGTGACGAACGAGTATCAGCTTGCCGGGCACGATCGATTCCTGTGCTCTGAGTGGTCCATCAGTTGGCGAGCTTGCGCAACGCTTCGACCCCCACCGTGAGAGTGGCGAAGTCGGCAGCCTCTGCCGCGCGCATCTCGGCAACCGTGCGTTGCCAGTGAGCCAGATCCTGCCCTCCCGACTCTATCCAGGCGGTAACGCGCGCCGGAGCGGTGCCACGGCTCTTGTGAGCGAGCACCCGCTCGGCCAGGCGGCGGTGCACGCGCAGCGCCGCATCGCGCAGTCCGGTGCGGGCGACCGCCTGCCACGGACCCTCGACCAGAAGCTTCTCGATGCGCCCCTGCAACCAGTCGCAGCCAACACGCGCACCGACCTCGAAATACACCCGCGCCGCCTCGAGCACGCTCACCCGGTGGCCGGCGGCGATCTCGGCAACGTCGAGGGCCGCGTTTAGGGCTTCGAGACTGGCAATGCGAACGGCGAGCGCCGCCGGCAGTCCAGCCTCGCTGTAGGTCTTGCGCGCTTCCTCGAAGTGCGCCAGCTCCGCTCCGGTGAGCACCTCCGGGGTCGCGGTCTCGAGCTGCTGCACGCCGCTGCGAAACTCGGCCACGGCGGCGTCCACCTGCAGCCCGGCGGGACGCGTGGTGAGCAGCCAGTACGTGGCATGGCGCAAGAGCCGGCTGGTCTGGAAAGCGGCTTCGTACTGCAGCTGCGCACGCACCTTGTTGTCGAGCGCCTCGATCTGCTCCCATACCGCACGCATGGCAAAGATCTCGCGCGCGGCAGTATAGGCGCGCGCGATCTGCGCGGGCTCGGCGCCGGTGTCACCCTGCACCCTGGGCACGAATGTCGGCCCCATGCGATTGACGAGGCTGTTGGTGGTCGCCGTGGCGATGATCTCGCGGCGCAACCGGTGGCGGCGGATGGCGCGTGGAAAGCGCTCCTGCACCGGGGTGGGGAAATAACGCAGCAGCTCGGCGGAGAGATACGGATCTTCGGGCACGTCCGAGGCGAGCAGATGGTTGTTGAGCCAGATCTTGCTGTAGGCGAGCAGGATGGCGAGCTCCGGGCGCGTGAGCCCGACGCCGCTCTTGCGACGGTCGGACAGCTCATCGTCGCTCGGCAGGAATTCGAGCGTGCGGTTGAGCACACCTTCGCGCTCGAGCGAGCGAATGAGATGCTGGTATTCCGGCAGACGCGCGGCGCCCTGCAATTCGAGCGTGCTGATCGCCTGGCTCTGCAGGTAGTTGTTACGCAATACCAGCGCTGCCACCTCCGAGGTCATGCGCGCCAGCAGACGGTTGCGCTCGCCGCGCGGCAGCTTGCCATCGGCCACCAACGGGTTGAGCAGAATCTTGATGTTGACCTCGACGTCGGAGGTATTGACGCCGGCGGAGTTGTCGATGAAGTCGGTGTTGAGGCGTCCGCGCGCGAGCGCATATTCGATGCGGCCGCGCTGCGTGAGACCGAGATTCCCGCCTTCACCCACCACCTTGGCTAGTAGCTGCACGCCGTTGATGCGCAGCGCATCGTTGGTGCGATCGCCGACCTCGGCATTGCGTTCGTCGCTCGCCTTGACGTAGGTACCAATACCGCCGTTCCACAACAGATCGACCGGTAGCGTCAGGATCGCGCGGATGACATCGTTGGGCGCGGCACCCGTGCCCTCCAACATCAGCAGGCCGCGCGCCTCCGGCGAGAGCGCGATCGACTTGGCGGAACGCGCGAACACTCCGCCGCCGCGCGAAAGCTTGCTGCGGTCGTAGTCCTCCCAGCTAGAGCGCGGGAGCGCAAAGAGCCGCGCCCGTTCGGCAAAGCTCACTGCCGGATCGGGCTCGGGGTCGATGAAAATGTGACGGTGATCGAAGGCGGCCACCAGACGGATGTGGCGTGACAGCAGCATGCCGTTGCCGAACACATCACCGGACATGTCACCGATGCCGATGACGGTGAAGTCGATCTTCTGCGTGTCGATGCCCATCTCGCGAAAGTGACGCTTGACGCACTCCCAACCGCCACGCGCAGTGATGCCCATCTTCTTGTGGTCATAGCCGGCGGAGCCACCCGAGGCAAAGGCGTCACCGAGCCAGAAAGCGTAGTCGGCGGAGATGGCATTGGCGATATCGGAGAAGCTTGCCGTGCCCTTGTCCGCAGCGACCACCAGGTACGGGTCATCCCCGTCGCTGCGCACCAGCTGCGGCGGCGGCACGATGCGTCCCGAGACGATGTTGTCGGTGAGGTCGAGGAGGCCGCGTATGAAGGTCTGGTAACAGGTAACGACTTCCGCCTGCACCTCCTCGCGCGTCCCGGCGGTGAGCCGTTTGGGTACGAACCCGCCCTTCGCACCGACCGGCACGATGAGCGTGTTCTTGACGTTCTGTGCCTTCATTAGGCCGAGGATTTCGGTGCGGAAGTCCTCGCGCCGGTCGGACCAGCGGATGCCGCCGCGCGCGACCTCGCCCATGCGCAGGTGCACCCCCTCGACGCGCGGGCTGTACACGAAGATCTCGAACTTCGGCCTTGGTAAGGGCAGGTCCGGGATCCTGGCCGGGTCGAGCTTGAAGGAAAGGTAGCTCTTGGGGCCGCCGCCGACGGCGGTCTGGTAAAAGTTGGTGCGCAGCGTCGCCTGCACGAGTGTCAGGTAGGCGCGCAGGATGCGGTCGTCATCCAGGCTGGTGACGCTCTCCAGGCCGGCGCGAATCTGTGCCGCGAGGCTCGTGGCGTTGCGCTCCGCGCGCGCGCTGCCGGCGTGTGCCGGGTCGAAGCGCGTCTGGAACAGGCGTACCACGTTGCGGGCGATGGCGGCGTTGGCCGCGAGTGTGCGCTCCATGTACGTCTGGCTGAAGGGCACGCCGGTCTGCAGCAGGTAACGGCAGTAGGCGCGCAGCACCACGATCTCGCGCGCCTCGAGCTCGGCGGCGATCAACAGGCGGTTGAAGCCATCGTTCTCGATCGCACCGGTCCAGGCGGCGCTGAACGCTTCACGGAAATTCGCTTCCACGCGCGCGATGTCGACGCTCAGTCCATCACGGTGCTCGAGCTCGAAGTCCTGGATCCACGCAGCGCTGCCTTCGGGCCAGGCAAGCTCGTAAGGCCGCTCGGAGATCACGCGCAGGCCGAAATTCTCCAGCATCGGCAGCACATCGGAGATCGGTACCGGATCGCCGAGGCGCACGATGCGCAGGTGCACACGCTGCGGCTTCTGTCCGGCCGGCCGGTGCAGGCTGAGCTGCAGCACGCGCGGCTGCTCGCGCAGCGCCTCGAATACCCGCAGATCATCGAGCGCTTCGACCGGTGTTACATCCTCCTGATAGCCGATCGGGAAGGCATCACGGTAATGAGCGGCAAGCGCGCGACCTGTCGCCTCACCACGCCGCTCGATCAGGATCTGGCGCAGGCGGTCCGACCAGGTGAGCGCGGCCTCCCCGATGCGCCGCTCGATGGCGGCGAAGTCCGGTCGATGGTGCGCACCCGGGTCGGTACGCACGAGTACGTGCAGCCGGGCATGGCTGGCACCGGAGATCTGCCCCTGGCTCTCGACGCTGGTGCCGGCGAACCCAGCAAGCGCGATCTGCTCGATGCGTTGGCGTACCTCGGTGTTGTAACGATCGCGCGGCACGTACACCAGGCAGGAGTAGAAGCGGTGATACGGGTCGCGCCGCACGAGCAGCCGTACCGTACGGCGCTCGTAGAGGTTGACGACTCCGCGCACGATGCGGATGAGGTCCGGCACACCCGCCTGAAAGAGCTCATCGCGCGGGTAGGTCTCGAGCACCGCCAGCACGGCCTTGCCGTCATGGCCTGACGGATCGAGACCGAAATGCTCGATTACCCGCTCGACCTTGCGGCGCAGTACCGGAATATCGCGCGGGCTGCCGAAGTAGGCGGTGGAGGTCCACAGGCCGAGGAAACGATGCTCACCATCCACCCGGCCGCGCGCATCGAAGGTTTTCACGCCAACGTAGTCGAGCATCTCGCCCCGATGCACGGTCGCGGTCGAGTTCGCCTTGGTGAGGATGAGCAGCTCCGGCTCCCGCGCGCGCGCCCGCACATCGCCGCGCAGCACCGTGACGCGCGTACGACCGCTGCGCGTACGCGCTTCGCTGAGAATCCCGAGACCCGAGCGCGCATCGGGCACGAGGCGGTCTTCGCTGCGACCGCGCTCGAGACGGTAGTGGCGATAGCCGAGAAAGACGAAGTGCCGCGCCTCCATCCAGTCGAGCAGGTGCGCGGCCTCGCTCACCTCCGCAGGCGGCAGCGGCGGTGGGTCGCTTTCCAGGCGACGAATGATCTCGCGTGCGCGCTCGCGCATCGCCCTCCAATCGCGTACCGCCATGCGCACATCGGCGAGCGTCGTCTCCAGATCGCGCTGCAGCCGCGCGAGCTGTGCGGGGTCGGTGACGCGGTCGATTTCGTACAGTTGCCACGATTCCGGATGGGCCGCCTGCGCCCCGTTGGTGCCGATATCGAGGAGCTGACCGCGCCGGTCGCGGCGCACCATCAACACCGGGTGCACGATCAGGTGGACGGCGAGCTCCGAGCGGCCGAAAACCATGCCGAGCGAGTCGACCAGAAACGGCATGTCATCGGTGACCGACAGCACGAGGGTATGCGGCGACTCGAAGCCATCGGTGCTGAGCTGCGGATTGAAGACGCGCACCAGCGAGCGTCCCGCAGGACGGCGCGCACCGAACTCCAGATGCGCGAGCGCAGCGTGCGCCAGCTGTCTGGGTGAGCGTTCTGCGAGGTCCTCCTCGGCCACGCCGTGAAAATAGGTGCGCAGGAAACGCTGGCGCAGCTCGCTGCGCCGCCCCAACCCGGGAGCGCGGGTGATACGCTCGATGAGCGCCACGCGCGCGGCGGGAATGCTGCGCAGCAGACGGTTGTCTTCGGCTACGACCGCGGGCCCGGCGGAAGCAGCGGTCTTGCCGGACGCGGCAAGGTGGCTTCGCGCTCGAGGGCTGCTTCCGTGGGGTGGTCTTGACGCGTGCATGAGCGATCGTCCTGGTCGCGGGGCGTGCTATGTCGTGTGCGCGTCGCGCATGTTGTACGGTCCGCGGGCGCAGCTCGCGGCTTGTAACTCGCGATTATACATGCCACCGGCACCGCACCGCCCGCGCCCGCCCTCGCGCGGGCACAACGGCTGCGGTGTACACCAGGGTGCGCCCGCCGCCCGCCTGCCGGGCGACTATAATGATCGTCGCGTAACCGAGGTGAGCTCATGAGCGCACTACCTGACAACCCGATGGGCACGGATGGCTTCGAGTTCGTCGAGTACACCGCGCCGGACCCGCAACTGCTGCGCGCGCTCTTCGAACGCCTGGGTTTTCCCGCGGTGGCACGGCACCGCTCAAAGAACGTGACGCTGCACCGTCAGGGTGAGATCAATTTCATCATCAACGCGGAGCCACAGTCCTTCGCGCAGTCCTTTGCCCGCCTGCACGGTCCCTCGGCCTGCGCCATGGCGTTTCGGGTGCGTGATGCCGCGCAAGCCTATTCACGCGCGCTCGCCCTCGGCGCCAAGCCCGGGCCGCAGAGCGCCGGTCCGATGGAGCTCAACATCCCCTCCATCGAGGGAATTGGTGGCTCGCTCATCTACCTGGTGGATCTGTACGGCGAGCGCTCCATCTACGATGTCGACTTTCGGCCGCTGGCGCATGACGCGCAAAGGGCGAGCGCAGGACTCACGGCGATCGACCACCTGACCCATAATGTCGGCCGTAGCCGCATGGACGTGTGGGCGGGCTTCTACGAGAAGCTGTTCAACTTCCGTGAGATCCGCTACTTCGACATCGAGGGGAAGCACACCGGACTGCTGTCACGCGCCATGACCAGCCCCTGCGGCAAGATCCGTATTCCGATCAACGAGTCGCAGGACGACAAGAGTCAGATCGAGGAGTACCTGCGCGAATATCGCGGCGAGGGCATCCAGCACATCGCGCTCGCCACCGCCGATATCTACCGCACGGTGGACGTACTGCGCGCGCAGGGTGTGACCTTCCAGGATACGCCCGACAGCTATTACGACGCCGTGGCGGCTCGCGTGCCCGGGCACCGTGAGTCGCTCACCGAGCTGCGCTCGCGCGGCATTCTGATCGACGGCAATCCGGCGAAAGGCGAAGGCGTGCTGTTGCAGATCTTCACGCGTAATGTCATCGGGCCGATTTTCTTCGAGATCATCCAGCGCAAGGGCAACGAGGGGTTCGGCGAAGGAAACTTCCGTGCGCTGTTCGAGTCGATCGAGCGCGACCAGATCGAGCGTGGGGTGATCTGACACTAGAGCAGCACCGGGGCCGGATCCCGCCATGCCGCCGGCCGCACTCCCCGGAGAGCGGTCAGGGCCGATGTTCGCGCACCAGATATTCCTCACTCTGCATCTCCGCCAGCCGGCTTGCGGTGCGCGCAAACAGTCCGGCGAGTCGTTCGCCGCGATAGAGCGCTCCCGGCGCCGCCGCCGCCGAGACGATCAGATTGACGTTGCGGTCGTAGAACTCATCGACCAGCGCGATGAAGCGCCGCGCCTCGTTCTCGCGCTGACGATCTAACACCGGCACGTCGGAGACGATCACCGAACCGAACTCGCGGGCGATCTCGATGTAGTCTTCCTGGCTGCGCGCGGTGGCGCAGAGCGCCGCAAAATCGAACCACACCACCGCAGCGCTCGACTTGATCACCTGAATCGGGCGGCCCGCGATCTCGATGGTACCGCCCTCGCGCCGATCGGCATCGGCGAGACGGTCGAAGAGCGATTGCAGCCGCGCGTGCGTATCCGCAGCGTCCGCAGAGAGGTAGATGCCTGCCTGCGTGAGCTGGCGCAGCCGGTAGTCGATCGAGCCGCCGAGACGCACGACTTGCAGCTGTCGCTCGAGCAGGGCGATGGCCGGCAGGAAGCGCTGGCGCTGCAGCCCGCCCTGGTACAACTCCTGCGGCGGCACGTTCGAGGTCGCCACCAGTGTGACACCGCGCCGGAAGAGCCCCGTGAACAGGCCTGCGAGGATCATGGCATCGGCAATATCGGCCACGTTCAGCTCATCGAAGCACAGCACGCGTGCATCGCGAGCAATTGCACGCGCCACGTGCTCGAGCGGTGAGAGATGATGGTGCAGCTGGCGCAGATGCGCGTGCACCTCGTGCATGAAGCGATGAAAGTGCCGGCGTCGTACCAGTCCGCGCGGCAGGCTTGCGCAGAACAGATCCATGAGCCACGTCTTGCCACGGCCGACGCCGCCCCACAGGTAGAGTCCCTTCTCCGGCGCGTCGGGGCTGCGGCCGGCGAGCGCATCGAGCCAGCGCGGAAGCCGGATACCACTGCGCCGCGCTGGCGCTGCCAGCACCCGCTTCCGCAGGTCCTCGAGCTGGGCCACCACGGCCAGCTGCGCCTCATCGCACTCGAAGTGGCGTAGTGCGAGCTGCGCGGCGTACAGCTGCTGCAGATCCGGGCGGGCCGGGCTCGAGGCTGGCCCGGCACCGGGCTGTTGCGTCGGTGCGTCGCTCCTCACCGCTTCAGGTCTTCAGCTCGGGCAGCTCGCGGAAGTACTCGAGCGCGCCGGGGTTGGCGAGCGCGTCGGCGTTCTTGACCGGCAACCCGTGAATCATGTTGCGCACCGCGAGCTCGGTGAGCTTTCCCGACAGCGTGCGCGGGAAGTCCGGTACCGCGATGATCTTGGCAGGCACATGGCGCGCAGTCGTATGCGAGCGGACGGTGGCACGGATCTGCTGCTGCAGGGTCTCATCGAGCTGCGCATCGCCGCGCATGCGCACGAACAGCACGATGCGCACATCGCCATCCCAGTCCTGCCCCACCGCGAGTGCTTCGCTGATCTGCGGTAGACTCTCGACTGCGGAATAAATCTCCGCGGTCCCGATGCGCACCCCGCCCGGATTCAGCACCGCATCCGAGCGGCCGTAAATGACGAGACCATCGTGGTCGGTGATCGCCGCGTAATCGCCGTGATGCCAGACCCCCGGGAACCGCTCGAAATATGCCGCGCGGTACTTGGCTCCCTGAGCGTCGTTCCAGAAGCCGAGCGGCATGGAGGGAAAGGGCGCCGTGCAGACCAGCTCCCCGCGTGCACCACGCAGCGGCCGCCCGCCATCGTCGAACACCTCGACCGCCATGCCGAGACCGCGACACTGAATCTCACCGCGATAGACCGCGCGAATCGGACAGCCGAGGGCGAAGCAGGAGACGATGTCGGTGCCCCCGGAGATCGAGGCGAGCAGCAGGTCGCTCTTCACCGCGCGATAGACGTAGTCGAAGCCCTCCGCCAGCAGTGGCGAGCCGGTCGACAGCAGAGTCCGCAGCGCAGTCAGATCCACGGCGCCTGCCGGCACGAAGTTGCTCTTCTCCAGCGAGGAGAGATATTTCGCGCTGGTGCCGAAAACCGTGAGGCGCTCCTCCTGTGCCATGCGCCAGAGCACGCCGGGGTCGGGGTGAAACGGGCTGCCGTCGTAGAGCACGAGCGTCGCGCCGGTGGCGAGGCCGCTCACCAGCCAGTTCCACATCATCCAGCCGCAGGTGGTGAAGTAGAACACGCGGTCGCTGCGCTTCAAGTCGGTGTGCAGCAGATGCTCCTTCTGGTGCTGGAGCAGCGTGCCACCCGCGCCGTGCACGATGCATTTCGGCACACCCGTGGTGCCCGAGGAGTAGAGGATGTAGAGCGGATGGTTGAAGGGAAGTGGAGCGAAGGCCGCCGGCGCGGCCGCGCTACCGAAGTCCTGCCAGAGACTCGCGCGCCGCGCAGCCGCACCGAGCGCGGCGAGCGGGGGCGCAGCATCGAGATAGGGGACCACCACCACGCGCTCGACCGCGTCGAGCTCGGCGAGCACCGCCGCCATCGGCGCCAGCGAATCGATTCGCTTGCCGGCGTAGTAATAGCCATCCGCGGTGATGAGTACCTTTGGACGAATCTGCCCGAAGCGGTCGAGCACGCCGTGAACACCGAAATCCGGCGAGCACGAGGACCAGATGGCACCGATGCTTGCCGCGGCGAGCATGGCGATGGCCGCCTCGGGGAGGTTTGGCAGGTAGCCGGCGACGCGATCGCCGGCGACCACACCGGCGTTCCTCAGACCCGCGGCGATGCGTGCGACCTGCAGGCGCAGCTCGCGGTAGCAGAGGGTGCGACGGGTGCCGCGCTCGTTGCGGAATATCAGCGCCGGCTGCTCATCGTCGTAGCGCAGCAGGTTGTGCGCGAAGTTGAGCTGCGTATCGGCGAAGAAACGCGCGCCCGGCATGCTCGCGGGATTCTCGATCACAGGCCCGCTGCCCCAGCTGGCGCGCACGTCGGCGAAGCGCGCGAGCTCTGACCAGAAAGCGTCCGGCGAGCTCAGCGACCA
>Ga0070717_10001279_pt1 | contig 17208 bp, 16 predicted proteins | sample LARL113metaG_FD_71366 | JGI IMG/M metagenome (GOLD analysis project Ga0070717, IMG submission 71366) | Corn, switchgrass and miscanthus rhizosphere microbial communities from Kellogg Biological Station, Michigan, USA - LAR L11-3 metaG | ecosystem: Host-associated > Plants > Roots > Rhizosphere ... | reverse complement strand
TGTGCCTGCTCCGGCAAACTACATAGGTCCTTCGCTTCGCTCAAGATGACAGAGTGGTTATGGCGCGAATTTGCGAGACGACGCAGGAAAGTTCTGGAGCTGATTCTTGGCCACGTTGAACGAAGTGTTTTCCGGACTATCGGTGCGGCGCCGTTACGAAGTCTGGTTTCTACGCGTGGGATTGGCGGACGCGAGCGGAGCTTGGTGGTTGCGCTACTTGCTGATGAATCCCGGTCGAGGCGGCTGCGTCGGAAATTCACAGGGAATGCCGGTGCAAGTTTGGGCCACGTGGTTCCCGGCGGGCGGGTCGCCGCAGAGCTTCATTCAGGGATTTGCGCTTCAGGAATTGGACATCAACAACACACGTCAGAGTCCGTTGCACTTTCACATTGGAGACAATGACATCGACGAAGACTCATGCAACGGGCGCTTGCAGGTGGACGGACACTCAATCTCATGGAACCTGCGTTACTGCTCGACATTCCGCGTGACCCTGAGCGACAAGGGCTGGATTGGCTTCTCACGTACGCCACACTCAAACGCGCTTTTTTCCGGGGAGATCGCACTCGATGAACGGCGCTTCGTGGGAAATCCTCTGGGGTTCGGAGTGCAGGGACATAATTGTGGATACCGGCATCGCAATTTCTGGACGTGGGCGCATACGTATTTTCCCCGGCCGGGCCGTCCAGCGAGCACGTTGGAGGCGTTAGTGTACGAGATGCCTTTTGGATTGGTCTTTCGTAAAGCGGTGCTATGGCACAGAGGACAGAAGCAGGTGTTTCGAAATTTGCAGGACGTCGGCAACAGCCGCCAGAATCTTCAGTGGAGTTTTCGCTGCACGGGACGGAATGGAATGCGGCTGGAAGCGGCGATCGACGGAAGCGGACCAAGCGTGCATCGTCTTCCTTATTTAAAGACCGATTGCAGTGGCACGTTCGAGGTGATGAACAACAGTCTGGCGTCGGCATCACTTCTCATCGAGAGTGCGAGCGGAGCAACCGAGAGACTGGAGACGGCCACCGGCGCGGTGCTGGAAATGGTGGGTTGAAACTATTCGATTGATTGAGCTCTGGCCAGGCGCTCGGCGACAACTGCGTACGCCGCAGGATTGAATGCCATTCCGATGTGCGTGCCCGGAACTTCCACGTCTTTTTCCGGATCCATGGTCATGCAATAGCGCCAGTCCACGATGCCGTCCTGGCGCGTGTAAATGGCGGTCTCGACCATCGCGTTGGAAACCTTGCGGCGAAGGGAGTCTATGAAATTGCAGGTGCAGCGTCCCGTGTAACAGTCGGGTAGGACGCCGCGTCCATGCTCCTCGAGAATCTGGAGACGAACCGCTTCGGCGGCGCGGAGGACTGCTCGATTCGCGACCGTGCCACGGATTGGGGCAGCCAGCGTGATTACGGAAGCCACGTCTTTTGGTCGCGCGCCAGCCACCGAGCGGGCGATCACTCCCCCGAGACTATGTCCGATCACGTGAATCTTGCGTCCGGTGTCTGCCAATGCTTTTTCGATGGTCTGGTTCAGGCGGCGCTGGATAAGGAGATTGGGACATTCCGCGTTAATGCCGATGCCGGAAAAATAGGGCCGGTATCCAATGCGCCGAAGCCAGGCGTGAAGCTCAGTGAGGTAAAGGTCGGTGCCGAGGAATCCGGGAATGATGACGACGGCAGAACCGTCCCCGCGAGGTACCCCCAAACCGTAGTAGACGGGGGTCGCGTGCAGCAGAAGAATCTCGGCTCCAAAGAGCGCTTCGGTCCAGAAACTGGAAGTATTGGATTTCGGATAGGGCCGCGGAGTCGGCTTGCGCCGCGAGGTCTTGGAAGGACGCGCTGCTGCTGCCTTTTTCTGTTTACGCCGCAAGTTCGTCCCTGGGTCTGCCCGGTCTTTGCGTGGATGCGCGAAGAAGGACGAGTGCTGCACTGCAAAATTATAGCGCGGAGTGCTTGCCGGTTCAAGAAAACATTCTCGGCGCAGTTTTGGCTTTGAAATTCGGAGTTAAGATGGTCGGCGCTTTTTACTGACGCGACGTTTCTTTCGTGCCGACTTTCCCGCGCGGCCCTCGAGCTCCGCCACCCGTTTGCGCAGTGTCTCGACTTCCGACTCTGCCTCCGCCGGCGAGGATGTGGCCGTGCCCAGGAAACGTTTCATAAGGTCGACGGGCGATAGAATCGCGGACTGCACTTCGCTCAAACGATTCTGCACTGTATCTTGCAGCTTCTGATAGGTGTCAAATGCGGACTTCAGATACCACATCAGGAACTCCTGCCGCACTTCATCGGACGCGATGATCAGCTGCCGCAGCAACTCCAGCGGCAATCCTGTGGGCTTGTCCTTGGCATCTTCCGTGATGATCTGCGTCAAAATGACGCGGGTCAGGTCCTGCCCGGTCTTGGCGTCTACTACTTGCACCTCCCGGCCCGCGCGAATGTGCGCGGCCAGGTCGTCGAGGTTCACGTAACGGCTGCTGGCGGTGTCGTATAAACGGCGATTGCCGTATTTCTTGATGAGGATCACGGAAGGTTTCATGGCTGACTCGGTGCCATCTTGCTGCCTTGCACCAGCATGCAGGAATATCTTGACACAAGTCGTTTGCCGTCGTATAGTTTAGTTGATGCTGCAATGCAGCAATCGGAGGCAACTTTATGGCAGCGGCAACAAAGCATGAATCCATTCATTCCAAAGAATCGTCAACGGTCGCCCTGCTTTCGGGCTGGGCGCAGCAAGGCGTGCAGACTCTGTTCGCAACTCAACGCATCCTGATCGATCTGGCGATGCGGCAGAATGCCAGCGTGATGCATGCCGTACGGCAACAACTGTCCGATCCCAAGCACTCCCCCACCGCGATTCTCAGCGAGATCGCCGAAGAAGGCATGGCGAATTTTCTGGAAGGACAGAAGGTTCTGCTTGAACTCGGAAAGCAGCAAAACGAAATCCTGATGACCGGCGTGAAAGAACGGGTAGGAGACTGGCCCGCGGCGCACGCTCTGACCGATCTGCTGCGGCGCAGCGTCGACACCTTCATCGAGATGCAGGAAGAATATCTGAAGCTTGCTAGCAAGCAGACGCACAGCTGGCTGGAGTCTGCCAAGGCCGGCAAACCCCATCAGCCGGAGCATGCAGTGGATCTGGCTCGTGAGAGCATGGAAAGCTTCGTCAAGGCGCAGAAGAAGTTCATGGATGTCATTGCCGAAGAGACCGCGAAGGCAACCGGCGCCCGGCACAACGGGGCTGCAAAGAAAATCAAACAGACCGAGCTGACGGAACTGGCGCGGAAAGCCACGGACTCGCTGATGGAAGCGCAAAAACGGCTGGTCGACGTGGCCGGACGACAGGTGACAGCCGGCGTGAAAACCGCAGGCAAGACACTGGAAATCCTGAAACCGTTTCCCTTTCTGCCCGTGAGCGAATTAACGCGGGAGGCGGTGAAGAGCTATGTCGATGCTCAAAAGGCGCTGATGGATGTGATGGTGAAGCCGCCACACGTTACAGCGAAGACAGAGCGGGCACGCAAGCCGGTGAAGAAAGTGAAGGTGGCAGCGGCCGTCGCCTAAGCGAAGCATTTGCAGAGCGTCAGCGCTGGGCCTGGTTGCGCTGGACGTGCTTTGTCTGCTGCGAAGTTCGGCGTGCGTCCGCACGGGGTGCGTTTTCGGGCGAAAGGATGCTTTCGCCCGGAGCTGCCGCTTCGCTCGATGTCGGGGCCGAGCTTCGGCACGAGTTCGTAATCATTCCACTAACTCCTATTCGATTCCATAGCTGAACGGCAAACGCACGAAGCAATGCTTTGAGGGAGAGGGAATACGGCTACGGTTACAGCAATACCGGCTAACAAGATTCGCGGCGGCGGCTTCCTGATCGAGGAGCGCGTGCCCGAGGACGTTTTCACTCCGGAAGATTTCAGCGAGCAGCATCTGCTCATTGCGCAAACGGCCGAGGAATTCGCCAACAAGGAAATCGTTCCCAATATCGAGAACATGGAGCAAAAGCACTTCGCGATTACTCGGGAACTGGTAAACAAGGCAGGAGAACTGGGGTTGAGCGGAGTTGATGTTCCCGAACAATACGGCGGCATGCAGATGGATAAGGTCACTTCCGCCATCATCGCCGATCGTCTGGCAAAGTATGGCGGCTTCAGCACAACGTGGGGCGCGCACACCTGCATTGGCACACTTCCCCTCGTGTACTTCGGAACACAAGAACAGAAGAAGAAATATCTGCCGAAGCTGGCTAGCGGGGCGACCGTCGGTGCTTACGCATTATCGGAGTCGTCGTCTGGATCGGATGCGCTGAATTGCCGCACCCAGGCGAAGCTTTCGGCCGACGGCAAGCACTATATTCTGAACGGCGAAAGGATGTGGATCACGAACGCGGGATTCGCCGGCCTGTTCATAGTGTTTGCGAAAGTAAGCGGCGACAAATTCACCGCGTTCATTGTGGAGCGCGGCTTTCCCGGATTTTCGGTGGGCGTCGAAGAACACAAGATGGGGATTCGCGGTTCATCGACCTGTCCGCTGATCCTCAACGACTGCCAGGTTCCGGTCGAGAACGTGCTGGGCGAGATCGGAAAAGGGCACCACATTGCCTTCAATGTGCTGAATGTGGGTCGATTCAAACTGGGTGCGGCTTGCGTGGGTTCGGCGCGCAACTGCATCGAGGGCGCGATCGCGTATGCCAAGCAGCGCAAGGCATTCGGTAAAGTGATCGCGGATTTCGGCTTGATCCGCGAGAAGCTGGCCAACGTGGCGGCGGGCATTTTCGCCGGCGAGGCGATGGCATATCGTACCGTCGGCATGATGGACGCGGCCATTGCGCAGCTGGGTGAAGCGCACGAAGACATGGCGCAGGTGCGCAAAGTGATCGACGAATACGCCGTCGAGTGTTCGATCCTCAAGGTGTGGGGATCGGAGTTCATCGACTACGTCGTGGACGAATCCGTGCAGATCTATGACGGATACGGGTTTGTCGAGGAATATCCGGCGGAACGCAATTACAGGGATGTTCGTGTGAATCGAATCTTCGAAGGCACGAATGAAATCAACCGGCTGCTCATCACGGGGTTCTTGCTGAAACGAGCTATGACCGGACAACTTCCGTTGATGGCAGCGATCAAGAAGCTTATGGATGAGGTGCTGCGGGAACTGCCGAAAAGGGCGAAGGCCCTCTTGCCCACGAGCGAAAATTGGTGGCAACGGCGAAGAAGATTGGTCTGTTCGCTGCCGGCATCGCCACGCAGAAATATATGCAGGCGATCCAGGACCAGCAGGAGATCATGGGTGCAATTGCCAACATGACGATTGAAACCTATGCCATGGAGTCGGCTGTGCTGCGCGCGCAAAAACTGGCCGCGCGGAACGGGGACGCGGGTTGTGCGCATGCCATCGCCATGACCCGCGTCTATATTTCAGGCGCCATGGAGAAAATCGAGAGCGCGGCCAGGACGGTGATTGCCGCGTGCGCCGAAGGAGACATGCTGCGGTCGCAGCTGGCAATCCTCCGCCGGCTGTGCAAATACGAACCATTCAATACGGTGGCGCTCCGGCAGGATATTGCCCAGAAAGTCATTGAAGCTGGCAAGTATCTGGTCGCATAGCGTCGCATCTTCCGGCCAGTGCGCGTCGGAGGTGTTGTATGGCAGTTCCCAGCCCGCAATTCGATTTCGACTTCATTGTGATCGGGTCCGGATTCGGAGGCAGCGTTTCCGCGCTGCGACTGGTGGAGAAGGGCTATCGAGTTGCCGTGATCGAAATGGGGCGCCGCTGGGCGCCCTTATCTTTTCCGCGGACAAGTTGGTCGATCCGCCGCTGGCTTTGGCATCCAAAGCTTGGGCTTCACGGCTTCTTCAGTATTCGTTTCTTCCGTCACGCGACCATCTTTCACGGTAGCGCCGTGGGTGGCGGATCGATCACCTATGCCGGAACTCTGCTAGCGCCGCCGGATAAAGTCTGGCAAAGCGGATCATGGGCCGGGTTGGCTGACTGGAAAGCGGAGATGCCGCGCCACTATGTCACTGCGTCGCGCATGCTGGGAGTAACGCAGAATCAGATCCTCGGGCCCGCCGATCAACTCTTGAAACAAACCAGCGAAGTATCCGGTTCCGGACATACGTTCTACCGAACGCGTGTTGGTATCTTCCAGGCGGCTGAAGGGGAGCCCGCAAACCAAACTTTTCCCGATCCTTTCTTTGGCGGGCAAGGTCCGCCGCGAGCTACGTGCACCGCCTGCGGCGGATGCATGATGGGCTGCCGTTACGGTGCGAAGAACACGCTTGATCTCAATTACCTCTACCTGGCGGAGAAGTATGGAGCCGTGGTTTTTCCAGAGACGAAGGTGGTAGATGTCAAACCGCTGGCCGGCGCGGACGATGGCAGTGCAGGGTACGAGATTCGCACCGTGAACTCCACCGCGTGGATCCGAAAACAACCGGGCCAGCTCACTTGCCGCGCTGTGGTTTTCTCGGCATCGTCGCTGGGGACGATGGAACTTCTCTTCCGACTCAAAGAGAGCGGCTCGCTGCCCGGCATCAGCGGGCGTTTGGGCAAACACGTACGCACGAATTCCGAATCAATCATTGGGGCGCGAGTACCAGGCTGCGCGGAGGATTTGTCGCAAGGCATCGCCATTGGCTCCGGCATCTACATCGACGAACATACACATATCGAGGCGGTACGCTATCCCAAAGGCTCCGACACGATGGGCCTTCTGACCACGATGCTGACCGATGGGCGTCCTGGTCCCCTGCGGATCGGGCTCTGGCTGAAAAATGTCTTGCGCTATTTGCTGCGTCACCCGATTAAGGCGCTGCGATTATTTCGTCCCTGGGGCTGGGCTCGCGAGTTCACAGTTCTCCTCTGCATGCAGGCGCTTGAGGGACACATCGAGATGCGATGGCAACGGCCGTGGTTCTGGCCGTTCTCCAAGATGCTGGTCAGTCGCGGGGATAAGGTGCCCACATATATTCCGAAGGCGAACGAATTTGCCAAACAATTCGCACAGGTCGCAGGTGGCACCGCCATGAGCATGCTTCCCGAGATTCTCTTCGACATTCCGGGTACTGCGCACTGCATTGGCGGTTGTGTGATTGCCGGTTCACCGGAACAGGGCGTGGTGGACGAGCGTCACCGCGTCTTCGGCTATCGCAACATGTACATCTGCGATGGATCTGTTCTGGCCGCAAATCTTGGCGTCAATCCCAGCCTGACCATCACCGCGCTCGCGGAGCGGGCAATGAGCCTGATTCCCCCCAAGGGAAAGATGACGTGGAACGCCCACGGTGCCCGACCCGCAGTGCTTCGCGCGAACGCGTTCGATTGACCTTTGCTTGACCGCCCACTAATATTCCCGCTCAATGGCTACTCCGACTCAACCTGTGGGGCAGACGATTTCCCACTATCGCATCCTTAGCAAAATTGGCGGCGGCGGAATGGGAGTGGTGTATGAGGCGGAAGACCTGAAGCTCGGTCGCCACGTGGCACTGAAGTTCCTTCCTGACCAACTATCCAACGACGCGCAAGCTCTAAGCCGCTTTCAGCGCGAAGCTAAAGCCGCCTCCTCGCTGAACCATCCCAACATTTGCACGATCTACGAAATTGACGAAGTCGATAGCCGGGCATTCATCGCTATGGAGCTGCTGGAGGGGCAGACACTCCGTCAACGGATCGCAGGCAAGCCGATGGAGATCGAGACTGTGCTCGATCTTGGCATCCAGATCGCCGATGCGCTGGATGCCGCACACGCGAAGGGAATCGTTCATCGCGACATCAAACCTGCAAACATCTTCGTCACCAATCGCGGTCAGGCGAAGATTCTCGACTTCGGCCTGGCCAAGGTCTACCTCATGCCGGAGAGCATTGCCCTGAGCGCCGCGACCATAGAGTTCGAGGAACATCTGACAAGTCCCGGCAGTGCTATGGGTACGATCGCTTACATGTCGCCGGAGCAGATTCGCGGCCAGCCACTCGACGCGCGCACTGACCTGTTTTCGTTCGGGGCAATGCTGTACGAAATGTGCACTGGAACCCTTCCGTTCCGCGGCGACACTTCGGGCTCGAAGTTTGATTCGATCTTGAATCGAGCACCCGTCCCCCCAGTTCGCATCAACCCTGACATTCCGCCGAAACTGGAAGAGATCATTCACAAGGCGCTGGAGAAAGATCGCAACGTTCACTGCCAGTCCGCCGCGGAATTAAGAGCCGATTTGAAGCGGTTGAAGCGGGACACGGAATCGCACCGGCTTCAGGTCACAGCATCGGAAAAAACCGAACGAAAAGGGCGCTACCGCAAGCCGCTCATGTGGATAGCGACAGGATTGCTGGCCGTGTTTCTGTCCGCGCTCGCGTTCCGTACTTACGATTCCCTCACTCACTCATCGCAAGCCAGCAGAGTTGGGGCAAAACGATCTCCGGAAACGATTGCCGTGCTTCCATTTCAAGACATCTCCGCCGCGTCGAGTGACAGTTGGGCGATCGGAATCACCGACGCAATCATCAGTCGTTTGACTTCGTTGCAGAACCTCGCCGTGCGGCCAACAACATCCGTTTTGAAGTATGCCAAGGAAACGCCAGAGCCAACGGAGGTAGCCAAGGCGTTGGGCGTTGAAAGCATCCTGGAAGGCACATACCAGCGTTCCTCCGGCGTAATACGCGTCACGGTGCAACTGATCGACGGTCGCACTGGAACTACCAAGTGGTCGCAGCGGTACGATCTGCATAGTGCCGACGTTCTGACCTTCGAAGATCAGGTTGCAACTAAAGTCGTGGAAGGCCTGCAGATCGAAATTTCTCCTACGGAGCAAAAGTCGATCCAGCAACCCGTGACGACCAGCGTGGATGCCTACAACGAATACCTGCAGGCACGTTTCCATTTCAATGAATATCTAATCAATTCACGGCTGGATAGTATGGAGAAAGGCGAGCTTCTGCTGTTGCACGCGATTTCGTTGGATAAGAATTTCGGAGACGCCTACGCTCTTCTGGCTGAGTTCTATTCATTTCAGAGTGCAAACTTTACTAAAGATGCCGAGGCCAATTTGCAACGGGCCGAAGTCGCCGCCCAGAACGCATTGAGAATCAATCCGCAGTCATCGGAGGGACTGATTTCGCTTGGCGGCATCTACGGTGAGGAAGGTCGGGAGCAACAGGCAATCCGCACTCTCAGACGGGCCGTCGCGCTCGCGCCCAACAACGAAACTGCCTGGCAGATGCTGGGCTATTCGTACTACTATGCTGGCCTCAATGACCTCGCCGAGCAAGCCTACCGCCGGGTCATCGAACTGAATCCCACCCCGCCTCAGCCTCACTGGATGCACGCCCGCATGCTTCTATACGCTGGTAAACCGCACGAGGCGGAACTAGAAATGCGGCAGGTGGTCGCGAAAAACCCCGATCAATTCAAGGCGCTGACCTACTTGGGCGGATTGCTCTATTACCAAGGCAAACTTGACGAAGCCGAACCGAACTTGGATCGGGCCGTTCTGCTGGCTCACGATTCAGGCGACGACACGCCCCGGATGATGGCGGCATTCCTCTACGCATCCCGCGGTCATCGGGAAAAAATCGATCCCAGACTTCTGCGATACCGTCCTGAGCAGGTCATCGACGGGGATGCCGCCTACTGGCTCGGAGGAATTTATGCCCTGCTCGGCGACCGCCAGCATGCCCTCGAATGGCTCCAGCGCACGGTCGCTCTCGGAGATGTAAATTATCCTTGGTTCGAACGCGACAAGAACTACGACAGCCTGCGGGCTGATCCAGAGTACCAGTCAATCATGGCCGAGGTTCGCCGCCATTGGGAATCATACAAGCAGGAGTTTGATACCACGTCGTGATTCGTAGAACGTTGCGCATTGCCGAATCACAGCGAGGCGCGCTTGATCGGGCCTCGTGACTGCAGCCTAATGTAACGCCCACTGCGGATCCTCCTCCGGCTTCACAATCTGCCCGTCGCGCATGTGAATGATGCGGTCCCCGTATTTCGCCGCCTCTGGGTTGTGCGTGATCATCAGCACTGTCTGCCCGAGTTCCTGGTTCGACTTCCGCAACATGCCGAGCACCACGTCTGAGTTTTTCGAATCCAGATTGCCGGTGGGTTCGTCTGCCAGCACGACCGCAGGCTTGTTGATGAGCGCGCGCGCTAACGCCACACGCTGTTGCTCGCCTCCGGAAAGTTCCGACGGCCGATGTCCCAGCCGCTTAGTCAGGCCAAGAAGATCGGTGATCCGGTTGAAGTGCGCCGCGTCTCCACCGCCGTTGCCTGAGATTTCCCGTGCGATTTCAATGTTGGAGCGCGCGTCCAGCGTCGGCAGCAGGTTGAATTTCTGGAAGACGAACCCGATCTTGCGCTTTCGCATACGCGTTCGCTGGCCGTCGGAGAGCGTTGCCAAATCGTCACCGTCCAGCACGACGCTGCCTCCGTCGGCCCGAGTCAAACCGCCCAACAGGTAAAAAAGAGTCGACTTTCCGCTGCCAGACGGACCCACCACACTGACGAACTCGCCCTTTTGCACGCTAAAAGAAATGCCGCGCAAGGCTTCAACTTCAATTTTGCCGACATGATAGGTCTTCCGCAGGTTCTTTGCTTCGATGAATGCTTCGGCCATGTCTGCTAGGAATCTTACACGAAGCTCGGCAAGGGAAGTGGACGTACAGTTGAAAGCAGAGTTAAACCGATGGGTACAGGGCAATCACACAGGACTTGACGACCTCTGTGAAACTCTGTGTTCCCTGTGGTTAAGATTTTGTTGCTGGCTAGAAGCTAGGAGCTAGAAGCTAGGAGCCAGAAGCAGACTCACGCCACGCCCACTACTCGCGGAACCTCGGGAAGCCGTGACTGCATCCGCTTAGGCCCGCGCTTCCGCACCAGCAAAAGCCGAACCCGCTCCAGCAGATCGACCGGTGCGTACATTCCCTTGGTCAGGAAAACGTCGGCCTGCGAGTCATGATCGTAAATGTGGACCTTGCTGGAGATGAGGATCGCGGGCGTGTGCGGCGACAAATCCTTGATCTTGGCGATCAATTGCGGTCCGTCCAGTCCGGGCATCGCCATGTCGGCAATCACCAGGTCGACTCCGCCTTGCATAAAGCGTACCAGCGCTTCTTCTCCGCGAGAAAAGCTCGCTACCCGGTATCCGCGCGTTTCCAGCATGATTTTGCGGTGGGAAAGAGACTGTTCGTTGTCGTCTACACACAAGATCGTGCGCTTAGGTTTCATCGATCTTCCGTACTCTATCGGGTGAGGCTGCCAACGCAGCCTGCGAAACCAACAGAAGCTTTTTCAATTTGAAGAATGTCGGAGCGAGATGAATGCTAACGGCTTGGAGAGTTGCTGTAAAGTGCCGCCGATGCTAATGGGACTTTTTGGCCATTGATTTTTTTTCGAATGAGTGCGCCTCTGTATTTTCGGCAGCTTGCGCAATCCGTGTTAGAGAAAAACGTCGCCGCGCATCACTTCAATTGCGTTACCTCCAACGCGAACGTTAACTATCCGGTTATCGCGACGGGCGGCGCGCACAAACATTCGACTCGGTCGCTGCATCTCAATGCCCTGTTCGATGAGCACGCGTTCTCCAGGCTCTGCCACGCCGTGCGCCACCATCCACGCAGCCGTGCATCCTGCTGCCGAACCGGTTGCCGGATCCTCGCCGTTGTAGAACAGCATCCGCGCGTGCAGACGGGCCGCCGGATCGACGGTTTCACGGGCTACAAAATACAGAAATTTTCCGTCTGTTTTTTCCAAATACTCCGCCACGTGCTTCGAATCGGCTCTTAACCTCTGTATGACCGACAGCGACTTCAACGGCGTCACTGTGAATGACAATCCCGTCGATACCGTTTCAATCGGCAGCGCCGGATCGAAGTCTTCCGCGCGCAATCCAGTAGCTTGTGCCACTGCCTCGCGATCGTGTTGTATACCAAACTTCGGATCCAGCTGCGTCATCTCTCCAAACGCCGGCTCGCCGGGAGCCTCCTCAAATCGCACAGGAACTTTTCCCACATTCAGGTCGAGCGTGACTGCCTTCGCGCCAGAGTCTCCGCGCAATGCGAATGCCGTTCCCAGCGTGGGATGGCCGGCAAACGGCAACTCTTCCTGCACGGTGAAAATTCTCACTCTCACTCCGCGCTCGCGCTCGGTCGCCTGGTCGCGGGGAAAGACGAAAGTCGTCTCCGAAAGATTCATGTCTTTCGCAATCGATTGCATCTCCGCGTCGCTGACTCCGCCCGCGTCAAAAAATACCGCCAGAGAATTCCCCTCCAGAGGTTTGGCCGAGAACACGTCCCACTGCGCCATGGCCAGCCGCCGTTGCTGTTTGCCCATGAATATCCCCGCGAACCGCCGAATTGCTGTGCCCCAAGAGGGATGCGCGCAGGCTCTACGCGATGCAGAAAATCATGAGAAAGAAACGGAAAGCGAGCCCCAAACGTTTGACAGCGGCCGCCGTCGCTTCTATCCTAATTGTATGTTTCTTCTTTCCACCGCCTGTGCCATGTGTTGTTGTCGAACTGCGCCGGCGCGTGGGTAGGGGACCAGCGAGATTCTTCCCAGCCCACCCGGTGAAGCGGGTGGGTTTCGTTTTCATCCGCTTTTTCGTAAGTCCGGAAGCCGGGTCGGCCAGATGTTCCGAATCTTGAGCAATCTAAATTCTTCGAGGAGATGATCATGACTACCGCGACCGAAACCGAAACCTCTAGCGTTCCACGAATCAACGATACCGCCCCTGATTTCACCGCTGAAACCACGCAGGGCACGATTCAGTTTCACGACTGGATCGGCAACGGATGGGCCATCCTGTTTTCACATCCCAAAGACTTCACCCCGGTGTGCACTACCGAACTGGGCACCATGGCGAAGCTGCAACCAGAATTTGCCAAGCGCAATGTGAAGATCATCGGCCTCAGCGTCGATCCCGTCACCAACCACAATAAGTGGGCGGTCGACATCGAAGAGACGCAAGGCGCAAAAGTGAATTACCCGATGATCGGCGACCCGCAGCTCAAAATTGCAAAGCTCTATGGCATGTTGCCGGCCAGCAGCGGCACTACGTCGGAAGGCCGCACTGCCGCGGATAACGCCACCGTGCGTACCGTGTTCGTCGTAGGTCCCGACAAAAAAATCAAGCTGCAGCTCAGCTATCCCATGAGCACCGGCCGTAACTTCGACGAAATCCTCCGCGTCGTCGATTCCATCCAGCTCACCGCGAAGCACAAAGTGTCCACGCCGGCGAACTGGAAGCCGGGTGATGACGTCATCATCAGCGGCAACGTCTCCAATGAAGAGGCGCAGAAACAGTACCCCGGCGGATGGAAGTCTCCGAAACCGTATCTGCGCATCGTTCCTCAGCCGAAGTAGTTGAGCGAAATAAAAACTGCGCAAAGGGGAATAGAGGTTCTCGAAGCAAGTGGATATTGGCGGGTGTATTGAGAAACGGAACGCTGCCTGTCTCGCTCCCTCTCATCCAGCGAGCGTCATCCGAGGTGTGCGATGAACTGGAAAGGCGTGATGCCCGCAGTCACCACTTGCTTCAACCAAGATCTCAGTGTCGATCACGGGTTCATGACCCAACACTGCCACTGGCTTCTGGACAACGGTTGTGCCGGCATCGTCGCTCTTGGGTCACTTGGTGAAGGCGCAACTTTGTCGTTCGCCGAGAAGCAGGACGTTCTACGCACGACCGTCAAGGCGGTTCAGGGCCGCGCTCCGGTCGTGGCTGCCATCTCGTCGCTTTCCACGTCCGAAGCTGTGGCGTTCGCGAAGTCGGCTGCCGACCGCGGCTGCGATGCTTTGATGGTGCTGCCTCCTTATGTCTACAAAGGAAGTTGGCGCGAAATGAAGGCCCACGTGGCGGCCGTGGTCGACGCCACTCCACTTTCCTGCATGCTTTACAACAACCCCGTAGCCTACGGAACCGATTTCCTGCCGGAGCAGATTCGAGAGTTGGCGGAAGAAAAAGAAAACTTCGAAGCCGTCAAGGAATCGAGCACGGATGTGCGGCGGGTCTCTGCCATCCGCGCGTTACAGGATCAGAGACTGGAAATATTTGTCGGAGTGGACGACGCCGTGCTGGAAGCCGTCGGTGTCGGCGCGACCGGATGGATAGCCGGCTTGGCCAATGCGCTACCGCGCGAATCTGTGGACCTCTTCAACTACGCTGCCCACGGAGAGACAGACAAGGCGTTCGAGTTGTATCGCTGGTTCCTGCCGCTTCTTCGCATGGACACGGTTCCAAACTTCGTTCAACTCATCAAACTGGTGCAGACAGAAGTCGGGATGGGGAATTCGCGAGTGCGCGCGCCACGCCTGGAATTGGTGGGGAGTGAACTCGAGCAAACCCGGAAACTGATTCGCGACACGTTGCAATCCAAGCCGCGATCGGCAGCGAGCTACGCGCTACCGAATGGGAAATAAAAATGCTGGCATCGACAACAAAGCTCTCAGGCCGTTCGCTAATCGGATTTCGAGAGCGTGCGGGTTCAAGTGATGCGGGGGAAATGTTCGCCACGAATCCCACGACCGGCCAGCGCTTGCAGCCAGCCTTCATTCCAGCCAGCGCGGAAGAAGTGGATCTTGCAGCTAACCTCGCAGCAGACGCTTTCGAAATCTACCGACGCATCTCCGGACGCGAGCGGGGCGCATTCTTGCGTACCATTGCCGCGAAGATCGAATCGATCGTGGGTGATGTGATCGAACGTGCCGCGCAGGAGACGGCTCTCCCGCAGGGCCGCCTGCAAGCTGAAACCGCCCGTACATGCGCTCAATTGCGGTTGTTTGCGCAAGTGGCCGAGGAAGGATCCTGGGTCAACGCGCGCATCGACCACGCTGACCCCAATCGCAAGCCCTCGCCCAAGCCCGACATTCGCTCCATGCTGCGGCCGCTGGGACCGGTAGTTGTGTTCGGCGCCAGCAACTTCCCATTGGCATTTTCCGTCGCGGGGGGCGACACAGCTTCCGCACTCGCGGGCGGCAATCCCGTAATCGTCAAGGCGCACGCCGCGCATCCTGGCACCAGCGAACTGGTCGGTCGCGCATTGCAGGAAAGCGTTCGCGAATGCGGTCTTCCTGAAGGTGTGTTCTCGCTTCTCTTTGGCAGCGGCCCGCGCACCGGGACGGCGCTGATCACGCATCCCTCGATCAGAGCTGGCGGCTTCACGGGATCGCGCACCGCTGGAAGAATCTTGATGGACGCCGCAGCCGCACGTCCCGAGCCGATTCCGTTCTATGCGGAAATGAGCAGCACCAATCCCGTGTTTATCTTGCCGGGCGCTTTGCGGGAACGGGCAGAAAATATCGCAACCGGATTGCACTCCTCGTTCACCATGGGCGCGGGTCAGTTCTGCACCAAGCCCGGCATGGTCTTCGTGCCGCAAGGTGCAGACGCCAAGGCGTTCGCGGGAAAGTTGCAGCAGCTGGTTTCCGCATCGGCTCCCTTCCATCTTCTGACGAAACCGATTCACTCTTCGTTTGATTCAGCGGTCGCCACGCGCAAGAGGGACAAGTCCGTCAAAGTGGTCACCGAGGGCCAGCCCACACCGTCCGATGCGAGTTTTGCCGTGAGTTCGGCGCTCTTTGAAACCGATGCCGCATCCTTCCTCGGTTCTGGACTGGACGCCGAAATTTTTGGCCCCACAACTCTGCTCGTGCACCACTCCAACCGCGACCAGGTTCTGGCGATTGCCCGCGCTCTCGAAGGTCACCTGACCGCAACCATCCATGGCACGGAACAGGACCTGCGCGACTTTGCCGATCTGATCGCGATTCTTGAGAACAAAGTCGGACGTCTCGTTTTCAACGGTTTTCCGACCGGCGTCGAAGTCACTCACGCAATGGTTCATGGAGGCCCCTATCCCTCCACCTCGGACGGGCGCTCCACCTCCGTCGGAAGTCAAGCGATTTTTCGGTTCACCCGCCTGGTCTGCTACCAGGGATTTCCTGACAGCGCGTTGCCCGACTCGCTAAAAGACGCAAACCCGCTTGGCATCTGGCGAATGATCGACGGCCAGCTGTCCCGCGACTCTCTCGTTTCTGCGACGTCGAATCGAACCTAGCTCCCCCTGAAAGACAAAATCTGATAGATAGATATATTGATCGAGAAAAACGGAAGCGCATGCGGTCCGGTGATCGTCCCGGTCTTCAAAACCGGCGGGTGGCAGGCACTCCTGTCACCGGTGGGTTCGACCCCCACTCGCTTCCGCCATTTGTTTTCAATTGGTTACCTAGTCACCTGGTTGCGTCTCAGAGTGAGAACCTCGAATCAAAATCCCCTTGCTGTGATAAAAACGTGATAGATATTTTTCGCGAACGCCATTGATCCCGGTCACCAAGGGCCGTTGCGAAAAGCGGAGTCAGTTGATGGAGTGAGACGCCACGTGCTGGTTCTTGCGGGCGGTGTCCATGGCCTCGATCAATGCTCTAGTGTTCTCGTCCAAGGGGCGGACATACGTCGGCAGGATTTGAGTGTTGTCATGTCCAAGCAGATGGGCAACCGTCAACCTGGTCGCGCGGCACACATTTGCGCGGCTCGCGAATGTTGTCCTGAGATCATAAATGCGCCGGTCCGCCAGCCCAGCTTTCTTGGCGGCCGTCCGCCAAGCAGTCTTGTAATCCACAAAATGAACGGTCGGGTTTCGGGGGCTCGGAAAAACGAAGGGTGAGAGCTCTGGACCAAACAGTTGACGCCAACACACTAGCGCGTCGCGACAGTGATTTGTCAACCATACGGGTCGTACTCCGGCGTCGCTCTTTGAGTCGCATATACAAATGCACGCGGGCACTGAGTCGAGCGACATGTCGGGCCACAATAGCGGCAGGGCTTCCTTCTTGACTCGCAGCCCGGTCTCGACCAGCAGGGTAATCAACATCCGCAATAAGGGCGGTGAGAACTGCTTTACCCGATCTTCTTCGTCGTAAGAAAGCGGGCTGGCAGGACGTCGGTCACGTCTTTCGTTGAGCTTTCCCACATCGCCACACGGATTATGCGCGATGAAGCGCATCTTCTTCGCACGTGAAAGGCATGAGGAGAGTGTCGCTACATCTCGGTTAACCGTTGCCTTTCCAGCTCCTTGCTCCAGCCTTGTGGCCGCTCTTCCGATTTCGCAGCGCATCCGACGATTCTGGGCGTATTGTCGACAACTGTGCCTCTTGAAAACCTCGAAACGTTTGAACGGACGGGAATTATACTTTCTATCCTAATTCTTCTCCGATGCTCATTTTTCTAAC
>Ga0070717_10001278_pt1 | contig 17213 bp, 6 predicted proteins | sample LARL113metaG_FD_71366 | JGI IMG/M metagenome (GOLD analysis project Ga0070717, IMG submission 71366) | Corn, switchgrass and miscanthus rhizosphere microbial communities from Kellogg Biological Station, Michigan, USA - LAR L11-3 metaG | ecosystem: Host-associated > Plants > Roots > Rhizosphere ... | reverse complement strand
GCCGTCGTCATTCAAAATTTCGGCGAAGCGCAGGCGTACGTTGGTGCCTGCGGGGCCCTGCAGGCGCACGCGTTCCGCACCCGCGAGATTCTGGCCGAAGTCGTACACGTACACGCCGGGCTTCGGCTCCGACATCGATTTTGCCGCGACGGTTCGTTCCGCGCGAATGGGCTGGAAATCCTGCGCCTCGATTTGGATTTGTTTCGGCTCGATGGTAATTACAGGCTTCCATTTGCTCGGCGTGAATGCAGCAGTACTCCAGCCGGGCTGCATAAGGCGCGCATCCTGGGTCTCGCCGTCGTACAACTCCGAGCTGACGATATGCGAAGTGGAAGCCTGCCAGTCCGCGCCGGTCTTGATCCAGTCGACGTTGCCGTCGGTGTGCTCGATGCGCAGCACGGCGCGAAACGCGGGCGGCGTGTCGCCGTAGTTATTGGGCTGCTGGAACCACTCCAGCGGCGTCGCATACCATCCCGGCGCAAGCAGCGCGCCGATGGCGTTTCTGCCGGCGACGAGCAGCGGGGTCACGTCGTAGGTCTGGTACACCACGCGCTCGCGATAATCGGTCCAGCCGGGGGCGAGGAGGTCGTCGCCAACCCGCTTGCCATTAAGAAAAATCTGGTAGTCGCCCAAGGCCGTCGAGTAGAGGCGCGCCGACTTGACTCCCTTCGGAGTGTCGAACGTGTGGCGCAGCGTCTTCACCGAATCGGGAATCCACGGATGGCCCACGATCTCGGCGTCCAGGCCGGGCGTCGGTTCCCACGCGACCGCATTCTTCCACTGCGAATCGTCGAAGCCGTTCCCGCGCCAGTCGCCGGCCGGGTGGATTTCGGTCTTCCACTGCGGCCCACTGGCAAAGGTCGCATTGGTGCCGTCTTCGTACTCCACGTAGAGTGTGGCGTTCAGCGGCAGAGCGTCGTTGCTGGCCATGCCGTTGGGATTGGCGATGTAGTGAACGCATTCGAGGGCCACGGCATTCGGGCCTTTGTCCAGTTGCTTGCCCACGCTCGCGCTTACATATTTCTTCCACGGCATCTGCTTGTAAGGCGGCAGCGGATCGGCGAGCAGCACCTGGATTCCATTTACCCACGCCGAGACCGTGTCCTGGCAGGTGGCGTAAAGAGTGGCGTTGCGAACCGGCTTATCGATGGCCGCCATGCCGCGATACGCGTAATGCTGCTCGGGCGCTTTCTCCGCGGCCAGCTCCTTATAAGCGGGGCTCGCAATCCATTGCGCCTTCGCATGGCGAACAGCGGTTTCCTCCGGCGTCTCGTATCCCACCCATCCCGCGTGCCACGAATCCTGGAGCAGCAGGCCGGTCTCCCACCACGTCGTCTCGCTTTGCGGATAGAGCTTGCCCGCGGCATCCCACACCTTTACGCGCCAGAAATAGCGCTTGCTGGCGACAAGAGCCGGGCCGTGATAGCTGATGTTCATCGACTGCGCCGAGTCGATGCGACCGCTCGACCACACGTCGGCCTTGTCCGTTGCCAGTGACGCCGCGCTGAACGCAATATCGACCTGGTACGCGGATTGGCGCGCGCCCTGCGCAGAGTCGCGCAATTGCCACGAAAAGCGCGGTGCGGGATCGTCAATGCCGAGCGGCGTGCGGAGGTTGTCGACGCGCAGCTCGATGGGACCGCGTGCCGGGGGCGCCTGGCTGAATGACGGCAGACATACGATGGCGAGCGCAAAACTCCACACGATTACTCGAATAATCTTTCGGTTCATGCGTTCCTCTGTTTGAGACACCAATATCCTAGTCCATCGCTCGCACTATTGGGCGCTTGCTTCGCTCCTCCACAGCGTGACCGGTCCGAGCAGACCGGAGTCGAGCAGCGGCGAATCGGCCTTGAACGGGCGGAAATCAGTCCACGTGTAGGTCTTGGTAACGCCCGGCTGTAAATCGCCGATCATGCGGTTGGGCCAGAGATTCGTCACCTTCATGCGGATCTCGTTGCTGCCGGGTTTCAGCGCGGAGGTTACGTCCACGCGGAACGGAGGCTTCCACAGAATGCCGCCCACCGGCTTGCCATTCACTTCCACTTCCGCGATCTCCTTGACGGTGCCGAGATCGAGCATGACGTGTGCTCCGGGCTTGATCCAGTCACTGGGCGCATCAAGTTGCTTGCGATAAGTGGCCGTGCCGGAGAAGTACTTCACGCCCGCATCGCTGCTTTCGGTCCACGAGTTGAGCGCCGGGAAATCGGCTTCGGGCGGAGCGCCGAGATTGGGCGGGAACGACACTTTCCATGCGCCCTCCAGGGCGGCGAGTTTGATGGGCGTGGATTCCGCGACAGTGTGCGAAGGCGTGGCGCCCGATCCCGAGAAGACCACGAACACCGACCCCTGCGCGTCGAAGTGCAACGGCACGACGGTGTGTCCTTGTTCCGTGGTGTAGCTGACGGGTTCAGTCTCGCCGGTCTCCGGATGCCACAGGCGCGGCGTCTTGCCGGCCACGCGGAACGTTGCCTTTACATCGAAGCCGTGATGCTTCTGCGTCGATACGAAGTAAATGTCGCGGTCGCCGTCGCGGCGGTGAATGAAGATCAGGTCTTCATCGGAGTCGGCTCCGGGCAGCGCGTACGGCACATCCTGGCCTGCGTTTTCGGGCGCACTCCACGAGAAATCCGGCGCGGAATTCTGGGCCGCGAGCACCTCCTCGATGGTCTTTCCCGAATACACCTTACCCTTGCCGCACGCATGTCCCTGCGCGGCCTCGTCTCCCGAGCCCCACAGGTCTGTCGCGAGCTTTTCAATTTCGGCTTTCGCGTCCGCGCCATCGGCGAGGCTCGGCGACCCCTCCGGTTTGGGCCCCATCAACACCGCACCCTGGTCCACCAGCGCATGTATGCTGCGCAGCAATGGCAGCGAGATCAGGCGCTGATCGTGGGGCAGCACCAGCAGGCGGTATTCGATTCCGCTGGCGAGATGCAGCCTTCCCGGCATCGCCGTTGCGCCGTGCAGCAGCACATCCGCATTTACAAAGTCGTAATCATAATGGGACGGCAACGGCGGATCGTCCTTCTTCCAGAACGGCACCGTCGCGGGCGCGTCTTCCCCATAGAAATACGCCACATCGCTGACCGGCTTGCCTTGCTGCAATAGAAACGAGCAGCGCGCGAGATACGTGTTCCAAGCTTTCGCCTGCTCCGCCCAGGTGATGTTGCGTGTGTAGTCCTGGCCGAACGGGCCGAGCGTCATGCCGGGGCGGTGCTTGTCGTCGACGAAGGGCTGCAGGTCGCTGGTGTGAAAAACAATGCGGTTGATGCCGCGCGCGAAATCCTGGTCGGCGAGCGATTTCAAATAGAACGGGCTCTGTCCCCATGGCATCACGTTGGGCCGCGTGGTGAACGATTCCGTGGCCGCGATCGGCTTGCCGTAGATGTGCGCCGCGGATCCGGCTTCCATCACGTCGGCAATGTGCGCAGGCGTGTCTTTCTGATCCGGATTGGGCGTCCAAAACTCGCCCATGGGGATGGTGACCTGGCCCTTGTTCAGGAGGCCATCGCCCGTGGTCGGCATGCTGGTTCCCATCGCTTCCGCATAGAGGCCCACGCCGACCTTGGCGAAATACTTGGTCGCCAGCGCGTAGTGGTTTTCGGCCAGCATGTCGGCCTGCGTGCGCCGGAAATCCCACAGGAAAGCCTCCGACTGCGCGCGGCTGCCGACGATTCTTCCCGTCAGCACCGGCAGGTACTTCGTCATCGCATAACCGCGGCGGCGCGCGAAGTCCGACATCATGTCCTCGGTCCAGTTTTCCTGGCCGGCTTCCCAGCTATCCATCAGGAAATAGCGAAAGCTCTTGCCGAAGTAGGGGCCGGCGGCGCCGGAAATCATCTTCGCGTACTGCTCCACGTATGCCTGCACGTCCTTGGCGCTGAGCTTGTCCACTTCGAGGCCCGTGGCCGCGGGCGTGGCGGGATGATTCACCTCGCCGGTGAGCGAGTAGCCCAGGCGCAACACGATCCATTTGCCCGCGGGCGCATCCCAGTCCAGCGTGCCGTCGGGGCGCATCTTGCCGGTCAGGTCGATCACTTTGTTTGGATCGATGGCCTCGCCGGGCTGCACTTCCTCGCCCGGCGGTTGGCTGGTGGGCGTGTAGATGCCGAAGCTCGCTTTGTCTTCCCAGTGCTGCACGCGCGGCGCGGCCAGGAACTCCACTTCCGTGAGCCGCACCGGCGGAGGCCAGGGCGTGCCCGCAGGCAGCGGCCGTGAAGGATCGCGCTGCGGCGCATTGAAATAGAGGCGGTAATAGCGCGCTTTCACCGGTTCGATGGAAAACGTCCGCACCGCGAAATTGACGGAGCTGGCCCCAGGGGAACCGGGAAGCTGCACCAGCGGACGCCAGGTTTGTCCATCATCGCTGGCTTCGATGCGGCCATTCGGCATGGCCGGACCGCCGAATTGCACCCCCGCGGCGGCGCCAAATTGAATGGATTCGACGGGCTGCGGCTCGGGATATGCGAACTGCACCCACGCATGGTCGTCTTGACCGTAGGGCACCTGCACGATTTGCGCGAATGAGCCGTCGGTGAGTGCGGCGCCATCGATGGTTCCGCAACTGCACGTGATCTCGGGCCTGGGCGCCGAATTTTCTTCAGCAGGCGCGGGGAACGCGACCACGGCGGCGTCTTCATACAACTCAGGCGTTGGCTCCCGCTTGGGCAGCGGAGGTTGTGGGTGCGCGCCGGTCAGCGTCAGGTCGGGATGCATCTCGCGCGGAGGCGCCGCGGCTAGGTCCTGAAACTTTCCCAGCGTGGCGGGAGGCTTATGCAGGTTTCCGTTGAAGCGGCCGGGGCCTTCGACGAGCGTCTCGCTCCATGAGTATTTCTTCATGCCCTGCTCGGGCTTGACCCACGGACCGGCGGTCTCGCTCCATCCGCCGGACGCGGCCATCGACATCTCGAGATGCAGGCGATCGGCTTCGGCCGCGGCATGGCGCCACGCCGACTTCCATTCGGGCGACATCCAGATGACGGGTTTTTCGACGAATAGCGGCGCGCCCATGTCGCCGTCGAACATCTGCATTCCCGCAATGCCTACCCGGCGCATCCATTCGAGATCGGCGGTGATGCCCGGCTCCGTCACGTTCCCGCTCATCCAGTGCCACCAGGCACGCGGCTTGGCGCTGTCAGGCGGATTACGGAACTGCTGTTCCAGGGATGACGACGCTGACTGCGCGCTGGCGAAAGCGCCCGTTGCGGCAGCGAGGCCCACGGCCGCCGCCCAAACAAAAAGCAATTGCGTTTTCTTCATCAGCCACTCCGCTCAATTGAATTGGAATGGGCGAACGAGCAGACACTGCTCCCCAACAGGAAACAATTTACAGATTGAAAACTTATGCAATGAGCGCAGAGATTGTCAAAAGGGCGGTCAAGAACGCTAATTCGCGGAGCAGTTCTGGCTGGGAGAACTCCTGGTCACAATGCGAAACGTGAACGCCAGTTCATTGGGCTCGTGTTGGGGCAGCTTAATGTGAATGCCATCGGCCTCGAGCATACACTTTAGATCGCCTTCCGATCCCAGCAGGCGCACCGAGCACACGTCTCCCGTCAAATACGGATTGCCGCGATAAAGCGAATGCAGGCGCAGTTCGCCGCCCTCCGGCCAGCCCATTGCGATCGCATACAGCGCGCCATTGTGCGTGGTGTACCGGATGTCCTCGGCCGTGTACTCCTGGCGGTCGGTATCGAGGGCGGAACTCGTGACCTTGGTTGGTCCCTCGCCGTACACCAGCCACGGCCGCGAGCCGTAAATGGCTTCGCCATTGGTGTCGAGCCATGCGCCTATTTCAAGCAGAATCTTGCGCGCCTTATCGGGAATGGTTCCGTCCGATTTGGGGCCGACATTCAGGAGCAGGTTGCCGTTCTTGCTCACTACGTCGACCAATTCATCGATAAGCGATTTCGCGGTCCGATAGCTGTCGTTCTGAACGTATCCCCAGGAGTGAATGCTCACCGACGTATCGGTTTGCCACGGAAGCAGGCGGATCGCGTCCAGCTTGCCGCGTTCGATGTCGAGCACCGCGGCGTTCTCGGGGAAGTCGTTCATCTTGTAGGTGAGCACCACCGGTTGATGCTGGCGTGCAGCCTGGTTGTAGTAATACGCGGCGAAGCGCTGAAGATACGGCTGAAAGGCCGGCTGGCCGATCCACCAGTCGAAATACATAAAGTCGGGATGATACTTGTCGACAATCTCCGTACTCCTCGCCAGCCAGTCGTCCATGAAAGCGCGGTTCGGGGCCAACCATTTTTCCAGATGATTCGGGTCGGGCTCTTTCACGGGATCGTCGCCGGGAAGACTCTCCGGCTGCGCGGGACCGTAGAGGACCGCGTACCGGGGATCGCGCACATCGGAATCGAACTGCATGCCGCCGTGGTACCACCACCAGTGCTCGGCGCGATGCGAAGATGCGCCGAAATGCAGGCCGCGATTGCGCGTTGCCGCGGCCAGCTCGCCCACTACGTCGCGCTTCGGCCCCGTCTTCGCCGCATTCCACGGATCCACATCGGAGTTGTACATCGCGAATCCGTCGCAGTGCTCCGCGACCGGAACCACATAGCGGGCCCCGGCCCGAGCAAACAGATCGACCCATGCGTCGGGATCAAAGTGCTCAGCGCGGAACATAGGAATGAAATCCTTGTAGCCGAACTTCGACTGCGGCCCGTACGTTTCCACGTGATGCTTGAACGCTTTGCTGCCCTCAATGTACATGTTGCGCGGATACCATTCGCTGTCGAAGGCGGGAACGGAAAAGACACCCCAGTGGATGAACACGCCGAACTTGGCATCGCGATACCATTCGGGGACGCGATAAGCGCCCAGCGAATCCCAATCGGCAGTGAATGGACGGGTGGGTGCCTGTTCAATGCGTGCGAGTTGCCGCCGCACCGCATCGGAGTCCTGCTGCGCGAAGACCTGCACTGCGCTCAGAAGAATGAATGCGCACGCGACCAGGTTACGAGCAGCGATGGTCATGGTTGCCCTTTAGGATTTGCAGCGCTGATGCGGTAATGGCCGGAGCCAACGACCAACTTCACTTGGTTGGAGTCGCTCTTGGCGCTGATCACGCCGGGAGCAGTACTCGCTTCGCGCCCATCGATGCGAAGCTCCTGGGGCGAGGCGGTGCTCAATTCGACAGTTGCCGTCACATTGGTCGGAATGGTGAGTTCATATTCGGACTGCGCGGCGCCACGCCGCCAGTTGCTTTCAATCGGTCCCCATGCCGATAAGTAACTCGTCCGAACCTCCGTCAGTTTGCCCACGATTTGCGGCCGCAGGACTAGTTGACGAGGCGGCACGGCGGAGAAATCGATATTGATGCCGCCCAGCCCACGATAGAACCACTCTTCCGCGTGGCCCAGCATGAAGTGATCCTGCGAGGCGTTGGGATTGGCGTCCCAGGCCTCGGTCAGCGCCGTCGCGCCCTGCGCCAGTTGATATCCATAGCTGGGCGAATCAGTCCGCTCCAGCATGTCGTAGAGGACATCCGAGCGCCCGCCATCGAGCAGCGCATCGACGACATAATGAAAGCCGATGTCTCCCGCGGTCACATGATTGCTGTGCGCGCGAATATCCGCGATCAGCGCATCGAGCACGTGCCCGCGTTCGTCTTCGGGCGCCAATCCCACGACCAGCGGCATGGCTTGCGCAGTCTGGCTGCCCTTGTCGTAGCGATGCCCGGCTGGATCGAAGAACCGCGCATTGAAGTCCCGGCGCACCGCGTCGGCCTTGGCCGCGTAACTCCGGCTCTCTTCATCGCGACCCGCCAGCGCCAGCGTCTTCTCCAGCACGCGGAGATCCTGGTAGTAGGTGGCGGTCGCCGTGACTCCGGACGTGGTCAGCTTGGAGACGCCCGGTTCGCCTGGCCCGATGTCGAACCAGTCGCCCAGCCCATACGCGATGATGTTGTCCTTCGCGCGCGACGAAAGGTAATCGACGTAGCGCCGCATGACGTCAAGGTGCGACAGCAGCGCGGGCAGATTACCGCCGCGCTGGTAGACATACCATGGCGCCAGCACGGCGGTGCTTCCCCATTCTGGCGAATCGTCAAAGATGCCGCCGTCCACGCCGAACACCACGTACTGCGGCGCAATCTCCGGCACCCTGCCGGCATTCGGGTTGTCTTGCTTCTGCGTGTCGGCGATGTTGCGCGCCGTGGCCGCATAGAGGCCACTGAAATCGAAATCGTAAAGCATCGCCGACGCCAGCAGATGCGCTTCCTCAAGCCAGCCCAGCTTCTCGCGGTGTGGACAATCGGTAAACAGGCTTACCGCGTTGTTCTCAATCGCGCGTACGATCAGTGTATGGATGCGATTCAGCAGATCGTCGGAAGAAGTGAATGTACCGATCGATTCGGAAGACGAATGCACAGCCTCACCGCGTAAATCGCTCACGTGCGCCCCGCCCTCCACCTGCACGTAGCGAAATCCGTAATAGCTGAAGCGCGGATGCCACTGCTCCGATCCGCCGCCCTTGAGCGTGTACGAAAAACACTGCGGCTCGCCCGAACTCTTCTGCGACACAGTCCCATCTGCATTCAGCAGTTCGCCGGGAATCAGCTTCACGGTTGCGCCCGCCGGCCCGCTCACGGTAATCGCCGGCCATCCGGCAAAGTTCTGGCCCAGATCGTAGACCACAACTCCAGGCCTCGGTTCGCTGCGATGCACCGGCGTGTAGGTGTGCATTACGCGGATGGGCGGCGCCAGTTCCGGCCGCATCTCGCCGCCCGGCCCATCGGTCACGACAACGGCACTCCACGGCGAATCATCAAAACCGGCGCGGTCCCATCCATCCATCTCCTGACGCGCATCGTAGTCTTCGCCTCCATACGTGGAAGAAAAGGTCACGGGCCCGGCATGCGTCTTCCAACTCTCATCGGTGATCATGTCGATGCTCTTGCCGCCCGCGAGCTCAATATGTAATTGCGCCACGCACTTCGGCGGCCCAAACGCCCCGGTGAATTTCGTATAACGATCCGGCGTCTCGAGCACGCGATACATCCCGTTGCCCAGCATGATGCCGAGCGCATTGGCTCCGCCGCGCAGCATCGAAGTCACATCGTAGCTGTCATAGAAAACGGTCTGGCGATAATCGCTCCATCCCGGCGTGAGCTCTTGGTCGCCCACCTTCGCGCCGTTGATGCGGAACTCGTACTGGCCCAGCCCCGAGACGTAGAGCACCGCCCGCGCCACCTGACCAGCCACCTCGAACTGCTTGCGAAAAAGCGGCATGGGCTTCAAACCCGCCGCGGCATCGGTATTCTCCGCCGCGATCCAGCGGGCGCTCCAGGCGGGAGCGATGCGCCACATTGGTGTGTTCGCATGGGACTGAGCCTCGGCCGGCGCGCACAGCGGGGCCATCCATAACGACGCGGCCGCCACAGCGGCCATCAATTTTGGGAAATTCACGACGGGAGTCACGCCACGGTGATATATCAGAGGGGATGCCCATGGCAACCTGTAACTCCCCATCTTCCGCGGCGCCCGTTCGCGAGCCGCTCCCGAATGTTCGTAATGACCACTTGCGCGAATCAGAGAAGGTGCTATGATCGTAAGTTGTCAATCTGATCAAAGCACTGCACACGAGATGCTGCTTGGCCCCCCAGACGCGACGAATTGCGCGAATGGCCTCCAAATTTGCACACCCCGTGTAGAATCGTTCCGAAATGGCTGACAGCACACTGAGTCTTCGCTCTGAGCGGATCGTAAAGTTCCTCTTGCGTACCGGCACCGCCACCATCGAGGAGATCCTGGCGGTCGCTGGTTCCTCAGCTCCCAGCATTCGCCGTGACCTTGCCCGGCTGGAGAATCGCGGCCTCATCCGCCGAACTCATGGGGGAGCCACCCTGGTCGAGCCTCTCCTCTATGAGCCATTCCGGTATGACAGTTCTTTTCTGGCCCGCGAACAACGCCACGCTGAAGACAAGCGCCGCATCGGATTGGCCGCCGCCGAGCTGGTGAAGGAAAACGAGACCATCGGCCTGACCGCGGGGACCACCACCACGCACGTGGGACGCAGCCTGCGCCATCGCGAAAAGATTAAGGTCATCACTAACGCCATCAATATTGGCATGGAACTGTGCAATCAGCCGGGCATTCGCACCTATATGACCGGCGGCGTCATTCCCTGGGCGTGGTCGTTTTCGCTCACCGGAAACGCGGCGCTCACCTTCCTCAACGATGTGTACATGGACAAGGTGTTTCTCAGCATCACCGGCCTTGAGGCGGAGCGCGGCGTCACCTCGCTGGAAACCGACGAAGCCCTGGTCTATCGCAAGATGGTGAAGCAGGCCAAAGAAGTGATCGTGGTTGCCGATTCGAGCAAACTGGGCAAGGTGGGTCCCGCCTTCATTTGCCCGCTCAACGAAGTGCACACCCTCATTACCAATGCCGGCGCCAGCAACGATATTCTGGCCACGTTCGAGCGCCAGGGTATGCGTATTATCCGCGCCTGATGGAGCCGTTTCGGCCCCTCGGCACCGCTTGCGGTGCAAATTGCCGCTATTCAATCAAAAAGCATTGATCGGCGACCCAGCGCGTCCGCAGGGCGCGTGCTTCACATTCTAGATGTAAGTACCAGATGTAATGCGTCTTAAATCGAACTATGATTCGGAGGCATGGAGCCCTGGTCCGATTGTTTGCGCATCGGTTCCAATCATCCGTGATCATTTAAGGCTTAAATGTTCATTTTTTACTTGTAATCCAACTCAAACCGTCCTATTGTTCTTGTCAACGAGGTTTGACCTTACTTTTACCTGCGATTCGATTCCGGTTTTATCCCGGAGACTGGCGGCGCAGATAAAAGAAACCGGCAACTTTTCTCCCCCAGAGTCGCCTTGCTGTTTCAAGTCAGGACCCGCGCAGGGGCCTGGGTTGGGATCGTCCTCTTGGTTCCGATGTCACGACCATTCCGATGTCCATCTGTTGGCCGGTGCGCTATCGAACCCTGGGGATAATCCAGGCAAGGTGTTTCGGTGGAAACAGCAACGCCCTCATACGAGAGAACGCTCTCATACGAAGATCGCAGAAATTCAAAAAAGGAAGGGTGCGATGGCAATGACTGATGCAAAGCGGGTTTCCCAACGCCGGCTTTCATTTGCTCGACTTGTTGGAGAGCTCGACGGTCCACGCGCGATCGGACTTCGGGCCCTCGGCTGGCTAGTGATGACAATGCTTCTGGTGTGCCCCGTAATCTCGCGTGCACAACAATTAACCGCAACTCTCACAGGCACGGTAACGGATAGTAGTGGCGCCGTCGTTCCCCACGCCAACATTACCATTACGCAAACCACAACCAATGCTGCCCGAATGGTTCAGTCGGACGACACGGGCAATTTTTCCGTCACCAGCCTGCCCGCCGGCACCTACACGGCGAGCGTTTCCTCCAGCGGCTTTGAGACCTTCGTCGCCAAAAACGTGGTCCTCAACGTCGGCGAAAAGCGCGGCTTGAATATTCAGCTCAAAGCGGGCTCCACCAACACAACGGTCACGGTGGAAGCCGCGGCCGTTACCGTGGACACCGAGTCGAGCGCCCAGGCCGGCACCATCTCCGGCGTGCAGATTCGCGAGCTTGAGCTGGCGGGCCGTAACTTCCAGCAGCTCGTCACCCTGCAGCCCGGCGTAGTCAGCCAGATGGGCGACGAAACCAGCGCGGGCAACACCGCCCTGTCAGTGAACGGCGCCCGCACTTCCGCCAACAACTGGACCATTGACGGTTCCGACATCAACGACTCCGGCTCCAACGGCACGGTGATCAACGCGCCCAACGTCGACGCCATTCAGGAGTTCACGCTGGCGCGCGGCAACTACGACGCGGGCTATGGACGCTCCGGCGGCGGGCAGATCGTGGTCGCCACCAAATCCGGCACCAGCTCGTTCCATGGTAGCGCCTACGAGTTCGTCCGTAATACCGCGCTTGACGCCAACGAGTGGTTCAACAAGCGCACCCAGGCAATCAACGGCGAGCCCAACAAGAACCCGGTCAACCATCACAACGTCTATGGCTTCACCATCGGCGGCCCGATCTTCATTCCCAACCATTACAACACCAACAAGAACAAGACGTTCTTTTTCTGGTCGGAGGAGTGGCGCAAGATCAGCACGCCCGGCGGTGACACCATGCCGGCCGCCAGCACGGCCATGCTGGCCGGCGTCGTGCCCGGCAATTTCACTAACGCGCCCGCGGGCTGCGCCACCTACGACAAGTCGACGGACTCGACCACGATCTCGCCGAGTTGCTACAGCGCCAATTCGCAGGTCTATCTGACCAACGTGTTCGACAAGTACCCGGCCAATAACGGCGACTTCTACACCTTCTCTTCGTCGAACCTGAACAACTTCCGCGACGACATCGCCCGCGTCGATCACTACTTCAGCGACAAGGTGCACTTCTATGCCCGGTATCTGAATGACGACATGCCGGTGGGTTACCCCGAGGGCCTGTGGGCCGGATCCAACTATCCGGGCCTCACGAACACCCTCGTCAACTCGCCCGGCAAGAACGCGGTGGGCAATCTCACCTGGACCATCAATCCCAAAGTGGTCAATGAATTTGAGTTCGCCTATGCGCAGGGCACCTACTATTCGTCGATCAACCCCAACCAGTTCGCCACGGATCCTGCTATCAACAGCCAGCTCACCAACCAGTGGTCGCCTGATCCTTACGGCAAGGTGCCGGCTGTCTCCATCACCGGCGTGACCGGCTTCAGCGCCGGATCGGCCCCGTGGAATGAGCGCAACCTCGACCGCACCTATTTCGACAACCTCTCCTATAACTTGGGCAGGCACACGCTCCGCACCGGCTTCCAGATCCAGCAGATGATCAAGACTGAAAACGCGGTGAATGGCGAGCCGAACTTCAGCTTCAATTCCTGGGGCGACTTCCTGGTCGGCAACGTCTCCAGCTTCAACCAGACGCTCCCGGACATCATTCCGGACCTGCACTTCATCAATATCGAAGCGTATGTCCAGGATGACTGGAAGGTGACGCCGCGCCTCACGCTCAACCTCGGTGTTCGCTGGAGCCGCCTGCCGTCGGTGACCGACGTCAAGAACACGCTGTCAAACTTCGATCCAAACAACTACAGTGCGCAACTGGCGCCGAAGATCGATCCCGCCACCGGCAACTTCGTCGCCGGCCAGGCAGTGAACGGCTTCCCGCTGCAGCCGTCCACCTACACCAACGGGATCATCTTCCCCAAGGGCGAGGCATGCGCCAATGCGCAGGCCATTTCGCCCATGGTGACGTGCTCCCCGTATGGGGCTTACGTGACGCCTAACTACAATGCCAACTTTGGTCCGCGTTTGGGCTTTGCCTACGATTTGTTCGGCAACGGCAGGACGGTTGTGCGCGGCGGCTTTGGCATCTTCTATGACCGCCTGCTCAATGGCATCTTTGAGCAGAATGCATTCGTCAACCCTCCGCTGGCGCAGTCCACGAGCATCAACAACGGCAGCTTCGATAACATCCAGAGCGGCCAGACCGCGGTGTCCTATGGACCCAACGGCCTCGTCGCCTCCGGCAACCCGGCCTTCAAGGTGCCCAACTACGCCCACTACAACCTGAGCGTGCAGCGTGAGCTTCTGCCCAGCACCGTGCTGGAAGTGGCATACGTGGGCAACCAGGCCCGCCATCTGCTCGGAGCTTACGACGAAAATCAACCCACCATCGCCGCCGTGCAGGCTGCTCCCACCACCCAGACCAACGCTCTCCGTCCTTTCCTGGGGTACGGCAGGATCACCGACCGCGGTCCCATCTATACCAACAACTACAACGCGCTGCAGACCAGCCTCAATCACCACTCGCATGGCTTGCAGGTGGGCATAGCCTATACGTGGTCCAAGGATCTGACCACGCAGTCCACCGACCGCAGCGCGCTGTCCACCTACCAGTACAACCTGATGCTCGACTACGGTCCGGCAACCTATAACCAGCCGCACACCTTCACTTCCAGCTATGTCTACGAATTGCCCTGGTACAAAGGACAGCAGGGCTTTGTGGGCAAGATCGCTGGAGGATGGCAGGTTTCCGGAATCACCCAGTTCCTCTCCGGTCAGAACTTCTCCGCTGCCCAGGCGCGCGATCCTTGGGATCCCGCGGGAATCCACGTCGGTCTCGGCACAAGCAGTACGCGTCCTGACCAGATTGCCCCGGTGCACATGACCAAAACCGTCAACGCCTGGTTCACCCCCGGCTCCTTCGCTCAGGCCATTAACCATTTCGGCACCGAAGGCGCGGGTTCGCTCCTCGGACCCGGTTATAACAATTGGGACCTGGCGGCCATCAAGAACACCAGGATCGTCGAGCGGCTTAACTTCCAGCTTCGCGGCGAATTCTTCAACGCTTTCAACCACGAGAGCTTCTCGAACGTCGACAACAACCTCAGTGACACGGGCTTTGGCCAGGTTACCGGCGGCCATTCGCCGCGCCGTATCCAGCTCGGCGCCAAGCTCATCTTCTAGGTGGTTTTTGCGGTAACTCAGCGGGCCGGGGCGAATGCCCCGGCCCGCTTTTTTTTCAGGAGTAATTGACCACGCCGGCTCTGAAAGGGTGCCACTTCACGGCTGCGGAAAGATTCCATCTCAAAACCCGAATCTCCACCGCAATGGTGAAGATTGACACAGAAGAGCAGAGCGCCTACAGTTTGGTCGTAATCCGACGGTGAGGCTTTCTCCTGGCTCGGCCAGCGTCTATCCGCTTGGATTTCCCTCTCACAAACGGAATGGCCCGGATTTGACGAGAGTCAGCAATCTACTCGTGTCAGACGAAAGCGGGGTAGCCGACCAATGCAATCGCAACTAAGGTTGGATCGTGGCGGGAAGTTCCTATTTGCGGGGCTGGTCTTGTGGTGCCTCGCAGGTTGCGGCGGCGGATCGTCCCAACAGCCGACCGGACCAACGATTAGTGCCGTTGCAATATCCCCGACGTCGATAAGTTTACAGGTCGGTCAATCCCAGCAATTCACGGCCAAGGTCACCGGCACCGGAAACTTCGATTCGTCGGTCCAGTGGTTCGTAAACGAGATTAGCGGCGGGAATGACTCGTATGGCACGATCGTTGGTGGTCTCTATAAGTCACCAGCGCAAGCGCCAAGTCCAGCGACAGTGACAATTAAAGCCCGATCCACCCAGGACTCCACCAAGTCCGCATCGGCGCCGATCACAATCCGTCCCGTCCTCATGCCGACAATCGTGTGGAATGAAACCAGGCTTAGCCAGCCTGGCGGTGACGACGGCGAAGTTTTTGACACGGAGATCCCGCCGGGAATTGCGGTTGCAGATGACGGTGCGGGCGGAGCGTTTGTGTTTTGGGAGCACAGTTTTCCGGTAGAGATTCTTGCCCAGCATCTGGATGCGAACGGCCAACCGACCTGGGCGGCGGGCGGTATTCTCGTCACCGATCCCTGGACCGGATATCAGGCCGCGCCCCGGGCCGTCAGTGACGGCGCGGGCGGCGCTATTGTGGTCTGGATCGATGGGCGCGCCGGTTTCTGCGATCCCTCACTCCTTGCTGACTGCGATATCTATGGCCAGCGAATGAACACCGCGGGGACTCGCCTTTGGGGCGCAGCCGGGAAGCCGATCGCCACGGCGCCGAACACCCAGGGCGTAGATGGAATGGCGATCATCAGCGACGCTGCGGGCGGTGCCCTCGTCGGCTTTACGGACGCCCGCGCAAGCCAAGGGGAAACGGTGTATGTACAACGCGTGAATGGAAACGGTGACCCGGTGTGGGCTACCGATGGCATTCGCCTCGGCCAGAGCCCCAACGCCAACGATACGCCAACCGCCAATCGGTTCAAATTTATTTCAGATGGCGCGGGCGGGGCCATCGGGGCCTGGTATTTCACCTCGTACGTAGCGCCAGCCACCATATCCATAAGGTCGCAGCGGGTTTCGGCAAGCGGTGAATTGCTGTGGGGGACTGAGCCCGTTTCGGTTCCCGGCCTTACCGCGTCCGATCCCAGCGGTACCGGCAACCAAACATTTGATATCACCACGGACGGCTCCGGCGGCGCGCTCTTTCTTGCGTCATGGCAAGCTTCCACGGCAACCATCCCGTCGATCTTCGCCCAGCGAATCGATTCGAGCGGGAAGGTGGCCTGGTCTCAGTCCGGTATGTCAGTTTCAGCCTCTGCCAACTCGAGTCTCAATCCCGCAACCCTCGCGGATGGTTCGGGTGGGCTGTTTGCAGTTTGGCAAGATTGTCCTAATATCGGCGCCGACTGCGACATCGTTATGCAGCATTTAAGCGCGTCCGGGCAGCCAACCTGGGGACAAGGTCAAATCTATATTTCCAAAATGCCCAATCAACAGCTTGGCCCTGCGATGCAACCCGATGGGAACGGGGGAGCGTTTGTCAGCTGGGCGGACTGTCGCGCTTATTCTGACGCCAACAGTTGCTACGCAGATTCCGATGTCTATGCTCAGGATGTGGACCCCTCCGGGAATATGTTGTGGCAGGCAAACGGGCATCCGCTGTTGACGGATCCTGGCAACCAGGGAGAACAGTATTACGTCTACGTACCGGCTCCTCCCGTTGTTTCCATTCGTCTCCCATCGGGCGACATCCTCATGGCGTGGCCCGACGGGCGGGACCACACGTGCTTTACCGTGAGTCCTTCAACCGCATGCGAGCTTTTCATCGCGCGCTGGAAACTGTAAGACAGGAGAAGCTCGGGTCACCATACGTTCACACGATCCGGCAGTCACTTTTGTGGTCTGGTCTCCGGACCTTTCCCTGCACCACTCGGAATCGTCGACATCACCTTCAGTAGCCTTTCGTCTTCAGCCTTGTTAAGGCCGCTGGCCTTATCGAACTCGACCTTGGCCTCCGCGCTCTTGCCCATCGACCGGTACAGCCGCGCCAGCCGATAATGCGCATTCACGTCCTTGGGCGCGAGCTTGATCGCCGCCTGGAACTCCCTCAATGCATCCTGCTTGCGATCCTGGTCGGCATAAATGATACCCAGGTCGCGATGCGCCATCGCATTCTCAGGCGCCAGCTTCACCACTTTTTCCAGCCATGGCCGTGCATCATCGGGGCGGTTCATTTGCATTTCTGAATCGCCAAGGTACAGCATCGCCTGCAGGTGCCCCGGGTCATTCTGAAGCTCGGCCTGAAACTCCGCGGCCGCCTCAGGGTACTGGCTCTTGGTCCACAACAGGTACCCCAGTCCGAAATGAACATTCGGCTCTTTGGGATTAACT
>Ga0070717_10001275_pt1 | contig 17233 bp, 14 predicted proteins | sample LARL113metaG_FD_71366 | JGI IMG/M metagenome (GOLD analysis project Ga0070717, IMG submission 71366) | Corn, switchgrass and miscanthus rhizosphere microbial communities from Kellogg Biological Station, Michigan, USA - LAR L11-3 metaG | ecosystem: Host-associated > Plants > Roots > Rhizosphere ... | reverse complement strand
CTCTCCATTGCGGCCGGTGGGATCGCGCTCGGCAAACAACCTGTTGCCCAAGGCGAAGTACTCTACCTGGCGCTCGAAGAGAATGCCCGGCGGCTGCAGGCGCGTGCCCAGCAACTGCTCACCTCCATGAAGGAGGTCCCACACGGGCTAGAATTTGCGCTGGACTGGCCGCGCCTGGCCGAGGGCGGGTTGTCTCACCTGGAGGAGTATCTCAAGACCCATCCCAACACGCGGCTGGTGGTGATCGACACCTGGGCCAAGGTGGCGCCGCGCACCGATACCCGGCGCTGCACGCAGTATGAGGGGGACTATGACGCGCTGACGCCGCTCAAGCGGCTGGCCGAAACCTACCATGTCTCCATCCTGGCGGTACATCACCTGCGCAAGACCGGGGCCGCCGATGTGCTCGACGAGATCACCGGCTCGACCGGCATGACCGGGGCCGTCGATGGCACCCTCATTTTGAAGCGCGAGCGCGGGCAGATGGACGCCACCCTGTTTGTGACCGGGCGAGATGTCGAGCGCGAGCAGGAACTGGCCCTGCGCTTCGAGACTGAAAGCGCACAGTGGAGGCTCCTGGGCAGCGCCGAGGAGGTGGGGCGCACGAGAGCACGCAGGGAGATACTGGACTTGCTGCGCGAACAGCCGCAGGAGGAGGGTATGCGTCCGCGCGAGATCGCCGGGGCACTGGAGAAAAACTATCACACCACCCGGGCGCTTTTGGGCAAGATGGTCGAGAGTGGGGAAGTCACGCGCATCGGTGGGCGATACTCAGCGTTTCCGCTGCCAAGCAGCAGCACCCAGCAGAAACATGGAGAGGACGATTGGCAGCCCCGTATGGCTTCTCCAGGAAACGGTGGGGTTCCTTGCTCAATAGTGCCGCTGCACGATGATGTTGACGATGAAAAGCAAAAAGGCAAGACCAGGAACACGAGTGAGTGTGAGACTGCCCCTCACGGGAAGGTTGAAAGTGATTACCCTGATTACGGTGACGCAACGGAGAGTGATCGTGCGATAAAAGGCTCTCCTATCGCAGCAAGTGGCATGCAAGGACAACAACAGATGGTTGTGTGGCACACGAACTCAAGAAGCCCTGAGATATCGAAGGATGAAAGACAACGAGATACTGCCACGGTGCGCATTCCCACTGGGAACGAGAACCATCAATGTAATCACCATCAACCACGTAATCAACGTAATCAATCGCAGCATGATGACATGCTGCTCACGGGTGCAGAGGAAGAAGAGGTGGACGATTCGGTCAAACACGCTTGCAGGAATCGTTGCCCGCATCATCCACGTGAGCGCCTGGTGCGCTTTGACCCGGCGGGCCAGGCCTGGTGTGACCGGCTGGACTGCTGGGATTGCTACAGATTGATGAAACTCGGAGAAACACTGGGTTATGGCAGTGTTACCGATCAGGGCGGGCAGCATCTCATTAGCGAAGGCAGAGAAGCCTGGGCTGCCTTTGTCTTGTCCCAGCGACCCTTCTTCATCATGCTCGCGACCGAGGCGGCCATCGTGCAGTGCAAAGCGCGTGGTCTCGACGTCCCCGATCTGTCGGGCGAGGTGAAACAGCTCGTCAGGCTTCCTCCACTCAGTCCCTGAGCAGTGCGGATAAGCGTGTCAGCTGGGCATGGGCCTTCTGCTCGCCGTTCCTCTCAATTGCTACCTGGTACTCTGCTGAGCCGTTTCGCCGTTCTGCTCAGCAGATAGGTCGTTCTTTTGACGTTCCGTATACGACACCTGAGAGCGGCCCGAATGGGTACGTGGTTCAAAGATGAATCAATTGCCCGTGTATTTCGTAGCTCGGTACTCGTTTTTCCCCAAACTGCCGCCAAGATGAATCAATTGCCCGTGTATTTCGTAGCTCGGTACTCGTTTTTCCCCAAACTGCCGCCAAGATGAGTGGTAACGTCTATCGCAAGATTGGCTGCCAGTCGCTCTTTGAACCCATCTCCGAGCTGGTCTGTCAGTGTCACGAGCAGGTGGGCTGTCTAGGTCTATGCAGGATGAACTCCTTGCTTTTCTCACAGTCGAAGCTTGAGCGTTGTGAAAGATGATGGTGCTCGCCATACTACCTGGCATGGTAATGAAGATGACACTGATTACCATGATGATGTGATTGCGCTGATTACCTGATTACGTTGATTATGTGATTACTCAAGGGTGCTAACGAGCTGAACCTGGCCTCTGTGAATTGGTAGCGAGAAGAGCGGGAACGTTCACGACGGGGGCTTCGGTCATTCCACTGGCCGCTCCCGCCACTCGTGTATGGCCATGGCGTGCAGGGGGTAATGGCTGTAGGTATCGAGCCGCAGCCGATGGCGGAAGGGCGTCTCTCGCGTGAAGTGCTCGTCGGGCACGCTGTGCAGGTAGTCGAGGAGTCGACGGTGCGTTTCCTCCAGTTGCCTCAGGACTTCGGAGAGCACCAAGTCCCTTTTCTGTTCCGCCATCCTTGCATTGAAGGCATCGATACCTCCGAACTGGATGTATCGCGGTGGTCTGCCTCCGGTGAGGATCAGCGGCAAATACTTCAAGGCCTCCTCCTCCCAGGTGGTCACGTGCGCCAGGATATCTTTCACCGACCACTCGCCCAGGACGCCCGGCTCCGTGAGCTGTGCCTCGGACAGGTCGGCGTAGGACTCCTTGAGCGTCGTCCAGGCCCGCTCCAGTTTCTGAAACAACTGCTGTTTTTTCATGATTCAGCTTGTGACTCCTTCTGAGTATGAATGGTGAGATGGCGAGCGTATGGTCGTTCCCCCCGGTCGCACTTCTCCGGCACGCAAAACCTGCCTCTGTCTTCCCGCGCGAACCTGCCTGCTTCCCAATCCGTCCCCCTGCTGTGCTTTCCAATCTGCGTACGCCCTTGGGTAACATAGCCGCCTCGAGCGATGGCGCGCAGCGCGGAGGGGCAGTCGAGAAGGCCATAGATGCGGGTGCGGTGGTGACCCCCCAGTGTCCCCGGCACATTCCGTACTCATTGCTCTATTGCTTGCATTTTGGGACGCTCTTGCTTCTGCCAGAACGTCCACGGTTCCGCTCGGCGAGATCTTCTTCCGGCAGGATTCCAGTATAGTCCGCAGAAGCAAACCTTGGCTCTCTGATTCTTGCGCTCACATTGCCGCCGTCGGTCAGCGCGCAGCCTCTCTCCACAGGAGAAGAAAGGAGCGCATCTCTCTCAGCCATTGATCAGGCGCACCTGATTGACTGTTCTCGACTTGCTATTTTCGGACAAAACGGTCTCCTTGTAGGACGAATGAAGGAAGGAGAGGGTGTCAATGGCTAGAACGCCAGTCGAGAAATCACGGAGAGAGGGCTTCTCCTAATAATCTGTGCTTTGCCGAATAATGATGATGGGTCTCCACCGAATTTGGTGCAGGATGAGCTTTGGAGGACGATGAATGCTTTTCCGGCAACCGCTGCTCTCTCCTGCCCGAAGAGGGCCTCGAAGTTGGGAACAAGGTGGGGCAGGCAAGCCTCTTGAGGCCAGCATCGTGGTTGGGCTGCGCATCCCGGCATTGAAGTTTTCTTTTTGTACAGCCTGCCTGGCACACAGAAGAGGAGAGAAGTGGTAGTAAGCGCGACGAGTGAGCAGGTTTTAGGCTGACGAGTGATCAATCGGCGGGAAGAGTGAGCAGCTCAACCATTGATTGTTTGAGAAGCTGCTCCCCATCTGGCTTCTTCCATCAACGCCTTGTCAATCGTCATGCTGTCAGGAAGAACACAAGCATTTGTGGACCTATGCAATCGGTTGTCTGGGAAAGTTGACAGGAAGGCTTTTCCCCAGGCGCACCCATTGCCTTTGTTGATAGGTCTGGAGCAGCACAACGCTCACCAAAAATCCAATGCCTCCCGCAACGACACATGCCCACAAGGGGAGGGCCATCAGGATGAACAGCATGCTAAGAAAGCTGCCGACGAGCACGCTCGTGATGATCGCGACCATGCTCGCCATCCCGAAGAAGCTCTGCACCCAGGTGTGGAGCATCGACTCCTGCTGCAAGATGAGTTCCTCATCATCATGCGATCCCAGGATGAAGTACGGCTGCATTTCCGGAGCATACTCCAGGTAGAGATGCCGGATGCGATTGATCCCGCGAGCATACGTCACATCAGCCAGGCCTGCTTGCATGACGCGCCCAAAGGTGATCAGCCCCATAAACAAGAGCGTGGGGAGCACCACCAGGCTAAAGACAAAAAAGGCCGTGCCCAGATGTGAGAGCTGTGCCACCAGGGCGAGAGCAATCAGGCCAGAAGACACGGCCCCGACAAAGAGGCTGGCCCGGCCGTTCGCTTCTGAAACCGTCATCGCTCTGCCCGATTGCAGGTTATAATGCTCGGTTGTCATAATGGAGACGAGCTGCGAACTCAATTCCCGCGATTGCTGCTTGTTTTGCTGGAGTTCCATCGGTACCTGTTCCTTTCACGTACTTATTGTGGTGCGCTGCTCTCCATGCTGCTCTCCCAGCCTTTGCTGCTGAAACCGATCGCGACAGCAAGCCATGACAGCACCAGCAGGCGTTCGTTCCCAGGCTACGCGCGCTTGGGACAGACGCGCGTTTCGCCACGACGAGAGGGACAGAGGGAGCATGATCAAGGATGCTGATCGATCAGTCGGGGCCCGCCATCAGGCACCGCGTCTCCCAGGAGCAGCGAACGCGAGGAGATCGGGCAACGCGAGTCCGTCGCGCGACACAGAACGTCATTGACCGTCTTCAGAAGAAGTATACCAGATGAGAAGCGGTTTTTCGCAGGGATATCTGTACCAGTGCTCACTCTTCGCGCCGAGTGATCACTCGTCAGCCTAAAATCTAACTGCTCTTCGTGCTTACTACCAAGAAGCCAACCCCTCCCCACGGATTGTGTCCCTCATTACAGAGCATGCAGCACCCGCTGGCGTAGCAGTGCAAAGCCTGCCCGGCCAAACATCATCCGCTTGATGAGCTTTAATTTGTTGATTTTTCCTTCCACGACGCCATTACTCTGAGCTAAGGTGAGCCCTGCCAGGACCGCATCCTTGTCTCGTTCAAGGCTCCGGACAAGGCGTTGTAGCTCAGGAATATGACTGGCTCGCACCTGGCTGAGCCAACCATCCAGGCGTTGGCCTGAACGTTCGCGAAGCATCTGCATAAAATCCTGGGCGAGTCCATACACAGCGTCGGTCGTAGGACTGGCTTGGCGAATGGCTGCCAGTGCTTTCTGCTCTTTCTTCTCCAGATGGAGCGGATCACGGATAAACAACCACACGGCTTTTTGTGCCGTCCATTGCTCGACAGGAGACTCGGGAACAGCCTGTGATCGTTGGGCCTTTCCCCTGGTAGGAGCAGACCCAGCCTTAAGCTGGGCCAAGAACCGATAGACGGTTCGGGAGCCTCCCTTGTAGCCCTGGGTTTGCAGCTCACGCCAAAGCTGGAGACCATTGTGCTCCCCTTGCTCCCAGCGTTCTCTCACATAGGCCGCGTAGGGATCAAACCCACTGCGTCGTTTGCGGCGAAGCTCAGGGGTCCCATAAGGAATACCACGTGTGAGCCAGTACCGCACGGTCCGTTCTCCCATCCCCAGTCGGTGCGCTATTGCTTGGTACGTTAAGCCCTGGGCGCGTAGTGCGGCCAGTTGCTGATAGCGATCCAATCGCTCCGCATGGCGAGCGAGATGAACACTTCCCGCCTGGGGGTCACTCTCGGCGTGCCAGTGGGGAAGTGTCGAGGTCTGTTCTGCGCCACCTTCTGCTTGTTGGGCTGAGGAGGAGGAAGTTGCTGGCTCCCAGACCTGGCGGATCTCGGCGCGGCACCGGGCGAGGATCTCTTCGACGATGTCGGTCAAGTTCTGAACAAGGTGGAACCGATCGGCGACTTGCCTAGCTTGAGGGGCGCCTTTGCGCGCTGCGGCGGCATAATCCTCTCCTCGGTCACGGCTCACCACCTCAATCTCTGGGTGCCCCTTCATCCAAGCTTGGGCCGTTTCGATCTCGCGATCGGGCAAGAGATCGATGATCTCATGGGTGGCTAAATTGACGAGCATAGTGCCGAAGCGGCGGCCCCGACGGAAGCTCCAGTCGTCAATCCCCAACTGTGAGACCTGCTCTGCTGGGTCAGCAGGAAGCGTCATAGTGCGCCGAAGGATCGTCGTGGGTGAAGTCACAATTCCCAGACGAGGCGCGAAGCGCGCGCCTAACTCTCCGCAGGTGGCCAGACCAATGGCCTCAATCGTTTGGCTCAGCCGAGTCGTCATGCGGGCCCACGGTTCGATGAATGGCGTCAGCCGTTCGGCAAAGACGCGGCGTGGACAATTCGTCGTATCACAGCGAAATTTTCGGACGCGCAAGATCAGTTGAACCTGGCGGCCTGCGTAAGGGACATCCGCAACGTGGCGTGTGTAGGAACTGCGGATATGCAGGCTCGCATGGCCACACAGTGGGCAACCCGCCGTGGGTGCTGTCGCGACAAGAGCGAGCGTCAGAACCTGGCCAGTCACGGAAGTTTCGGCAACCTCTAATCCGTCGGGAAGCGCGAACAAAGAAGATAATTCCATCCCCATCTCATCATCCTTCCACAAAGCTTTTCTTTCTCGAGAACAAATTTCGTTCCAGATCTATTCATCAAGCAAGCAGCCTGTTGCAAAGTACTGAAGCGGGAACTCTACTAAGCTCATCCTGCACCAAATTCGATGGAGACCCGGTTACTTGGCAAGGTACAAAATCAAGCATCAGAAAAATGAATTTGGTGCAATGCTAGCCCTGACTTTTTGAATTTGCCGCAAACAAGTAACTCCCACCGAAAGTTCAGCCTCCATCTCATTTCTCAGACTTGACAAATCTTATTGAGTGGTCTATCATTATAATGAATGAACATTCAAATACATGATTTGCCATTCAATCGCTACAAAGAAAGACAAGAGAGCCTCTGCCTCTGAAGGATCTCGCCATCGGCGCGCACGTTCGTGACATCTCTCGCGGAGAAAGGAACAGCACATGGAATTTCCTCCTTTTCAATCAAGACAAGAGGTCGTGATTCATGCACCTCTCCAAGCAGTCTGGGACTTTAATCAAGATTTGACGAACATTGCTTCATACCATCCCAGGGTCAAGCGGGTAGACCTCATTTCAGGGAAAAGTCAGAGAGGCAATGGGGTCGCCTATCGGTGCCACCTCACCGATGGGAAAAATACGTGTGTGGAGAAAGATCTCGAAGTGGTTCCCATGGAAAGGATTGTCACGGCTTTACCCGAAGACACCATGGGGATTACCAAAATGCTCCCAGATTATCTTGTTGAAGCGAGACTGACGCCTCTTGCTGAGCATGAGACAAAAGTGGAATTCAGTCATTATTATTCAACGAAGTCTCTCAAGGCAAAATTATTCAATGTCATCGCAAAAAGGAAAATTGCACGAGACTCTCAAAACACTCTTGATGCTATGAAAAGAACAATTGAAAAACATACGTAAGAGCTTTCTCAGACACCCATGACGGCTAAGTATTCCTTCGAGGGACAAAAGGAGCATGCAGCTATGACCAAGACGCCTGATCCCATCCAAGAACTGGTAACGGCTGCCCGGCGCAAGCAGATCCTGGATGCAGCCACGCAGGTGTTTGCCGAAAAAGGCTTTCATCGCGCCACGATCAAAGACATCGCCCGCGTGGCTGGGATCGCCGATGGCACCATCTACACCTACTTTACGAGCAAAACGGAGGTGTTGTTAGGAATTCTCCATCGCCTCAATGAGTCAACGGAACGCGAGCAGCAACTCATGCCGGAGAGCAAGCAGGATCTGCGTTCCTTTTTCACCTCGTACCTGCGCCAGCGCATGGCTTTGTTGTGGCCGAACGCAGAGGTCTTCCAGGCGGTCCTGCCGGAAATGCTGGTCAATGAGCAATTACGCACATTGTATTACCAACAGGTGCTGGTGCCCACCTTCACCGTCGCCGAACACTCCTTTCAGGCACAGAGCGCAACAGGACAGGTACGGAGCGTCGATGTGCCCCTCACGGTTCGTGCCATCGCGGGCCTGCTTTTAGGGCTGCTCACGCTCCAATTGCTCGGCGACGAGGTGATTGCCCAGCGTTGGGAAGAACTCCCAGAAGTTCTGACCACCCTGCTGTTTGACGGCTTGCAACCGGGAAAGGAGACGACACACGAATGAAGAGACCGACTCGTCATTCCAAGGGAATGCGCCTGGAGAGGGCCGTGATCGCCTTTTTCATCCTTGCTGCCCGAAGCCCGGCTGGTGGTGTATCTCGCTGATCCAGCGATCTATGCACCATCGCTCTCGCTCACGTCCTCTCCGGCTGACCGCTATCCGGTTCCAGTGACACTGTTCCTGGTCGGCATTCTCGTGCTGATCACCCTGCTCATCCTTGGGGTCGTGCGCCATTGGCGCTGGGTCTTCTGGCTCATGCTCGTGGCCTTTGCCGGCTCCGCTCTCCAGATCCCAGTTACCCTCCAGCAGATTGCTGATGTGTTGCCCACTGCTGATCCTCTCTGTTACGGCCTGTTTCGGATGGGGAGTGCCGTGGTTGAGCTCGCTCTGGCCGTCTGGATGATCTCCATCTATCGACGCGAGGGCATCTTGCGTTAGTGGGGGCAAGCGGAGGGGATCAGTTGCTCTTGAGTGGCTGGGACCTCCTGCAAGATCTTCATTTGACCGGCTACAGTTCAGAAAATCTGACAGCAGGCGACCTGCGCCAGGACATGCAACACATCGGTTCCTGGCTGGAGCAGGGAAGGATCACGGCTCCAACGACCTGGCGCTTCCCTCTTGTGGAAGCAGCCCAGGCGCATGCACGGATGGAACGAGGAGAGTTCGTTGGTCGAACGCTCTTAGTTCCCTAGAGCCAACGGATGCCGCCTCTCCCGTGGTCACCTACTCCGGCCAAGGGTTCCCCTCATCATCACAGTTGTTTTCAATCATCCATTGCACATGCCGCTCGGCCCAGCTCATCTGTTGCTCGTCGAGACGACGTTGGGTCCGTTTCAGCCAGCGTTGCACCTGTAGGCGGCTGTGACAGCGGCAGAGGCTTCCCTCGAAGGCCACCACATAGACCCCACCTGCTGATTCTCCCTCCTCCTGGAGGGTTGCTCCCAGAGCCGCCAGTTTCCGCATGGTCTGTGGCCAGCGCTGTTCTGCTCGTTGCGCCGACGCTGCTTGACGACGCGCTCGTTCCTGTTGCTTAGCACGAGCGAGTGCCAGGCGGCTCTGTGCCCGCAGCTGTCGTCGCTTTTTTGCCTTGGTGGCCATGTCTTCTTTCCCGCTCCTCGTTTCAGGCTGCTGCTGTACATTGTACGCTATGGGAAGCGCGTCGTAAACAGCTTGTCCTTGAGGAGAAGTGAGGCGAAGAACGCCCGGGCACAAGTGAATGAGGCTGGCCTTTCCTGCAAGATCGCACTCTATCAGCTAGATTGAAACGAGGGTTGAAGCATCAAGCGAGACAGCGTTGGCCGACCTGGCGCACTTCCTCGATGATCGCCTCCACATCGGCCTTCGTCAGCGCGTAGTGCAGTGCGCAGGTGCGCAGGACGAAGCGACCCCGCAGGAGCGTGCCGTTCAGAAAGGCGTTCCCGCCGACCTGCACCTGCTCCATGATCTGCTTGTTGAGCACATCGATACGCTCTTCATGGCCTCGCAGTTGTTCGGGCGCGTAGCGGAAACACACGATGGAGAGTTCCACCGGTGCTACGCGCTCCAGGTCGGGTGCCGCATCGATGAGCGAGGCCAGGTACTGGGCGAGCGTATTGTGTCTGCTCACGTGGAAAACCAAGCCGGATCGCCCGGCCTGCTGGATGACCCACAGCAGTTTGAGGGCGTTGAAGCGCCGCGTCTGCTGGAAGCCGTATTCGGAGAACCAGGGCGGCCCGCCAAAGCCTTTGCCCGGCTCGGTGCGCAGGTAGGGCGGCACCAGGCTGAAGGTCTCTCGTAAGAGATCTCCCTCTCGCACGATGGCACAACTGCACTCAATCGGTGTCGCCAGCCACTTATGGGGGTCGAGCGCCACCGAGTCGGCGCGTTCGAGGCCGGAGAAAAGCGGCGAGACCTGCGGGTCGAGGATGCCGAAGGCGCCATAGGCCCCGTCTACGTGCAGCCAGAGATCCTGCTCACGGCAGAAATCCGCCAGGTCGTCGAGCGGGTCCACCGCCCCGGTGTTGACCGTCCCCGCGCTGGCTGCCACACAGAACGGCAGCCGGCCTTCGGCGCGATCTTTTTCTACTGCGGTGTACAAGGCATCCAGGCGCATCTTGAAGCTCCCATCGACCGGGATGCGACGCGGCTCACCCAGCCCCAGGAAGTGGGAGGCCTTGCGCAGGCAGCTGTGCCCCTCTTCCGAGATGTAGAGCACCAGCCTGGGGTGCTGGCCCTGCAGACCCTCCTCGCGCATACTCCAGCCGAGCTGTGCCGCCGCCCAGTGACGGGCGACTGCCAGGCAGGTGAGCGAGGCCACCGAGCCGCCGCCCACCAGTAGCCCGGCGCTGCCTTCGGTGGGAAAGTCGATCAGTTCCATCAGCCAGCGCACGGCGCAGTGTTCCAGGTAGATGGCGGCATGGTCGCCCCCGGCGGCGCTCGGGTTCATCACCGCCGCCAGGAACTCGGCCAGCATGCCGATCGGCGCGGCGGCCGGGTTGACCCAGGCGGCGAAGCGCGGGTGCTGATTGCCCATGGCGTGCGGCAGGATGTGCTGCTCGAAGAAATCCAGCAGTGCCTTCGGTGAACGCCCGTGCTCCGGCAGCGTTTGGTGGAGTAGCAACTGTTGCTCCGAGGGGGTCATGGGACGATAGACCGGCCTCTGGGGCAGCGCTTCGAGGTACTCGGTCGCCAGTTCGACGGCCTGCTTGCCCAGGTGATAGAACGTCTCGGCGTCCATCTCGAGCGGGGAGGGATCATGGGTGGCGAAGAGTGCCTCGAATGCGTATCCTTTCGAGAAGGGTTTCTGGGTCGTCATCGGTCGTGTGGTCCTTTCACTGTTTCATAAAGAGCGGTACGATCACACTGCCATTCCGGCAGCCGTTTTTTCTGGTGCCTGGCTAGGCAGGCCTGGCGAGTGGATACGAGGGTGGGAGCGCGCCGACCAGGGTATCGCCGCGCAGCGCCGAGATGACGTGCCGGGCCACCTCGAGCGCCACTCGCGCCTGCGCCTCCCGAGTCGAGGCTCCCAGGTGCGGTGTCGCCAGCACGCGCTCGTGCGAGAGCAGACGCCCTAATACCGGATCATCTCCAACCGGTTCCTGACTGAAGACATCGAGCGCCACTCCGGCCACTCTGCCTTGCTCGAGCGCGTCCAGCAGGGCAGCCTCATCGAGCAAGCCGCCGCGCGAGCAGTTGACCAGGAACGCGCCAGGCCTGAGCAGCGCCAGTTCCCACGCGCCCATGATCGGGCGCATTGCTTGTCTCCCACCAGCAGGCGCGGCATGCAGCGTCACGATATCCGCCTGTCGCAAGACCTCCTCTTTGCCGAGCAGCGTAACGCCTACGCGCCGCGCCTGCTCCGCTGAAACGACCGGGTCATATGCCAGCACCTGCATGGCAAAGGCCTGCGCACGAAGGGCCACCTCGCGGCCAATCCTGCCCAGTCCCAGGATCCCAAGCGTTTTGTTGGCGAGTTCCATTCCTACCAGGCGGCGTTTCTCCCAGCGCCCAGCCTTGAGACCCGCAGTAGCTGCTGGAAGATGTCGCACCAGTGCGAGCAAAAGCGCGATCGCGTGTTCGGCCACCGCCACGACGTTTCCTTTAGGCGCGTACACCACCAGCACCCTCCGCCGGAAGGCCGCGTCCAGGTCGATGTTATCGACCCCTGACCCGGCGCGCCCAATCACGCGCAGGCGAGGAGCCGCAGCAAGCAAGTCATCCGTCACCTGGGTCTGGCTCCTGACGATCAGCGCAGTAGAGTTCCCGATCAGCGCGCGCAACTGCGCCGGTTCCAGCCCGAAGCGTTCGTCGATGCGTGCCTCCGGTAGCTCGCGGCGTAAGAGATCCACCCCAACACGCGCAATAGGTTCCGTAATCAGAATGTGCTCCCTCTCTGTCGCTTCTACAAATAACACAGCCATAGTGTTTTGTCCTTCCTTTCAACGATTGATTACCAGGTTGGTCGAACCGGTCGCAAGGAGACTGGGAAAGCGACGTACCTGGTCGCTCTGATAATTGCCCAACGAGGGCTCCTCGCGAGATGCAGCCTCGGAACCAGTGCAGCAACCACTGCCCCAACCAGCAGCACGGCGAGGAAACCGAGGCCTATGCTGACCAGCACCGGATCGACGCCGCCGCGAACATCAATCAGCCAGCCCAACCACGGCGTGAGGACCGCCACCAGCACGCCCTCTACGGTTGCCAGCAGGCGGTTGACTTGCGCCTCACGCGCACGGGAGTGCGCGAGATGCAACGCCGTCGGGAGTCTCAGCCCCTGCCCAAGCAGCAAGTGACGGTGAGCCTGTGTCGCCGTTGAAAACGTGGGTCGCACTCTGGGCAGCAGGAGACCCCAGACTGCGCTGGCCAGCGTATACCCGGCCAGGCTCACGGCAAGCCACCAGGGAGCTTGGAGAAACGGTAGGCCCAACGCCGCCAACCCTACTGCCATCCCCATGGGCGCAACACTTGCCAGGAGACGCGCAGGGGCTTGCCAGGAGGTCGGTACCAGTCGATCAGGGAACCCGATCACGTTTCGAGCAACGAAGAGCAGCAGGCCCGCGCCGAGTACCACGATCCCGAGCTGCCCACCGAGCAACCAGCCCAGCTTCTCGAGGGTGTGCGTGACTGCCAACTCCGCCGCGAAGGGCGTTGGCACCGCGCCCCAGACGCTTCCCAGGATCACCGCAACACCGCTTGCGAGCAGGGTCAGAGGTAGATACCCCCTGGATGATTGCGAGCGTTCCACGAGCCATGAACAAAACCAGCTTCTCGGAAGAGCGCGTTGTTCCAGTTGCAGCGGCGGCGGCTCCACCCGCCAGTACCTGCCTAACCAGGCCGCCGCGATACCGCCCCGGATGGGCAGTGGAGCGCGACCGGAGGAGCAGGCGTCCAGGATGAGGAGTGGAAAACAGCAGGCAAGCGCGAGGAGAGCAGTATAGACGGGCAGCATCCACACGACGGCCAGTCCTACGGTCAGTCCCACCAGACTTCGTGCGAGTGTCGTGCGCTCCCCTGCCGAAGGCCAGGAGCGCTGTTGCGCAAGCCAGGCGCTACTGCTGGCTCCCAGGAATAGTGACACCACTGCCAGCGGGACAACGGCCAGGAAGGATGGCGGCGCGATGTTGCCGGACAGGTGCCACATCACAACAGACGGCCCACCCAACCAGAGCAGCGCACCGGCGAGGGTCGCGAAACCCCACACGCGCGCGACATTCGACAAGCGCATCCCAAGCAGCGTGCCAAGTGTCCAGAGGCTCACCAGACAGGCAGGCACCAGCGCACGCTGACTGACCTGCCAGGCCTGGGCGAGTAGGTGCATCTGGAGAATCGAGATGCCCAGGCTGGCGCTCAACCAGCACGTATTGAAGACGCGCCTGCCAACCACCAGATCCATCAGGCGCCGAACCGCAAAGGTCTTGTTCATACCGAGGGACTCCTTTCCGCAACAAGGGCTAGACTGCTTCCCTGACGGGGTGCAGCAAGGTGGACGTTTGCCTGGTGAGGGACGCCATCGATGGATTCGAGGCGAGAGAGGCATCGGTCAACGCGGTGGTGGCAGTCGATGGAAATAAGGCCTGATCGCATTGCCGTACCCACTCCTTGATCTCGCAGCGCAACGGCTCCATCTCTTCGCGGGGGATGGCGCTGTACGTGCGGCTGGCATCCACAAACGATGTGAACAGTCCCATCACCCAGTGCAACTGGGTACTCCACTCGGGATGAAACTGGGTCGCCAGCCACCAGCGAGCAGGCGAGGAATCTTCGAAGGCTTCGATCACGCCGTCAGGAGCAGTCGCAGAGACCGCCAAGCCGGGTGCGAGTGTTTCCACCGCCTGGTGATGCATCGACAACACAGCACTGAGGGTGGTTCTTCCGGGTTCGCCCCTGCCTTTCACCGCGAGCGCCAACCGACTATCAGGTCGCGCAAGTTGGACAGGATGCGTGACCCAGTTGGAGGAAGAGACTCGTCCCCTGGCCCGGTGGCGCACCAGCGCAGGGCGCTCTTTGGGCCACTGGGCGCGCAGGTCCTGGTATATCGTCCCTCCCAGCGCCACGGTCATGAGCTGCATGCCACGGCAAATCCCCAGAGTGGGCAGGCAGATCAGCCAGGACAACAGCGCCAGATAGCGCTCCCACATATCGCGCCAGAGATCGGGCGTCTCTGCCTGCGGATGAGGAGGCTTTCTGTAGAGACACGCAGAGAGATCGCCCCCACCAGAAAGCACCAGCCCATCCAGGTCTCGTACCACCGGCCAGAGGACCTCGAAGAACAAGGCAAAGGTGTGTTCGTCCTGCAATACCTGCAAGGGATCGTAGCCCTCCAGCAAAGGCAGCAGTGGGATGAGGCAGGGAAAGCCACCTGCCTCCAGAATGGCCTGCGCGGTGGGCGCGTCAGCGCCGTACACCGGCCAGCCTCCATCGCGCAGAGTACTGAGACTTCCCACAAGACCGATGCGCGGTCGGCTGCGCCTCGGCACATCGTCTCGTTGCAACTGCTCACCGACCCACTGTTCCAGTAACTCGCTGATGGAGGCGTCTCCCACCACGTACATACCGGGTTGTCCAGAAAAGCTCATACGCTTCCTCCTTTTGACAAACAAAATATCCACAACGTGCGCGATGCTCGCCAGCACCTGCTCCGCGCTCTTGCCCTTGGCACACTCGCAACAAGGGATCGCCAGTTCCACACGTGCATCGCGCCAAACTGGAACAAGTGTACCTGATTGTCGGGCCAAAACTGCTGACATCTCTACCGAGTTTTCGGGGAACAGTGTCCACATTTTCGCGACACATCCCCCCCAAAAAATGCGGACAATGTGACGGGAAAACTCGGAGAGAAGATCACACTATAGAGGAGGAATACCAGGTACACTTGTTCTAGTGAATTGACCCAGCGCAATGCTGCCAGACAGGACAAAGGAAGCAGCTGCAGTAATCTGAAGCGAATAGCGACAGCAGATTTGGCTTGCAAAGAGACGCACAGAACCAGGCAGTGGTAGGAGCATGGTCTCAGCACGGGTTGCGCCGCCGCTTCCTTTCCCCTGTATTTGTGGTGAGGCACGATGGAAGAGACACCGAAGATCACACCGGCCAAACGCAAACGCCTGCTCAAAGCCTTTGGCGCGTGTCCGGCAGGCTATACCCACGATGATCTGGAGCGGCTGCTCGATATCCTCTACGGCATGTTTAGCGACGTTTACACCATGGCCGAACTGCGCCAGATCATCGTGAGCGACCCGTTTGATCGCTCCGAGCAGCCACGCCAGCTCAAGCTCGTGGAACTGACGGACTGGCTCGAAGCGCTCGTCGCCTGAGACACCTTCCCGGTTTGAGGAAAAGGGTCAGAAGCTGCGGGTATCCGCCGAAGAGTCCACAGGCGCGAAGACCCTTGTATCGTGGAGACAAGGTTGGTCGCTCTGTGCTTACTGCTCGCGCTTGCCCTGATCCCGCCTCCTGGCTCGGTAGCCTTTGCGCCGCGTCTCCCTCGGCCCCGGCATGCGCGTCGGCAGGTGGTCGCCAGGACTGTACTTTCTCTTCTGCTCCTGGATATCATCGTCGTTCATGTGCATGTACAGGCGCACCGTCGAGAGATCCTCGTGCCCCAGCAGCTCCTGCAGCGAGAAGGGGTCGTTGCCCAGCTTGAGGTAGCGGATGGCGAAGGTGTGGCGGAAGATGTGGGCGCTGATGCGCTTGCCGGTGATGCCGGCCCGCTTCTTGAGGCGCGCGAACAGCAGCGTCACCCCGTTCTTGGTGAGCGGGGTGCGCGTTTCCGCCAGGAAGAGGTGGTCCTCGCCGGCGCTGCCCCACTCGGCCAGTTCCTCCTCGTCGGGCCGGTGCTTGTCCAGGTAGTAGAGCAGATTGCGCAGGCAGTTCTGGCCGAGGGCGACCCGCCGCTCCTTCGACCCCTTGCCCTTGACGGTGAGGACGCCGCGCCGGCGATCGAAATCGGCGAGGTGCAGCCCGCACAGCTCCGAGATGCGGATGCCGGTGTCGTAGAACACCCACAGGATGGCGCGGTTGCGCACCGCGGCGCGCTCGGCGATCGGTCCGGGCTCGTTGGTGGGGGTGCAGGCCAGTAGCAGCCGCTCGAACTCCTCGGCGTCGATGGTCTGGATGAGCGGCTTGCCCACTTTGGGGAACACCACCCGGTCAAAAGGGTTGCTCTGGAGCAGCTCGCGGTGGATCAGCCAGTGGAAGAAGGCACGCGCCGAGCGGGCGTAGGTCTGCACCGTGCGCTCGCTGCGTGTTTTGCCCCGGCTGCCCGGGCTCGTGCGCAGGTGGGCGAACCAGGCGCTGATGTCGGGGGAGTCCACCTCTCCCACCAGGGTGATGCCGCGCTCTTTTTCCAGGTAGGTGCGCAGCAGCCCAAGCGCGGTGCGGTGCCACTCCAGGGTCTTCTCGCTCGAATTGCCACCGGCGTGGTCTTGCAGATAGTCGTCCATCGCCCGCGCCAGGGTCGTGCCGGCGCGTCGCTTCGCCAGCACCTGCTTCTGATCCTGCTTCCTCTCCCGGGGTGTGGCGGCCTGTTCTGCAGCGTGCTGCGCACGCGCCTCGTCCTGCGTGTCGAGCTTGTCGCGCTGGGCGCTGGCGCGGTTGGCGGCGACGTGCTTGCGGCGCCTGAGCGTGGTCTTGCCGAATTCCTTCGGCGCGGTGCTGTTCTTCGACTCGTTCTCGTTCATTTTGAAAAGCCTCCTTTACGGCTTCTTTCCCGCCGGGAGAGAACCGGGCAGCGCGTGGGGCAAGAGGCAGGATGTCGCGTCCTTGCGTAGGCAGGCGGTCGCGAGGGCCGGGGCAGGATGTCACGCCCCAGACGAGGCAGGCGGTCGCGAGCCGGGAGGCAGGGTGTCGCCCGAAAACGAGGCAGGATGTCGCTGCACGCGTTTTGACGCATAAAAACATCGCCCCCTTGCTTGCCCAAACGCTGCCTGGTTGTCGCCAGGCGGCTTCTAGCCGGCTTGCAAAGAGACGATGCAGTGAAGAGAGCGGGAGACGGGGCTCGAACCCGCGACAGCCTGCTTGGAAGGCAGGAACTCTACCTTTCCCTTTTACTCTTCTTTATCCTTGTGACCTTTCTCCTTTGGTCGAAACCCCTTGCGTCTTGTTCGGCTCGGGCCG
>Ga0070717_10001273_pt1 | contig 17236 bp, 35 predicted proteins | sample LARL113metaG_FD_71366 | JGI IMG/M metagenome (GOLD analysis project Ga0070717, IMG submission 71366) | Corn, switchgrass and miscanthus rhizosphere microbial communities from Kellogg Biological Station, Michigan, USA - LAR L11-3 metaG | ecosystem: Host-associated > Plants > Roots > Rhizosphere ... | reverse complement strand
CTTCTGGGTGGTCATCGACAACCAGCTCGTCTACGGCGGCCGGATCCTGAACCGCACGTATCAGCTCTCGGCGCAGCAGGTCACGCTCTCAGGTCTTGACTTTCATTCGTACTGGGCGCAGCGAATCCAGCCGCAGGATTACAGCGACTACATGCAGTCGTATGGCGGGGTCGACTATCAGTGGGCGCACGCGACCGCTGCGATCCCTTCTGCGGGTGCGCCTGCGCCGCTGATCGCCTGGCAGCTTCTCCGTGACGCCGCCGCGGTGTCCGGGTCGCTGTCGAACCTGACGGTGCCGGCGCACGGCGAGGGGGTTGGCACGAAGTCGGATCCGGACTACTGGGTTGCGAACTACCTGGCGGGGAACTTCATCACGTTCTCCGCGCCGCTCAGCCAGTGCTCAACGATCGACTCGATGCTGCAGCAGTTCATCGGCATGGGCCTCGACATCGGGGTGGACGTGGTGACCGATGTGAGCTTTGACAGCAACGGGAATCCGCAGGCGACCGCGAACGTGTGCTGGCCGCGGTACGGGAAGACAGCGGCGCAGCAGGGTGCGGCGATGCAGATCCTTGACCTGTCGACGGTGCTCGACTTGCAGTGGAATGAGGATGCGACGGCGCAGGCGACGGGGATCGTTGAGCAGACGGGCGCTGGCGGGGTGATGGCGGCGGTCGAGAGCATCGATCTGACAGCGATCAACACGGACCACTATCCGTTGGTGGAGCAGGCGATCTCGCATACCAGCACGTCACCGACCGCGCTGAGCGGGATGGTGCTGACGACATTGCTGAAGGGCGACCGTGACTTGTACGCCTACCCGCAGTTGGCGCCTGTTGCGACGGTCCCGATCTTCAATCATGGCACCGGGTTCTCGCTCACGAGCCTGCCGTTCGGTGATGACATCGGGATCTTCAACCCTTTTCAGCGGCAGGGGATCACCGGGCTGCCGTCGATTCCGTTCCCGCCGAAGGGCTCGCCAGCGGCGGACATGGTGATGCGTGTCGTTAGGGCTGATGTGACGATCGGGGATTCCGGCGTCTCGACGATGGCGCTGACGCTCAATGAGCCCCCTGGTTCGCCAGCGCCTCCGGGATACAACTGATGCCGCCGCTGTTCCTTGGTCGGTCGGGGCGTCAGGCGCAGATCTTGGCTGCGCCCCACAATCAGGTGAAGGTGTTGGCCCAGCTGCCGTCAGCAGCGATTGTGGAGGCTGTTCAGACCGCGACGGATTGGACGTTCTCCCCGTTCGATATTGGCAGGGTGATCGAGGGGACCGACTCCAGTCCGCACACGTACACGATTCCGTTCCATACGAGCGCGGCGTTTCCGATCGGGGCGGTGATCGAGGTGTTTCAGGCGGGGACGGGACAGATCACGATCGCCGCTGCGGGCGGCGTCACGCTTCTGTCGCCGTATTCGCTGATGACGGCTCTGCAGTACGCAACGATCGGGCTCCGTCAGCGATCGCTCGATACCTGGGTTTTGGATGGTGACCTGCAGTGAGTCCTGTTGGCGTGGCGCGCAGACGCACCTACTTTCGTCCCCGGTCGACGGCGGTGACGCTGCTGGCGGGCGGGGTTGACGGTTCGTTCACGAACATGATCGCCGTGTCGACAGATGGCGGGGCGACGTGGGCGACGCCCGCGACACCGTTCTCGGGCCTCAATCCCGTCAATGCTTTAGCGACCTCCGGGGGTGTGATGCTCGCGGGCGGACCGGGGTCGGGTGTGGCGAGCTTGGCGCGTTCGACGGATAACGGTGTGACGTGGTCGACTGTCAGCGGTGACCCGTTCACGGCTCGTGCGTGCTATGTGCTCGCGATGTCCGGGTCGACCGCGCTTGCGGGCGGCTATGACCTCACGAACACGAACACCATCGCGGTCTCAAGCGATGCTGGGGCGAGTTGGTCGACCGCCGGGCTTGGGGCCGACCCGTTCGGGGGCGGCTACTGCTACGCGGTTGCGATCTCCGGGTCGACGCTGCTCATCGGTGGTCAGGACGGCGCATTTGCGCACACCATCGCGGTTTCCACGAACGGTGGGGCGAGTTGGTCAACTCCTGCGCCTGATCCGTTCGTGGGCGGTCTCTGTCATGCGGTCGCGATCTCCGGATCGCTTGCGCTCGCGGGCGGCGTCGATGGCACGAGCGCGCACACGTTGGCGGTCTCCACGAACGGCGGGTCCAGCTGGTCGGTGGTCGGGGGTGACCCGTTCGCGGGCGGACTCTGCAACGCCGTAGCGATCTCCGGGTCAACAATGCTCGCCGCCGGAACCGACGCCACGAGCGCGCACACCATCGCCGTCTCCACAAACAGCGGGGTCAGCTGGTCAACCCCGGCATATGAGCCGTTCGCCGGGGGCTCCGCCAAAGACATCGCGCTCTCCGGATCGGCCGCGCTCGCCGGTGGACGAGACGGCCCAGACACCCACACCGTCGCCGCCTCCTCAGACGGAGGGCTGAGCTGGTTCAGCCCAGCCGCCGACCTATTCGCCGGCGGCGGCACCTACGTCACCTCAGTAGCGATCTCCGGGTCACTGATGCTCGCCGGCGCGCACCCGGCCCCGCCATCGGTAGCCGTATCGACCGACGGCGGTCACACCTGGACAGCCCCGATCATTGACCCGTTCGGGTCTGGTGGCTACTGCTACGCGGTCGCGATCGCCTGATGGACGCCAACTCGTGGAGGGCTCGTGAGTGAGCGACTTCGACCTGATCTGGGCACGGATCGTCCGAATCTCATCGTTCGTCGGTGGGATGGCGATCATGGGATACGAAACGATCGCGGACCACAGCGACCGGCCTTGGTTGTACGCGGCCAGTCTGGGAATGATGGGGCTCCCCGTCGCCCGGGCCGCGGAGAACCTCCTCTCCAAGTTCGCCAACTCCTCTCAGCCGAACGAGGAGCCGCCCGCATCGACTCGCAACGTGGTCGAGCCGTGAAACGCCTCCGCATCCACCTCACCCCAGCAGAGCGACGATGGCTGCTGCTCGCCCGAAACGTCACGATCATCCTGCTACTCGTCGAACTACTCGCGAAAGGGCATCCGTGACCCGCGACGAGCTCGCACGCTTCTTCGAGGAACCCGGCGCTCACCTGCTGCTCGACATCAACCTCACCGTGATCGACGCCGGCCCCGAATACCTCCGCACCACATACACCAAGCGGGAGGACATCGTCGGCCGATCCGTCCTCGACCTCGTCGACGACTCAACGCACAAGGAGTACAACGGCAGCCTCCGCCAGAGTCTCGCAAGAGCGATCGAGACGCGAGCGCCGGACAAGATGCCGGTGCAGCAATACGACATCCTGCGCCGCACCGGCCGCGGTGAGCAGACGGAGCACAGCCGCCGATGGTTGAAGGTCACGAACATTCCGGTGTTCAACAACGGGGAGATCACCGGCATCGTTCAGCGGATCGAGGATGTCACTCTCGAATACGAGACCGCCGGGCGGGTCACTGCGCTCCGCCGATCGAACTACATTCTGTACGGGGTGGTCGTGCTGCTGCTGGGTATCGCGCTCGCGGCGTTCGGGCATGAGAACTCGCTGCTGAAAGCGCAAGCGCACCGCTCGTGCCTCATCCAGAAGCGCGGACTCCCTGCCGGGCATGAGCTGGCGGCGTCGATGGCGGACATTCATAAGCTGCTGACCGCGCCGCCGACGACACCGGCTCAGCGTGTCCGGGCGGCGCAGACCCCGCAGCCGGTCCTGCAGATCGTCGCGGACCTGAACCGTCATCTGGCCCGGTATCAGAACCTCGAGGCGCGGCAACCGCAGAGCAGGCGATGCTGAGTGGTCAACCCAGATGACATGACGGCTGGCGCAATCGCAGCGAAACTCCCTGCCTGCGCGGCGTTCTCATGACGCCCTGCGACCGCGTTGCGACCGCTTCGGGACCGCCATTGGCGCGATGTTGCTCCCGTACGCGCGCTTCAGCCGCTCCCGTGCTCCCTCCTCGGTCGGGTGCCCGTACGTCGACATGACCACGCGAAACTCGAAAGAATCAGCCAACCGCATCTACCTCATTGGACGGACGGACGGCGGACGGGCCCTCACCGTCGTGCTGGCGCCGACCTACGACGATGGGGTATGGCGGCCGATCACTGGGTGGGAGTCAACCCGCACCGAACGTGCGCTGCTTGACAAAAACTGACCGATGGAGAGCCAAATGGAGAGTTCCGAGTACACCGACGTTCAGCACCATGACGGAGTTCGTGCCGGCATCGTGGTCTCCGTGCGATTGAAGCCCGACGAGGCCGAACTGCTGCGCGCCCTCTCCGAACGAGATGGTCGGACGCTTTCAGAAACGCTTCGGGTCGCGTTGCACACCTTCTCCCAACTGCCGCGCCCGGACATGTCGGTGCGTCCAGATGCAGAATCGCTTACGCGGGGCGGCATCTTCGTTAGCCAGCCCGCTGACCTGATGTTGGCCTAACGACTCGGAGCGAGGCGATCAGCGGCTTACCCTGGCGGCCGTGCGCGGTCGCCAGGTAATGAGGCATCAAGTTGCGTGCTGCCACCAAAAGTCGCCAGAAGGCGGGCCACGACGTCCATCGACTGGCGAGCGGCCGTCGCGTCACAGCAGGCGCTCGGCTACGTTCATCGGCTCGGCTGCGAGCAGCTGTTCCCGCCGACGCGATGAACCGGGCGCTTCAACCGGCGTCGCGGCTGTATGTCGCGACCCTGTTCGTGATGACCTGTCTTCTCGTCGGGGTGTCCGGGTATTTCCTTGCGGTCCGTCCGGAGAACGCGCGGATCGATCGGATCACCCGGCTCGTTGAGGGGACACCCGGATCGCCGGGGCATCCCGGCACGCCCGGGCTGAAGGGGCGTGAGGGTCCTCGTGGCCCGGCGGGTCGTCGGGGCGTTCCAGGTCCGCGCGGTGTTGCTGGCCCGGCTGGCGCTCCGGGTCGCACCGGCGCGCATGGCGCCGAAAATGCCCAGGGTCCACGCGGGGCGCCAGGAGCGCCCGGCGCCCGAGGGCCAGCCGGCAGCTCCGGCGCGCAAGGCCCAGCAGGCGCACAGGGTCCGGCTGGACCCGAAGGACCACCAGGACTCGCAGGCGGCACCGGCACCGGCACCGTGACCAATCCGGTCTGCCCGCCGCACAACAAGCACTGCTGACCCCACCCCCTCCGAAGGGAGCTGTCATGCCGATCGAACGGATCCTCATCATCCTGATCCTCATCATCCTGCTCCTCGCCGTTTTAGCGCGCACCAACGTCATCTAGTCGCCCTGGAAGCGCCCTGCACCCTTTGGATCTAGGAGGCCCGGATGGCCGTCATCCAGTACAGCCGCGACGCACGCGAGATCGCACCCGTCGGCACCTTTCACCGCTGCGACGGTGTGCTCGTCCGCGTCCTCGACGGTGACGCGAGACAGGTGACCGTTGAGAACGTGCTGACGGGCTACCCGTTCTCGATCGACTCGACCGATCTGCGGCAACGGTGGACGAGGGTCACGCCGTGCTCGGATGAGGAAGCGGCCGCATGGTGGAAGGCGCAGCAGTGATCCACTGGCTGTCGACCGCGTTCTCGACGTATGTTCTGCACTCTCAGCATGGCTTGGGCTACCAGTGGGCATCGGGGCCGGGCGCGAACTTCGGGGAGATCGCGATCATCGGCGCCGCGATCGGGCTGTACCGCCGATGGAACTGCTCGGCGCCGAGATGCTGGCGACACGGCAAACACCCGACTGCCGACGGCCTTCATCATCTCTGCCGCCGCCATCATCCTGACCTTCCTGACCGGCGGTTGACGCTCGCCGAGATCCACCTGCGGCATCACCGGGCGAAACGGGGTGGCGATGCTCCGCCGCCTGCTTGACGCCGCTCTCCTACTCGTCGTCGGCTCGAACGTGCTGCACCTGACGATCGCGCTCGCCCGATATCTCAACGCCCTACACGGGCGATCCAACGACCCGCTCGCCTCCTGAAAGGAGCGCACAATGAACCTCTCAACCCTGCTCCCCGCCAACCGTGTCGCTGCTGGCGCCACATGGCTCACCGCTCTTGCCGGTCTGATCCTCGCCGTCGAGGGCACGTTCCCGGCAGCCTGGCAGAACACCGCGCTGGCGATCGCCGCGCTACTGACGAAGCTCGTGACGACGCTGCACTTCATGTCCGGCTCGCAGAAGTACGACGCGCTCGTTCTGAAAGCGCCGATCGTGGTCGCCGGCCCGAAGCCGGATGCTGTCGACGCCAACGCTGACGGGCAGGCTGCCGCGTCGACTGCGGCGGTGTGACATGGGCGTCACTACCGTCGACCAGGCTGGACTCGCGTTCACCGCCCGCTGGGAAGGCGGCCAGAGCGCCGACGGTCTCTACCGCGCATACTGGGATGCGTACGGGCGGGTGTGGACGATCGGCTGCGGTTGGACGCACGGCGTCACGCCCGGCATGGTCTGGACTCGCGCGCAGGCATACGCGAACCTCGCCGGACGGATGGGCGCGTTCATCGCGCCGCTGCTCGCCACCGGCTACGACTTCAGCCAGAACGCGCTCAACGGGTTCGCCGACGCCGCATGGAACCTCGGGCCGGGCATCGCGTCGTGGGACGTGGGACGCTGCCTCCGCGCCGGGAACCTTCAGGCCGCCGCTGACGCGCTCCTCGCCTACGACCGAGCCGGCGGGGTCGTGCTCGCCGGACTCGCATCCCGCCGGCACGCCGAGCATGACCTCATCCTCACTCCGGATCCGAAGCCCGCGCCGGCGCCGGACGCGCACGGCTACCTCAAGTTCGACACCACCGACCGGGATCTCGGCCACGGTCGGCACGGGAACGAGCGTCAGCTCGTGCAGGAGTACGACGTCGAGCGCGCGCACTGGCTGAGATGGCCGCGGCGGTTGCGCGTCCTCCGCGACGACCTGGACTTCCTCGCCGCCCGACTCACGAACCTGATCCACGACGATCCGGCGAACAACGGTCCGAACAACCGTCAGTGGCGGCGCGATCAGCTCGCCGGCCGCGCCGCGGGGAAGCGGTACGTCTGATGAGCACCATCGAGGTCGCGTTCGCCGGCCTGTCGGCTTTCAAGGCGACCCCGTTTCCGCCGGACTATCCGGCGAACGTGGCGCACATCTTCGCGCCCGTCGACCAGGTCCACGAAGCGTTCATGTCGCTGCTCCATGTCGACGATCTCACGTCGCTCGATGCGTCCTGCTACGGCTGGGACGACCAGCAGATCAATGACCTCTTCCTTGACGCGCTGAACACGGCCCACATTCCTGTCACGCTCTGCCTGGACAGCTCGCAGGCTGCGGGGAAGGGCGAGGTGCCGCTCGTGTCGAAGTGGCCGGGCGCCGAGCTCGGGAACCAGGTCGTGATCGGCCGCTCGAGCAGGGGGGCGATCAACCATGACAAGCTGATCGTCGTGAACCGGCTCGTCACGATCTGCGGGTCGACGAACTTCTCGGTCGGCGGCGAGGGGAAGCAGAACAACGAGGCGACGATTGTGCTCGATCGCGCGTTCGCCGGCGAGACCGTCAACCGCATTCAGATCATCCGCAGCGAGATGGCAGCCCAGATGGCTGCGGCGAAGGCGGCCTGATCGTGCTCGGGCTCGCTGTCGCGACGTTGCTGCTCGTGGTCGCGTGCGTGTTGATCGGTCTGTGGCTCGGCGCCCGGCTGTTCGGCTCGCCCTAGCTTCGCGCCCTCATATCCCGGCACGGAGGACGCAGCACCTCTCCTCCCTTGGCGACAGCCCTCCAACCTTCGGGTCGGGGGGCTGTTCGTCGTTCAGGGACAGCTCAATAAGCGAAGGGTGGGAGCGAGAAGAACGATTCCGGCTCGCTCATGGACGGCCGATAGTGTGCCGAGCCGGCGAATGCTGCCGTGATCGTGTACCGGTCGGCGACAGGGCCACTGAACGACCTGATGTGGCACGCGAGCTGGCCGGGCGCGTAGAACGTGATCTCGCCAGCAGTCCCGCCTGGGTGCTCGTCGTCGATCGAGCACGTCTCGTTCGCCAGCTGCCGGAACGTCGCGAGCTTCCGTCGTGTCGTCGCGTTGGTGATCGTGAACGCAAGCATCGGGTACTTGGAGGCCGGGAGATCCACGGCCAGCGGAATGCCGGCGATCTCTCCTTGGACAGGAATGACGCCCACCTCGATGCCGGGGAAGGTCTTCACTGTGGTCGTGGTCGCTTTGCAGTGCGCGTGCCGGGGCGGATGGTGGCGTGCGCAGGCAGGCTTGCTTTTGGCGGCTGCGACCGGAGGTAGGGCGGCGGCTGTGATCGCGCAAAGCAGCGGCAGACATGTGCGTTTCATCGTTCCTCCATTCGTGAATCGACCCCTACCGCTTGCGGAACGTGAGCGTGACCTTCGCCTCACGGCCTAACGACTTCGCCGACGATTGGCCTATGAGATCCCACCCGGCTTTCGCGTAGTCGGAGATCGTCATGTTCGCGTGTCGCGCCTTCACGGACTCCAGGCGCGTCGCGCCGGACGGCTCGTTTTGAAGCAGCTTCCCTTTGATTTTCCCGTAGGCGACAAAGGCGGCAACGATGAGCATGAGGACGATGACTCCGCTGACGGTCATGGGATTCTTCCTTCCTGCTCGTGGTGTGCGTCAAGGATGCTGCTCATCTCGTCACAGTTCCGAAGGGTGTTCGGGTGCTGACCACGCCAGGTCGTCCGATCGTCCGAACCGGCCCCTTCCGCCGCTAGGGTAAGTAGTTTCTTCGCTTCGTCGTCCTGAGCCGCTGGCCGCCGACCGGGATGAGACTGAGGAACGTCCACGGCCCATCACGTTGGGGAGTCGAGTTGCCGGAACATCACCAAGGGCCCATTCTGAAGGTCCACTCAGGCGGCGGTGCTGACGCGACGGTGTGGGACGCGCGCGCGGAGGTTGCGCTCGGAACGCTCATCCGCCGTTACCTTGCCGAGAATCCCCCGCCTCCGGATTCTCTGTTCGCTCCGGATCTTGAGCTGTGGTCGGATCGTCTGCAAGCTCACGGCCGAGCTCGCCTGGCGGCTGCGGGGCAGCGGTCTCTACAAGCGGCTGGCTGAGGCCGACCAGCACGTCGACGTCCTCGTCGAGGAACCAGCGCTCGGGGACGTGGAGTGCGCGGGCAAGGACCTCACGGCGAACCTTGGTGAGCGGCAGCGTTCCGCGTTCGATGCGGCCAAGTTCGCGCTTCCCTAGTCCGTCGGCAGCGAGCTGAGTCTGTAGGTCAGCCTGTTTCACGTTCCGCAGGATGCGGGCCGCGTGGATGCGTCGCTTGACCTCAGCAGCAGGGAGCGGGACCACGCCGTGAGATTCGCACGCACAATCTTACGCCGCATCATAATTCGTGAAACTGACTTGCAAAGTTTGAAACTCGCTTGACAGCGGTGCGCATGGCTTCTAAGCTGTGCGCATGAGTTCTAACCGACTTGCAGGGCGTCGAGTCCATATGCACCGTGTGCGTCTGGGTTTGAGCCCGGAGCAGTACGGGATCCGGATCGGCGTCGCCGGCATGACCGTTCGCCGCGTCGAGTCTGGCTACACGCCGTTCCGGTCCACGCAGCGGAAGTTCTCGGCCGACCTCGGTGTCGAAGTCGATGAGCTGTTTCCGCTTGCTCTCGACCGTAGGCGGGCGGCGGCATGAATCTCAAGGCCGAACGTCTGAACCGAGGGCTGCGGGTGCCGGAGGCTGCCGAGAAGATCGGCGTCGCCCCGCACGTCCTGCGGACCGCTGAGCAGGGCACGTTGCCGCGTCCTGCGGCGGCGAAGCTGATCGCCGACTTCTACGGCGTGAAGGTGTCCGACATCTGGCCGATCGGCGAGCCCGACCGCGCCCAGGCCGCCGCATGACTTCTCTTCGCCAGCTTGACCACCGCGCCTCCTCGCCCCCGGTGGTCGAGGGCGGCCGTGACCTCGAGGCTTCGCCCCCATGCGCCTCAGGTCCGGCCGCCGCCCCCTCTTGGCCGCGTTTCTCGCTTTCCGCGGTCAACGCCGGTCGTGCTTCCTCCTTGGGCGCTTCGCGTCTGGCACGGCCGGCTCCTCTTGACGCCCCAGCCCCCCTAGCCCCGGGGCGTCATGGCGACCGTGAGCCCGAGGGTTCCTCCCTCGCTCCTGCCCCTCGGGCCACGGTCGCACTGTCCTCTGACTTCGAGCGTCGCACGTTCGCGCTCGCTGCGATCCGGTTGCAGCAGACGGTGTTGCTGCACGAGACCCGGCGCGAGATCGAACGGGACCGCGACAGCAGCTACATCGACCTGCTCGACGAGGGGGAGCTGTGACCGACTTTGCGACTCGTCCGCGTCTGGGCGCCCCGCCGGTCCGCGTGTCCTCGGGCGATAACTCGAAGGCGCAGCGGACCGCGTGGAAGCGGCTCTCGTTGTGCGAGCGTGAGACCGGCCAGACGGCGGAGCAGCTCGCGGCCGGACATGCCGAGCAGCGCGCCCGCGTCCTCGCCCGGCTGGGCATCGAGGCGGCGGCATGACCGCGGTCATCGTCGTGTCCGTCTGGCTGTCCGCCGGGCTCGCCCTTGTCGGCTGGCTGTCGTATTGCGCGCGAGGGTTGTGTGATCGGGCGTTGACGGCGTTCGACGAGCCGGAGTACGTCCTCTCGACTCCGGGCGGGCCGGTGGTGTTGGTGCCGTTGCCGGATGACTCGTGGGAGCAGACGCTCGACTACATCTTCGAGTTGGAGGAGGCGGCGCCGTGGGCTTGGTGAATCCCGAGCGGAGCGACAGCGCCCGCGAGGCCGCGGCGAGGATCGCGTGGGAGAACCCCGTGTCGATCCCGCCACTGACCTTCCGCGAGTTGCGGATGGCGAACGTGCCGCGCATGGAGAGGTGGCACGCGGGTGCCGACGAGTGGAGCGGCGCCGACTGGTCGAATGCCATGTGCGGCGAGGCGGGCGAAGCGGCGAACGTCGTCAAGAAGCTGCGGCGCCGCGAGACGAACATCGGCGAGCTGGCGAACACGCCGCCCGAAGACGAGTTGCGAGCGGCGCTGGCCGACGAGCTGGCCGACGTGATCGCGTACGCCGATCTGCTCGCCTACCACTACGGCATCAACCTTGGCGACGCCGTCGCTGAGAAGTTCAACCGGGTGAGCGAGCGCAACGGCTTTCCCGAGCGGATCGGCTGGCGCTCGTGACTCGTCGTCGCCCGGTTCTCGCTGTGCGCTCTGTGGTGGTCCCGGGTCCGCGTACGGCTAGGACGGTGGGGCGCGTGTCGTTCTGGCCGTCACGCCGTCGCGTGGCGAGGGTCGCGGCTGGGCGGAAGGTTGCAGCGATGCGCTCCGAAAGCGAGGACCGGCCGTGAGCGATTCAATGGTCGTGTCGGCGTTCCCCGCGACCGGTAAGACCCACGTCGCGAAGGGCCGTAGCAACGTAGTTGACTCGGACTCGTCGTCGTACTCCTGGGAGTGGCGCGGTCCCGAGACTCGTGTGCGCCATGCGGGATGGCCGGGGAACTACCTAGAGCACATCAGGGCGAACCTCGCGGACGGCCGGTCTGTGCTCTGCTCGACCCACGAGGAGGTTCGCCGCGCGCTGGTGACGGCCGGGCTGCCGTTCGTGCTGGTCTACCCGCGAGCCGATCTGCGGAGCGAGTACATCGACCGGATGCAGCGGCGGGGCTCGTCCCCTGTGCTGCTCAAGGTCGTGGACGACAACTGGTTCGCGTGGATGGCAGACCTACGGAAGCAGGAGGGCTGCGTACATGTCGTTCTCGGCCCCGACGAGTACCTGCGGTGGCCGCTGTGAGGCGGCTGCGGCATCTGTGGTGGCGCTTGTCGCCCGGCGCTCGCTACCGCTGGCTGATGCGTAGTCAGGAGCGCAGGCGACGGTCGTGGGACGGTCTGATGTACGGGCACCAGCCGCGCGATGTGGGACCGCGCCCGACTCAGCCACCGCCCAAACCAAGCGACTCCGCCCGGTCGGCTCAACCACCGCTACGGGGGCGTTCCGTATGAGCGCCCGCCTCTATGCCGCCCGGCATCTGGATCGCTCCCCCGTGGTCGTGACCGCAGCGTCCATCCCCGCACAGGGACCGGAGGCCGAGAGCCCCAGCCGGACGCGCAGCCACGGCCACCTCACCCTCGTAGCCGACATCAACGAAACGCCGCCTGCGACGCTGACACGCCCGGGCGGCTCGACGAACCGAAACTCAGGAGGTTTCGATGTGCAGCCGAAGCATGCCGCATAACGCCGAACCGCGCCAGTGGATCGGGCAGTACTACACCGAACGCGGCGAGGAGGAGCAGGCACGCCGCCTGTACGGCGACGAGCGGGTGGACGCATGCTGCCGCGCCGAGGGATGGGACCCCGACGTCGCACGAGGGACCGACCCGTTGGAGGCGGCGCTCGACGCCACCATCAACGCCCTCGGCCTAACCCCACTCCCGGAGTGGAAGGTGTGCGACCACTGCCACGGCGAAGGCGAAGTCCAGGTCAACGCGGTCCGGTTCCTTCACTGCGCCGGACTGGATGAGCGAGACGTGCGGATCGTCGAGTGCGGCGCGTGCGATGGCAAGGGCCGCGTGCCGCGTGACACGCCTGTGGGGCTGCCGGTGAGTGTGGAGGACTTCACCGCCGGACTGATCCCGGGGAGCGAGGGGCCGACCGATGTCCCATTCTGAGCCTGGCTATCGCCTCTGGGTCAATGAGGCGCGGACCCTGCTCGTCCGCCAGTGGGCGAGCGGCGAGGTCGAGATCGCCGAACGCGACGACCCCGGCATGACGTGCCCGTCCAATCCTCGGTGCTGCCGTCGTGGATCGACAACTTGATCGAGGAGAAGGTCTGATGACCGGCACCGAGGTCACTCGCGCCAACGGGTCGAGCATGGCGCTCGCCACCCACACGCTCACCCCCGAGCAGATCGGGCTCGTGAAGCGGCAGATCCTCCACGGCAAGCGTCCCGCGACGGACGACGAGCTCGCGCTGTTCATCGGCCAGTGCGAACGGACCGGGCTCGACCCGTTCGCCCGCCAGATCTACGGCATCTTCCGGTGGGACAAGGCCAGCAACGAGGAGAAGATGACGGTGCAGGTCTCGATCGACGGGTTCCGCCTCGTCGCCGAGCGCACCGGCCACTACGCCGGCCAGGACGGCCCGTTCTGGTGCGGCGAGGACGGCCAGTGGGCCGACATCTGGCTTCGCAAGGAGGCGCCCCGTGCGGCGAAGGTGATCGTGCGGAAGGTCGTCGGCGGCCAGGTCATTGAGACGCCGGCCGTTGCGCATTACGACGAGTACGTGGCGATGAGCTACGGCAAGCCGTCCGGCTTGTGGCCGTCGAAGCCGGCGCTGATGCTCGCGAAGTGCGCCGAGGCGCTCGCGCTCCGCAAGGCGTTCCCCCAGGAGCTGTCCGGCCTGTACACGTCCGAGGAGATGGGCCAGGCCGATGTCGTCGGCGAGCCGGTCAGCGTGGCGCGGGACAGCACCCCGGCGCTCCCGCCCGCGCCGGAGCCCGCCCCGGAGCCGCAGATCAGCGACGAGCGGGTCGACGAGATCCTCGCCGCGTTCGTGAAGGCGAAGCGCCCGCTCGACTGGCTGCGACTGCAGATGATCGACGTGGGCGCGACGCAGGTGCCGGAGCCGGTGATGAAGGCCGACCTTGCGCTGTTGAGCGAGGAGCAGGCGGCGAAGGTCATCGCGGTGTGCGAGCAGGCGGTCGCTGAGGCCGCGGCGGTGAAGGCATGACCGCGCTCGGCGACAACCCGAACGTCGTCACCGACCCGCGACTTCAGCCGGGCGGCTACACACTCACCCGCGTCATCGACGGTGTCGGCACCCTCACCTTCGAGGACTACCCCGCCGGCACCTGGCTCACGAAGGCGGGAAACCCGGCGAAGACGCAGCGGCGCCGGTACCTCCTCGACGGCCAGGAGCTCGACGCCGTGTCCTCGATCGTCGGCACGCTCGACAAGCCGGCGCTCACGAGGTGGATCGAGACGCAGGCGACCATCGGCGCCGTGCAGGCCGAGCGGCTCGGCGAGCTGGCCGGCGTGCCCGAGGAGGACTGGTCGCGCCGCGTCCGTTCCCTCGGGCTGGGCGCGTCGGCGAAGCGCGATGAGGGCGCTGACCGCGGCACCGTCATCCACGACGCGCTCCATACCCTCGCGACCGAGAGCCGCGCACCGAACCCCGCTGAGTTCCCGGCGCTCGCGCGCCCGTGGTTGAAGGGCGCGATCCGGGCGTGGCTGGCGCTGGACCCGTCGGAGGTCGTGATGGCGGAGGAGATCGTCTGCCACCCGGAGCACCTGTATGCGGGCCGCCCGGACATCGTCGTCATCGCGGACGGCAAGCAGCTCCTGCTCGACTACAAGAGCGGTCGTGGGCAGGCATACCCCGAAGCCCACCTACAGACCCGTCTCTACGCCATGGCGCTCGCGGTCCTCGGCATCGAGCTCGACGGCATCAAGGTCGTCGCGATCGGTGACGACGGCGGGTTTGAGCTGATCGAGTGCGCCGCGACCGAGGCTGACGCGCTGGCGTTGCTGCACACATTCCGGGCTCGGAAGCGAATCGAGCAGGACATGCGCGCTCAGCGGTCGATCGCCCGGGCGGCAGCGGCATGAGGGGCTGCGAATATTGCGGTGCCGAGCTCGCCGGCCGCCAAAAGCGGTTCTGCTCCCCGACGTGCGGGCATCGAGCGATGGTGCGGCGGGATCACCGTGTGTGCTCAGAGTGCGGCAAGCAGTTCGAGTGCTTGCCTTGCGATTCAAAGCGGACATGCTCGCTCGCGTGTGCCGGTCGCGCCCGGTCTGGGAGTCGCAACGTGAACTTCAACGGCGGCTTCTCCGAGTGGCAGGGGCGCACGATCATCGTGTTCCGTGACGGCGGCCACATGCTCTATTCGCGTGCGGTGATGGCTGGCCACGTCGGTCGACTGCTGAAGTCGAGCGAGATTGTGCACCACGTCAATGGCGATCCAACCGACGATCGGATCGAGAACCTGCAGATCGTCACGCGGGCCGAACACATCGCCATCCACCGGGCCGAGCTTCAAGCGGCCAAGGCGGCGGCATGACCGCCCGGACCGTCACCCGCCCCACCACCACCCCGGCCCGAACGGACCGGAACCATCTCAGCCACGTCTACGACCCGTACAGCTTCACCCCGGACGCGTTCCCGCCGTCCGGTGCCCGGGCGCTGTGCGGTCACATCGCCCCCGGCGGTATCGCTGAGGCGGTGCCGTCGTCGGCCCCGAACGCGTGCAAGGTGTGCCTCGACCTCGCGGAAGGGATCAAGCGATGAGCGATCGTGGCGTCACCCCGCAGGAAGCACTCGACCGCCTCGACGACAGCCGCGCCGAACTCGGCCGCCTGTCATCCGCGCTGTTCGAGGTCAACCAGCGGCTCGATCAGGTCGACCACGACTACCAGGAGTTCATCGACAACTTCGAGGTCGGCCTGTACCTGAAGTCCGAGGAGACTGACGGGCCGCGGTTGCCGTCGGAGTCGATGCGGCAGAAGCTCGCGCGTCGGGAGATGGACCCGGAGCTGCTCGGCCGCCGTGACGGGCTGATCCGGAAGCGGGAGCGGATCCGGCAGCGGATCTCGGACGTGAAGGCGATGGTCGAGGCGGACCGGTCGATCCTGTCCGCGCTCAAGGTTGAGGCTGAAGCGTCGGGGAACTCGCTGAGGCGCGCAGCATGAGGTTGCTCGCGATCGACCCGGGGCCTGTCGAGTCCGCCTACGTGCTGTACGACACCACTAGGCGCACGCCAATCACCTTCGCGAAGGGATCGAACTACAACATGCGCGAGGTCCTCCTCAGCCGACATCTCGCCGAGGACCTCGTGGTCATCGAGATGATCGCGAGCTACGGCATGGCAGTCGGCGCGGAGGTCTTTGAGACGTGCGTGTGGATCGGCCGGTTCATCGAGGCGACCGACTCTCCTCGACGCCGCATCTTTAGGCGCGATGTGAAGCTCCATCTCTGCGGCTCGGCGCGGGCGAAGGACTCGAACATCCGCCAGGCGCTGATCGACCGGTACGGGCCCGGCAAGGACGCGGCGATCGGCCGCAAGGCATCGCCGGGTGTTCTCTACGGCATCAAGGCTGACGTGTGGGCGGCGCTCGCTGTTGCTGTCACCGCGGCGGACACGCTGCTCTCTGTTCCTGACCAAACCGATGCGGAGGTACCAGCCTGATGACGATCGACACGGTAGAGATCACGACCCCGGACGGCGCCACGACCGGCCCGATCCCGATGGACGAGTTCGAGCGGCGCGCTGCTCAGATTCGCGGAGGTACGCGCCGCCAGTTGTCGTTCGATGTCGGTTCGGCGGGCGGGAGTCCCGACTTCGGATCGGTGAAGTTCGGCGGGAGCCTCCTGTTGGATCGCGACCTCGAGCGAAAGGTCGTCGCTGTCGGGTTCAAGGACACCGAGGACAAGCACGGCGACATCATCACCGAGCGGATTCACACGGTCTCGCTGTAGCGATGAGCGCCGAGCGGACCTCCTGGCAGCGGCACGACAACCCGAAGTGGTTGTGGTCGATCTGTCTCGACGGCGACACAACGCGGCCGGTCGTTCGCGGAGAGATGGACGACACCGGCCTGAACGTGCTGGACATGGTCGTGAGGCGCGTCCCCGAGGTCGTCTACGAGGCCGACGAGGAACCGCACACCCTGACGATCGAGCTGACCACGGTGCCGTTCTGATGGCCCAACGCAAGGAATACAGGGTCGTGTGGCAGCGCCAGGAGCGCCGACAGTCCACCCGGATCTACCAGTCGCATTCGTCAGCGTGGCGGAAGGCGCGAGCCGTTCTGGCGATGGAGGCGGTCAAGGACTTGACGCACTACACGACGATGCCGCCGCTCGCCGAGAGGCCCGTGATCCAGGTCCGCACGGTCGGAGAATGGGAGCCAGTCGAGTGGCAGGTCGGCGAGGTCGAGGAGCACGAGAAGAAGTCGATGCTCCAGCACATGCGGTGGACCGGAAAGGCTGAGTACCCCGACGGTGAGAGCGACCACGAAGCCGCGTTCGGGGTGGCGCGATGACCGACCGGGCGAGTCAGAACCGGCGTGTCCTCAACGCCCTCCGCCGCGGGCCCGTCGTCCCCTCGATGTTCTTCCCGCCCACCACTGACGGTGGCCCGGCGGTGGCGGTGGCGGTGGAGGTGGAGGCGGCGGAGGTGGTGGCGGCGGCGGCGGACTTCCAGTACGGCTCGACGCCGTACTGGAAGCTGCGCGATGCCATCTACGCCAAGGTCCGCCCGGTCGTGGAGGCGAAGGTTCGTGAGGTGTACGGCCCGCTCGGTGACGAGCTGCTCGCCAGCGGCCTCCGACT